>Ga0315547_1003265_pt1 | contig 10670 bp, 8 predicted proteins | sample SalMarSW160240MG_2_FD_202542 | JGI IMG/M metagenome (GOLD analysis project Ga0315547, IMG submission 202542) | Salt marsh sediment microbial communities from the Plum Island Ecosystem LTER, Massachusetts, United States - Salt Marsh Sediment SW1601-240 ... | reverse complement strand
AGCCTCAAAATTCCTTCTCAGGTTATGAAACCTGTAAAAACATGGCACTCTTCAATATAGTGACTGAACGAACTCGCAAACCCCCATAAACACCACATTTCTTTTTCAGAATGTGGAAGTGAGGTTAAGACAAGACTCTTCTTCTTTTTTTAATTTCCCCAAGAATCTTCCCCTACCCTATTGCAATTCCATGAACATTCTTGTTGAGGGTTCTTCGTGTCGGGGGGTTAAATGGTCGCCGGATAGCCAATGATGGTCATATGGATACAGTGGTCGATTATGTATAGTCTCTAGCGACAGAATGAGGGCGCCTGAGGGTCCAGTGTAATGCGTCAAAGCGGAGTTATGTCACGCATTTGGTTCGATTCCTGCCCGGGGAGCCAGTCTCAACAATTCCAACTGGCTCCAGATTCAAAACTTCAACGAACTATACCGATAATTTTACCAAGTACGATTCACAATTGCAAGCAGAAGAACTTATAGACACCTCCCGCTGGGGGAGCCCCCGTATTGGTGTAGGCCCCGTTCGTCCTCGCTGGGGCTTGGGCTCACTCCACGCTCGCTTAGCGCTAAATTCAACAGGGGTTTTACAGGTTTCGGCTTGCGTCCTCACTCATAGCGAGTCAGTAAGATATAGAGACGCGATCGTTCGTCCGCCACATGTCAGCCCTTAACGTAAGAACGCGAAGGCTGAGATGCGTGCCGACCCTCATTGAGCAGACCTCCAAAAAATCCGCCTTTTTGGGAGGGAGTATTTTTTTCTACGCCGAAAGGCGTCCGAGAAGATCAAATGTGAAGAAAAATCTGGACGATTATGGAAAGAATTGTTGCTTTTGCTTAACCTGGCAAAGCCAAGCAGGGTAGAAAACCATCCAGCTTCGCACACGGTACAAACCTCTCGGTATAGAGTTGATGTACCTAGCTATTACAACTTAACCAGTTGAATCTATATGGTAGACCCTTACCAAAGTCTCTATTTGGTGCTTCCAGTACTTTTTTCAATTTGTCAGTACAAGCTAAGCTTATATATCCATGCCCATTTGCGCAGATCTTCATATATTGGCCAAAACATCTACCATTGGCGTTTACTACCGTTATTAATCGATCTTTCTTGCTTAACCAAACATAGAAATCTGACCTACCTGTGTAAAAGAACTCTGTCAGCTTTGGTTTCATAGCATTCAAGTCTTCAGGCCTGCATAACGGCGAATTTACGTTATTTGCAAACAACTTGTTGAAATCAATAACAGATGAACGTACCGCCAAAATGCCATCCCGTGCAATCACTGTAATGGAATCCTGATCACTGAAATCCGGACTATACAATACATATGAGGTATCTGGCTGCCAATGAATACCACTGGAATTTATAGACAAACCGAAAAAAACTCCACCTACACCCATATTCATTAGTATGTCAAGTATGCCATAGCTTTGTAGGATTGCTGTAACAGCAATTTGCATACACTTTCCGGGGAGTTTTCTCTCAATGAAACACTTTACGATTTTCTCAGTCAATGTAGGATAGACTCCTTTGATACTACCGAATTGCGTAAAGGTATCGTGTTCAAATACTTTATTGGCACGTTTAGAATTATAAGAATATAATCTAGTCTTTCCTTTATCCATGCATCCCATGATGAGGCCAACGTCAGTATCTTTTGAATAAGGTCCACAACTACAAATCGCTTTTTCAAAAGCTTCTTTGATATTTGCACAGGTTTTCAGAGCAGTCTCAAATACTCTTACAGTTTCCACTGCAAGACTAATGTCACCCGCCATGGCAACAATTGCTTTATTGCTAACGCAGCATAGCTTAAGCATAGTCTCTTCAACTACTCCACGCTCATTGATTGTATGTTGCTCTCCAAAACTAGAACGAGTAATATTCGTGGTTGGCGTAGTTCCTAAGGCAGTAGTGGCAGAATCAGCAGCTAGAAACACATTATCATCGTTTTTCCATCCTAAAATATAAGTCATATCTTACCTGATTTTTGATTTTGTAATGTATAAGCTCTCTAACATAAATTGAACTCGCTTTTGAGTACAATTGTACCCAAAACAGTGTACTCTGTCACGATAAAATTTTTCATTCTACTTGCGACTTCCCATGCTAAATGAGGGTGGCTTTCAATCTTCGGGAGGTCTTCAGTTGTAGCTAGACTGAGAAACTATAGGCTGGAAGCTGAATCTTCTGCCCCATATTCTCGAAAGAATCTCCAACATTGCCCTGCCAGGAGCCATTCTATGCAACTTTCAAAACACGATGGATTTGTTATCAACATCGTCCAGCCAGGGGAGCCAAATCATTACTAAAAGAACTCATTTTTCGTTTAAGTCAACCACAGTAGAATCTTAGATACTCTCCGGTTTACTTTATAGAGTAAAATTAAACATGAATTTAATTGACATCTACAACGATTAAATTCCCATTTAATAGGAGGTATACCTCATATTCATCTCCAGAAACTCTCCTAGCGGCGTCTACATTCTAACATTGATTCCTTCCTTAACATTTTCTCAGTACAGCTTCAATACAAGCGTAACCGGATTGAATCAACTTCTTGAATTAATTGCGTCTTCTTTGCTTGATTTTGTTGTCGTTGCAGAACATGGAAATAATGGCTGTTTGAGGGTGACATTGTTGTTTCTATCGCTTGAAGAGGGTGCGCCTACGGCTCTGCTTGGAACAAGAGAAGGTCGGTATAATGCATCCTTCAACTTATTTATATTAACCTTATATCGTTGTCCAAAAAGGATTCGGTCGTCTCTTCTGAAGCTCGATTTCTTCTCTAATTCTGTGTTAAAGATTCTTTACATAGTCTCCGGAGTCTATTTCGAAAATTCCGAGGGATCTTTTTCGAGTATCGCGCTACAATCTGTCGTACGGTATCTGCTGTCAAACGGTTCTTTGAGAGTTTTATTAGTAGGACATTTCTTTCATTTTCCGGAATCTTGTCAAAATTTTCCCCTAATCCCTGCGCCAAATTCCATGCTGCCCAACCTTCCTTGCAAAGTCCAAAGGCCAAGATTTTTCTCCATTCAGGCAGTTTATCATAGTTTTCCATGATAGTCCGTGCAAGCGGACCTAATCCTTGTTCCATAATGGAAATTGCGTCTAGTACCTTATCCACCCTGGGGTGTTTAACTAGCTTTTCTCGTGCTACACTCTTCGCCACTAGGCTCTTCAGGGACTCGTACCGTTTCCAAAAAAGAAACAGTAGATTATTACGTATATCTTCTCGGATATAGTTGAAGTTCTCTGCAACAATCCTTACACCAACAGTTATCGTGTTATTGTTACTATATAACCATAAGAGTAACGCATTACGTATATCTTCTCGGATATAGTCGAAGTTCTCTAAGGTAGTCGATGCAACAGCGTTTACCGCTTTGTCATTGTCAGATAACCATAACAGTAGTTCATTACGTACATCCTCAGTGATATTGTTGAAGTTTTTTGCCACAGCCCATGCACCAGCTCTTGCGGTTGCATCTTTGAGACAAAGTTCGACTAGTACCGGTTCGAATATGTTTTGGCATATTTTGTTTGGCTTTCCGTTGTCCACTAATGCTGTATTAAAAGCGTCCCAGTAAGCGGGATGTATAAATCGTAGCACATTCGCCGTCTCAACCTCCGCGAATTCTTCGAGTAAGGCATCGAATTGAAGCGATTGTGTTCGATCACATCCAAATTTCCCCAAAAGCAATCCGTAGAGGGATTTAGCGATCTTGGGCTTGATGCCGATATGAGCAAGACTTAAGAAAATCAATTTGTCATACGCTCTGCGGTTGAACATCTCCTTTATTTCTACAGCGAACGCAATTTTTGTATCCTCCGCGGCCTTTTGGATTGCGAGTTCCAATTCGTTCATCTTCTCGATTTCTCTAGAATAGTCCATTAATCTCTTGATACTCATGGGAGTCCTTAATTCGTTTCCAACGGCTTCAACAGCGTAGGATCTGCAGTTTTTGTCTCTTCCCCACAAGGGCTTAAAAACATCGAGATATCTCCGAAACATTCTCTTTAGGTTCTTATTAGAGTAGGTTAGATAAACCCTAAACTGAGCTGCATAATCATCCAAACTTTCTGCCGTCTCTTTTCTTTTTAGAAATTGTCGAAACACTTTCTCTCGAGAGGTTATGATAACTCTAGATCTTCTTGCTTTTACTTCTGCAAGAAAGGGGCCTATATCACTATAAAGGTTCTGTGCTGTTTCAAATTCCACCTTTCCCCAAGGGTCCTCAAGATAGACTATTCTTCCCTCAATGTCTCTTTTTCCTCGAATAAACTTCCATCGCTCTTCTTTGCTCTCTTCGGGTATATGAAAGGGCTCATATGCGTCAGAGTAATCTAGTAATAACCTTATTGCGGTATATGTCTTTCCCTCTTCCGCATCACCTATCAGAAAGACTACATGGTGTTTGTCAAGAATTCTCTTGATTTCTGCATAATTGATAGGTTCTACATAGAGCTTCCCTATCCTTCTGTACACCATTCGGCGCAAGTTCACCTTTTTCAAGAATCCTAAAATCCTAAGTTCTTGTTGAAATTTCTCTTGCTTGACTAAGAAGAATTTTGCCGTTGGGAACGGTTGCGAACAAATCCCTTCATAATCGATTCGCTCATACGCTGCCAACGTAATGAGGATGAAAGTGTGGACTGCGGATTTCCCTTGCACCCTTTTGTAGAATCGCTTGTACTCCTCTAGAATGTTAGTCTTAAGAAACTCCACGACTTTATTACTTCGGCTTATCTGGATTGAGCGTTCGAATCTCCCCGCGTGAACTACAATTGCCAGGGGAAGTCCTGCTTTTAGAACCTCTCCGATGACTTCAAAAGCGCTCAAAACGCTATCTGTAAACACAAGCCACGAGTCCTGAGAGGCCATGATTTTATACAGAGAGAAGGCTCCGCTCTCTTGTAGTTGATTCAACCGTTCTTCTATGCTCCAAATATAGGAGGATCTTATGTCTTCCACAGGACGGCCCGTCCTTTTCGCCTCCTTGTCCGCTCTTTTTTCGTATCCCAAAATGTCGGCATAAAACACAGCCCCGAAAGGGAGAATCTTCTGTGTCATAGTTCTATCACTTCAGGCCAGTTGACCTTTGGTCACTAGATAAATATTCTTCTGAATTCTAATTATGGGCATTACTGTTCCAAGAATTCATTCCATAATTGCCTCAATACTTCAAATTTGTTTATTCCCTGAACAAATTTTCTCCACTCATCAAACTTAAAGGCGCAGCTTGCGGAGACATCCGCCGAAGCAACGTAAAGACCTATTTCATCTTGGTCTATCTCTACTCCGATGGAGAGAAAATCTCCAATCTTGGTCTGTGGCAATAATTCTTTTTTCATCTTTTTCCTCTTCAAAAAGGAAATTTCCAGACTTTTCTTATCAGTTTCCTCCCAATGTATTTGTTCTTTGCCCTTCTTGCTATCCTTTTCGGATCACCACTGGCGAGCTTTTCGATATCGTTTGCTGTTCTGGCAAGTTGATAGAGAAAGCTTGTGCCTTTACTCATCACCAAACCTCCTTGAACGAGCCTTTCTCGATTGGCCCTTTAAGACTGTCAACTGTGAGAGACATACTAATGCCTCCCATGGGAACTTGATACGCCCTGATTATTCGGTAATCTGCAACCGCAGAGTAATATCTGCAATAACCCTTAGCTGAAACGAAACCCTAACAATTATTGAGGTTGGTATCGACACCTCATATCCTCCAACTCTCTGCGCCGACTATAGCTAGACATTCTTCCTGTCTTGCTGCTCTCTGCATCCTTAAAGAAAGCCATATGAATAACTTTTTTTCGATATAGAAGTGCAGAACCTAGAATTGCTTTACCTTCAAATCGATGGTCGGTCCCCTGCCCTACTGACTTATATTTCTTTTCCTGGCAACGCCTGGCTTTTTCTATGAAGGCTTTGGTTTTGTCCGAAGAAGATATTTTACTCTTTTGCTTGTCGGCGAGGATGGCATCCATGGCATAGCTTTTCACCAGCTTCGGATGAAGTGCCTGGTAGACCTTCTCAAGGGAAAGAACATCGAAGCCTACTGTCTCTCCATCAATAATAACATAAAGACCCCTTTGATGAGGTACATGCTTGAAGGTCTCCAGGTATTTCTCTAAATCCTTAGCCCTGGATTCATAGACATGCCTCATGGCTCCGGTGGCTGAGCGGGCCTGAGCACGTTTAGATAAATCCTCAATCTCATCCCAGACGGCCATCTGGTCTGATTCGTATCTTTGGGAGGCATTAAGTGAGGCATTGACAGAAGCTGCCTTTACCATCCTCATCCGGGGGGAAAGAACGGTGCCGGAGTCGGCAAATTCTTCTGAGACGTATGACCATCGTCCCTGCTCGGTGCAGCTGACGGGAATGACAGTTTCTGATTCTTTCTTCAAAAGGATGGTGGTATTGACGACTCTGTTCTGTTTTTGCCCCCACCAGTTCCTCACCGTCAAGAAGAAGAACAGAGATTTTTGCTTTGTTTATGACTTTAAGATGAGGCACAGAACCGCCCTCATCTACCTCTTTAACGTTGAGCAGTTTCTTCTCCAGTGCTTCCTTGAGGGTGAGATACTTTGGACTGCCGTTGATAGATGTGAGGAGTGGAATGACCCCCATGTTCTTGAATGATTGCAATTCCCCAAACTCCAGTTTTGATAAATAGTCAGTTATCAACGTTTCCATTTTCTCTTCTCGATGGTAGTTTCTCTACATATCATAGGGGACGGTTTTAGACAGATGATGTTTCAGAGCCGTATTCTCTATTCAAAAAACAAAAAACCCATTCTCTCTGTTCGAAAGAATGGGTTCACCTATAGATAACCTTCGTAGGTACATTTCCTCATCCTCAGAAGGCCTCTGGGATGACCCTCTTTAGTCTCGGATACCTTGCCTTCTTGGTTATCCTCCTTGTGGACAACATTGTTTAGTGCAGCGAATTATAGCATTTTTGGAGCTCATTGTCAAATAACCAATAGCTGCTTTTTTGGTGTGCTCAAAATCGAATTCAGCCGGCATAAAGCCGAATAAGGTTTGTTAACCTTTTCCCCCCACCCTATCGGGGGTTGTCCCCAACCTAACAAGTGGTACTGTTAATAGGGCAGGTCACTGGCGAAGAGCCATCTTCAAGAAATTTACCAAATAGGGCGTTGCTTCATTATAATCAATCTTTATTTCGGCATGAAACTGTTCGCCGTATAAGAATTTCGTTTTACTTTTAATTGTCTGTATATAGGTTGATTCAGATGTAATTTCATAATCTTCTGGTAAACTGACTGGACTTACTGCCCAGCTGTGTACTTCAGGTGCTGTGAAAGGATTTGGAATTCCCTCAAATATGGGAAGATCTTTTTTTATTGTTATTTTAGTCATTTTTTTGCGTTCATCTAATGTATGACTGGTAATATCTGACCAGCCCATGCTTCTTACAAAGGTATATCCGTATGCCATACAAGTCAACTGGTGTCCGCAGCAGATACCAAGTATAGGGATTTGAGACTGCCTTATAATTTCAAATACACCATTATATTCAAACATGGGCAAGTTCTGGTAATTTGCATTATTGCCGCTCGAGATAATAGCGACAGGTTTATTCTTTAGTTTATTGACCATATCAAGAGACACTTCATAATGTGGCACTGTCAGTGTTTTTAAGTTAAGATCTAGCCCCTCCACAAATTCGGCAAGCTCGCTAAAAGTAAATCCGTTCATTTGATTACCGATAATCAGGACGTAGTCACCATCAGGAGGTTCTGGAACTTCAGGGATTCCGGCAGAATATAGGATAATTGCATTTATCTGAGGGGCGTAGCCGTACCAGTCTTTAATTAATAACCTGAAATATTTTGCAGAAACTGGTTTTATCTCAATAATATTCCGAAATGTATCATTATTTTGAACCGTTGCATCAGGTATATCCGTCCATATCCTATTATCGTTACTCCATTGCCAGACAAAATTCTTCAGTCGGCCGTTCTTGCCTGAAGGAGCAGAAAGCATCCAGATCCTGGAAACCTCTTCTGTTTTGCCAAAATCAAATACAATCCACTGCAAGGGATCTCCGGGTGGTGATGAAAGCCAGAAAGTAGATTGTCCCGGATCATCCAGATCCATTATATTTTTAGGATTCTGACCGCTGGAAACAGTTACTTCTTTTACTGGTATTCTGAGGAGATTCATAAAAGCATCGTCGGAAGCAGTATCAAGAAAAAACCGTGTCTGGCCCCAGGGGCCTTTATTACCTGCCTCATCTACTGCACGTGCGCGCCAATAATATATTGTTTTACCCAAAGGAGATAGAGCATCCTTTTTTTCAATCTGTTTTTCTGTTATATATTCATTGGTTTCTGGTATATCTTTGTATTTAATAAGAGATTCAGAATCAAAGTCCGGCACCGTATCAATCTGGAAAATATAGGTTCTTTTACCAGTGCCGCCGGATGCGTTAAAAATTGATAAAAGCGGTCTTTTATTGGTGGCAATTACGTCAAGACTGGGATTGTTTGTTAGTTTTGGTGCTGTTAGTGACTCCCCTGATGATGTACTGGAAGCAAACATCACCATAATAAAAGACAAAAAAGCAATGAAGAAAGTTTTCATTACAGCCTCCTGCTAAGCTTTGACTATATGATAAGATATTAGCTGGGATCTCCCCTTTCAACTCGTGGTGAGGAATCAGTATACTTTGTACTCCCGTTGGCAACAGGATAGATCGATGGCATCTGGTTGTCAATCTCCATCTGGGTTTTACAGAGATCGCGTAGTGGACAGAGGTTATCTCGGGTATTTTTCTCGTGAGTTGTGAGTTGATCCGTGGCGAAGCTAGGATTGGAGGGGGAATGGGTCGTAAACCCAATTTCTACATTGAGAGAAGAATAATAATAGGCGCTGTGCCTATTATTTCCATCGGTTTAAAAGTATTTACCTGGACGAAAAGTCGGTCTTGAATTAGAAGAACAATCATTCTATTATTCCGTTGGCTCTAACAAAACAAATGGTACTATTAATGAGGGCAGGTCACAGTCCGCTGGAGTGCGTTGTTACTTGTTTCTATTCTTTATAAACACCTTGTTCTCTATCTACCACCAAATACATAAAAGGCATCAACATATGAATCAAGACGTCTCTTCCACCCAGAGGGCCATCGACTTTCATCAATGCCTACGGGGGCATTAAGCACTCGCTGCTTAAGTTGTTTTTTGGCGTTTAGAACAAATTCGTTTAAAGTGCTAATGTCTCTATCCCGGCCACACATATTTTCTAAAACTTGCAATAAACCCCATCTTACTTCATTATATGATTCATTTTGTAATACGCCCTCGCCTTTAAAGTTAACATAGTCAACCAGCGCATAGATTCCTCCCGCAGTATTGGCCAAACGGCAAAACTGGTATTCTACATTTTTGCCTGAATCGGGCGCGGCAACTTCAAGCATCTTAGGTAATGCGTCATTGAGGCGCTCGAAAAGAAACAATGCCTGCAACGGCAATGTATCATGCAAGAATCTACGCAATTTTGCTAAATCGTCTTTATGTAAGTTCTGCAAAAGTTCTTGGCGATTCTTCCATGGATAACCATTGCGCTCCATCTCCTCTAACCATACAGGTATCTTTCTTCCTTTTTCACGCATAAAATTCAGTAATCTAGGGAAACTTTCCTCAAAACGATTATCTTTATCTTTTTGGTACCATATAAAGTGGCCTAAACCTAAAGACATAAAATCTTCACCTTTATTCCAAGAAACAATCAAATCGAGTTTTTCACCGCATTCATTAAAAAACACCATATCTCCGATAAGTCCGAAATCTTTTTGAGACACTATCACTTTGCCAGCACCCCAACTAGAATAATACCCAATAAATAATAACAGCAGAACGGAAAATGCATAATACCGTTTGAAATTACCAAATAAATGCTTCAATATCATTTCATTTTCTCTTCTAATATGTACTAATAAAATTACAATTACGGCTATTTCTAACCATTTAAATAGGGACAGCGCCCATTTATTGATTCTTACTTATGGGACAATATACCCATATCTTCAAGAAGTTTCTTTGAATGTAATCTCTAGGACACCCCAGGCGTTACCTTAAACCATTTTTGCCTTAAGAAACACATTCCTGACAATTTCCCCTTTAAGTAGGATGATGAGGAAAACCTGTTGCTAGAACTTTTGATATGCGTGGCATGCCAGCAGTTTATATACACCTAGTCAATCTATCGATAATAGTGGTCGCTGTCTTTGTTCTTCTGTTTTTCATATGAGATTTGAATAAGATCCGCTATTTCAATCAGGCACTATCCTGTTAAACCCCTCGTCAGCTTTGTTTATTCCCTGAACAAATTTTTTCCACTCATCAAACTTAAAGGCGCAGCTTGCTGAGACGTCTGCAGAAGCAACGTAAAGACCTATTTCGTCGGCGAGCTTTTCGATATCATTTGCTGTTCTGGCAAGTTGATAGAGAAAGCTTGTGCTTTTACTCATCACAAAACCTCCTTGAGGGAGCCTTTCTCGATTGGCCCTTAAGACTGTCAACTTTGACAGACATACTAATGCCTCCCAGGGGAACTTGATACGCCCTGATTATTCGGTAATCTGCAACCGGAGACTATATCTGCAATAACCCTTAGCTGAAACGAAACCCTAACA
>Ga0315547_1003263_pt1 | contig 10673 bp, 8 predicted proteins | sample SalMarSW160240MG_2_FD_202542 | JGI IMG/M metagenome (GOLD analysis project Ga0315547, IMG submission 202542) | Salt marsh sediment microbial communities from the Plum Island Ecosystem LTER, Massachusetts, United States - Salt Marsh Sediment SW1601-240 ... | reverse complement strand
AGAGCGGAAGGGCATAAAGTAGTTGCTTCCAAAGGCAAAAAACCTCCCAAAGTGAAGGATTTTGAAAAAGCATTAGTGTAGATAATTTTCAAACAGAGCTCCGACTGTAAGGGAGGAGTAATTGCACCGTTGAGTCCATAACTGGAGACTGTCAAACACATTTAATTTATGCCTTTGGTATGAGAAGCCCGATAATGTCGAACCTGCCTGTTGTACCCAACTTAAAAGGCGGCTTTGACAGAAACGACCACAAGCACTATACTCATACGGCCGATTTGCTGTATGATGGAAACTCAGCCGGATAGCTGGGTTTGTACCGAATTAAAAATGGTATGTAAAAAATTTCCCGTTTGTCGCTTCATAGCCGGAAGACTTCCTATGAGAATATCGGTTCTGTATCGCGTCCTTGGTATTGGTATAGTGGCTGTAGTTGTTCTGGCTGTCACGTTAATTATCTTCCTCAGGCCCGGCGTCCGGCCGGAGGATGTATTGGCGGCTTATCAGGAGCAGGCGAAATACAACGACTTGTCGATTCTCTATCCTCTTAACGAGACGCTTTTCCCCCCGGACATTGCAGCGCCTACTTTTCGTTGGAAAGATGACAACTCCGAGTCCGACACCTGGCTGGTCACCATCAAGTTCCGGGACGACAAGCCACGTATGAATTTCGTAACTTCCAAAATACAGTGGATGCCCAAAGTAAAAGAATGGGAGGTAATAAAAAAACGCTCTCTGGGAAAAGAGGCCCGGATTACCGTACTTGGTGTCGATTACTCGGCTCCGCATAAAATCCTCTCGGCAGGCAGAATCTCAATCACTACATCCAACGACCCTGTCGGCTCGCCCTTGTTTTACAGGGAAGTGGACCTGCCTTTTGTTGACGCCGTCAAAGACCCCTCACACATCCGGTGGCGTTTTGGGGCCGTCTCTTCGCCGCGGCAGCCGCCCATTATTCTCGAGAAATTGCCGGTCTGCGGGAACTGCCACTCATTTACAAAAGATGCCGGAATCCTGGCTATGGATGTGGATTACGCAAATAGTAAAGGCTCATACGTTATTTCGCCGGTTGCAAAAGAAATGGTTCTGGCCACCAGCGATATCATAACCTGGAACGATTACAGAAAGGAGGATGGGGAGCAGACCTTCGGCCTGCTTTCGCAGGTCTCTCCCGATGGCAGGTTCGTTGTCAGTACTGTAAAGGACAAGTCCGTCTTTGTCCCAATGCCCCCTCTGGCCTTCTCCCAATTGTTTTTTCCTATAAAGGGCATTCTATGTATGTACAACAGGCAAACGCAAACCTTTCACGCATTGCCGGGTGCGGATGACCCCAATTACGTTCAGAGCAATCCAAGCTGGAGTCCGGACGGCAGGTACATCGTGTTTGCCAGGGCCAAAGCATACGACCTTAAGGATACCAGAGGTAAGGGCAAAGTGCTTCTGACACGCGAAGAATGCAGGGAATTCACTGAAGATGGAAAGCCCTTCCTGTTCGATTTGTACAGGATTCCATTTAATGATGGAGAAGGCGGCGTACCTGAGCCGGTCGAGGGCGCTTCAAACAACGGAATGAGCAACTATTTCGCAAAGTATTCTCCCGATGGCAAATGGATTGTGTTCTGCAAAGCCAAAAGTTATATGCTGCTTCAGCCCGATAGCGAACTGTACATCATCGGCGCCGAGGGAGGCAAACCAAGAAGATTACGTGCCAATACGAGCAGGATGAACTCCTGGCACAGCTTCTCGCCTAACGGAAGGTGGCTGGTGTTTTCCTCAAAAGCCAATTCCCCTTATACCCAGCTTTTCCTCACCCACATCGACGAACAGGGACGCAGCAGCCCTGCCATCTTGTTGGAGCGCTTTACTGCCGCGGACCGGGCTGCAAACATACCGGAGTTTGTCAATGTTGAGTCAACCGCAATTAAAAAAATCCGAGAACAGTTCCTAAATGATTATTCATTCGTCAGGGCCGGAAATGAGTTTTTCAGACACGGTGAGCCGGATAATGCCATAGCTGAGTATAGAGAAGCCCTGAAAATAAATCCGAATAACGTCCAGGCACACGTGAAGATGGGATTTCTTTTGTACAATGTCAAGGGAAAGGTCGAAGAGGGGATGGCGCACTTAAATAAAGCACTGGAGCTTGACCCTGACAATGCCTTCGTACATCACGACCTTGGGATGGCCCTGCTGCATCAGAAAAAATTCGACCAGGCCATCAACCATCTCTCGGAAGCTTTGCGCCGTATGCCTAAGGGTGTTGACAAGCAATACAACGCTTTTAATATGCACTACAACCTTGGTCGGGCGTTGTTTTATACCGGTGAGTTTAGACAGAGCGAGGTGCATTTTTCCGAGGCGCTCCGCCTTGACCCCAACAACGCCGGCCTTCGATACGACCTTGCTAACGCCCTCGCTGTTCAGGGAAAAAACGATGAGGCACTCAGACATTACTCCAGAGCTGTCTCTCTTAGACCCGAACTTGGCAAATCACCGGTACTGCACGACCTTCTGGCGGCAAGCTATGCCAAAGCCGGCCAATTCAGCAAGGCTATTATCTCCGCAGAAAAGGCCCTTAATCTCGCTCGTGCCGCAGGAAATCAGCAGCTTGCGGAGCAAATCAGACAGCGCATTGAATTTTACCAGCAGCAGGCAGTCAGTGAGCGATTAGACCGCTACAAACAGAAATAAACCATCATAGATTTCTTAAAAACCCCCGGAAATTCTTTCATTCTATTTCGTATCGCCCCAAAGACCGATAACACCGCCTTTTTCCAATGATTAACGCCTTGTTCGCTTCGTTGCCTGTTCTTTCAGCTTCATTAGCCGCGGTTGGTGATATAGTATTCAAGATTGTTTTTAAGATTTTTATGATTGTGTTCACAGAATGCAATGGAACGGATAAAGAGCAGAATTTACGTCATAAACTTTTTCTGCTTCAGGACTTTGGGCCGTGTGACTGTTCAGGCTGATATGCACTGGTTGCCTCTAAAATGACGGATAATTTCCGGATTATAAATACATTTATATTATCAGTGGACATCCCGGATGCCGTGGGGCCTGCAAACGATTGAGAAACAGGCTATAAGCTAAATTTTTTTTACATCTTTATCCTTGACGGGCTGATGTTTAATTGATAATTGTTGATTGATTTGAGCTTTTAATATATACAGGCGTAGAGATGTCCGGTAGTTAGTTTGTATCCGTAAGATTGGGTTCAAGGTTGAAAGGAGGCCATTATGGCAAGGACAATTTTAACCGCGGTACTGATAGTTTTATTGAACGTGCTGGTTGGCTGCACGGGTGTTGACAGTGGCAGAAGCCAGCTTTCGGCCACTTACCCTGGAACGGCCCCTGTAGTTTCGATGGCTGATGCTGGTGAGACCGATCTCATCGAGCAGGTAGCGCTTAATCGGCAGGCATATCGACAGGGACTTGAATTGCTGATAAAGTTTTATACAAGGGCGGGCAACAGTATGAAACTGGACTGGGCGAAAAAGGAGCTTGTCGCTCTCGATGCCGTTCCGCAGTATAACTACATCGTAGAGGCCATCGTCGCCGGGCAGAATTTGAAAGCGAAAACTTCCATTCCCGAAGCAGATGCGCTCTACGAGGAAGCTTCGCAGATTGAAAGCAGGGCCGGTACGCTGCCCTTACTTAAAGATGAAAAGATGTTGCGACTGGCTCTGAATAAATACAACCAGCTAATAAAGAAGCACGGCTCCAGCGACAAGATAGATGACGCCGCATTCAGGGCTGCCGGAATTTATGAACGTTTCAAGGACTATACCTTAGCCGTTTTATACTACAAAAGGGTGTATCAGTGGGACCGTTATACGGTTTATCCTGCAAAGTATAAGGCTGCATATATTTTGGACAGACGCCTGCACCGCAGAGACGAAGCCCTGGAGCTTTATCGGCAGGTTGTGGAAGAGGAAGCTTTGCCTCCGACTTACAGGGAATTTGCTCAAACTCGCATTAAAGAGTTGACTAAAGGCGAGGAAGGAAGTAAATGACGTTGACAAAAGTATGAGCTAAAGTTTTGTGATAGACTCTCGGGCCTGGCTGAATATCAGGCCCGTTTTTTTGTGTATTAACAATGTTGTCGGAATTTGAAAAAAAAATTGCCGATTTCGTAATAACGAACCAGCTTTTTGAATCGGCTGATAGAATCGTGTTGGCCGTTTCCGGAGGCGCCGATTCGACCGCACTTTTGTATGTATTACAGGCCCTTAAGAACGAAAAAATTTTAAACGCCGATGTTATTTGTGCGCATATAAATCATCAGTTAAGGGGCTCTGACGCGGACCTTGATGAGGATTTTGTTATCGCGCTGGCCCATAAACTTAAGTGCCGCGTAACGACAAATCGGCTGGATGTACGTGGTTTTGCACGAAAGAACAAACTATCGATTGAGAGCGCCGCTCGCCGACTGCGGATTGAGTGTTTACTTGACATTGCAAGGGCCGAAAATTGCAAATGTATAGTGACAGCGCACCACAACAACGATAATGCCGAAACCATCCTGCAGCGCATAATTCGCGGGACTGGCTTTCGCGGCCTCGGGGGTATCTGGCCTGTGAGTATTTTTGCCGATGATATTAGGTTCGCACGGCCCTTTCTCTCTGTCACACGAGATGAGATTAACGAGTACTTACAAAAGCGAAATATAAAATGGCGAACTGACCACACAAACGCTGATTGTACTTACAGGCGAAACTTTATTCGGCATCGACTGCTTCCGGCGGTACAGCAGGATTGTAAAGGTTCTCTCGTGGAGCAGTTGTCCGGATTGGCTGCCTCAGCCCGAAAATTTTATGGTCTGGTTTGCAATTACGCAGAAAAGGTTTGGCCGGAACTCACCGATTGTTCGCCCTGCGGGTTAAAGCTGAATTTGAAGACGTTTTTAACTCAGCATCCAGAGGTAAAGGTAGAGCTGATTCGTCGAAGTTTGACTGCTGTCGGCTGTGGCCAGAGAGATGTAACGCGCCGACATTTCAAAAGGATTTTGCAGTTGGCGGAAAAAAATGTCACCGGCAGAAGAATCGAATTGCCCTCTGGTTTTGTAGTTCGGCGCGAATACGGCAAACTGATTTTTCGCCTTGCCCAGAAGTCAGAAGTCAGAAATCAGAAGTCAGAAGGCAGAAACCTGTCCTCTGCCCTCTGTCCTCTGTCTTCTGTTGTCCTGGAGGTTCCGGGGCGTACGAGATTCGGAAGGTATGTAATAGAAGCAACTGCTCTTGAAATTGATGAGGGTCAAATTGAGAAATTCAAAACCGAAAAAACAAATGTTGTTGAGTGGTTTGATTTGGAAAAGCTCAAATTACCTTTAGAGGTTCGTTCTCGCAAGCCTGGCGATAGGTTTTGGCCGTTGGGTCTGGAGGCAGAGAAAAAAATAGGCAAGTTTCTGACCGCTGCAAAAATCCCCCACCAGCTGCGACGCAAACTCCTGGTCGTTGTTGATATCGAAAAGATAATCTGGCTCTGGCCCATAAGAATAAGCGAACAAACCAGGGTGACTAATAAAACGAGAAAAATCCTTCAATTACAGATAACCGATAAAGACCAGAAAAAATGAAAAACAACAAACCGCAGGCAAAGCAGACAATCTGTAGAAAACTACGATGCTCCCGTCGTGATTTTTTGAAATCCATAGGCCTGGGGATGACGACACTGGCGATGCAGGGGTGCGAAAGCACCTCAGGATTAAACTCAGTCAAAGAATTTAAAGATAAGCCAAACATCATCTTCATCCTGGCCGATGACCTGGGCTTCGCCGAGCTGGGATGCTACGGCAACACCTTTAATGAAACGCCCAACCTCGACAAACTGGCAGGCCGGTGCACCATGTTTACCAACGCTTACGCATCAGCCCCGGTCTGTTCCCCTTATCGCGCGGCCCTGATGACCGGACAATATCCTGCAAGAGTGGGCATAACCGATTATCTTCGTCCAAACGACCCAAAGCATCTTTCGACTGACCACATTACTATCGCTGAAATGCTTAAGCGGGCCGGCTACGCCACAGGCATCATAGGAAAGTGGCACCTCACCGGTTATGCCAACCACGGTGCAGAGGAAATCCCGCCAAATAAACATGGCTTTGACGAAGTGATTGTCTCCGAAAACCGCGGCATTGGCGGCGGCAGCTACTTCCATCCCTATCACTTCAACCGAGAAATCAAGAAACGCCTGACCGGCAAAGAGTACCTCGTTGACCGATGCAACCTCGAAGCGGTAGAATTCATCGAGCGGCACAAGGACAGTCCCTTCTTTCTCTACCTAAGTCACTATGCCGTCCATACCCGCCTGCAGGGCAAAGACAAACTCGTCGCAAAGTACGAAAAAAAGCCCGGCGCCGGCAAAGCAAACAGGGCTAAGCGAAATAATCCCCACCTTGCCGCCCAGCTCGAAAGCATCGATGAGGGCGTGGGTATGATTATGAACAAGCTCGATGAATTGGGCCTGGCCGAAAACACCGTTCTAATCTTTACAAGCGACAACGGCGGCGAAGACCGTGTTACCTCCAATGCCCCCTTGCGGGCCGGCAAGTCGACCCTTTACGAGGGCGGCATCCGCGAGCCCTTAATCATTCATTGGCCTAAAGTTACCAAACCAGGTACTGTGTGCAATACGCCGACCTGCAATATCGATTTTTACCCAACGCTGCTCCAGTTCGCTGGCCTCAGACCGTATCCCAACCAGCATCTTGATGGTGTTTCTATTTTTCCGCTGCTCAAAAACCCACAGGCCAAACTCGCCCGCAGCACCCTTTACTGGCACTATCCCCTCGAAAAGGCGCATTTCCTTGGAGGACGCTCCTCTGGTGCAATCCGGCAGGGCGACTTCAAACTCATTGAATTCTTTGATAATGGTGATGTTGAACTCTATAATCTCACTGAGGATATTTCGGAAAAGCATAACTTGGTCGAGGAATTGCCCGAAAAGGCCGCCAAGCTGCAAAAAAGCCTTACAGAATGGCGGAGGGATGTTGGCGCGAAGGTTCCAGACTAAATGAGGGAAACAAACTAAAAAATAGGAGAGATAGTTGTGAATAAAGATGGTTGCAAACGTCGTGATTTTTTAAAAACTGTAGGTTTGGGTGCAGCATCGCTGGCTGTGCCGAGCTGTATGGGTACTTCTCGGTTATTTGGCGGCAGCAATAGCTTGGACCGTCCCAATATTCTCTTTTGCCTTGCCGACGATTGGTCCTGGCCCCACGCCGGCATCGCTGGCGACAAAGTAGTAAAGACTCCGACATTCGACCGCGTGGCGCGGGAAGGTGTCCTGTTTAAGAACGCATTTGTTTCTGCTCCATCATGCACGCCGTCGCGCGGCGCCATGCTTACCGGCCAATGGCACTGGCGCCTGGAAGAGGGAGGCAATCTCTGGAGCACACTGCTTGCAAAGTTCGACGTGTACCCGGACATACTTCAACAGGCCGGTTATCACGTAGGCTTTACCCGCAAGGGCTGGGGCCCTGGCCGCGTCGAGCCGGGCGGACGTAAGCTCAATCCCGCCGGGCCAAGGTTCAAAAACTTCGAACAGTTCCTGAAAGCCAGACCGCAGGGAAAACCGTTTTGCTTCTGGTTTGGCAGCACAGACCCGCACCGCGCCTATACATGGCAGTCAGGCGTCAAAAGCGGAATGAAACTTGAGGATGTAGAGGTGCCCGCGTGCCTGCCCGATAGCGAACAGGTACGCACGGACATCTGTGATTATTATTGGGAGGTCCAGCGCTTCGACCGCGAGGTCGGAGAATTACTAAAGATTCTGGAAGCAACAGGCCAACTGGACAATACGCTGGTAGTAATCTCCGGTGACAATGGCATGCCGTTTCCGCGCTGCAAGAGCAATCTATACGACCTCGGTACGAATGTCCCGCTTGCGGTCTGCTGGCCGACTCGTGTCAAAGGCGACCGCGTTGTAGAGGACTTTATCAGCCTCACAGATTTGGCGCCGACCTTTCTCGAAGCAGCCGGACTGAAACCCACCGCACAGATGACTGCCAAAAGTTTCCTCAATGTGCTGACCTCCGGCAAATCAGGACGCGTAGACCCAAAGCGCGACCACGTCCTGACCGGCAAGGAGCGACATGTCCCCTGTCAGCAAACCGGTATGGCTGGTTTCCCAATGCGGGCGATACGCACACACGATTTCCTTTATATCCGCAACTTTAAGCCGGACCGCTGGCCCGCCGGCGCCCCCAAAGAATATGCCCAACCTGTAGATATAGTTGTATCCCGCCCGCGCGGAACATTTTATGGTTATGCCGATGTTGATGCTTCGCCTGCAAAGTCTTTTATGTTGAAGTACCGTGACGACCCGAAGGTTAAGAAGTTATTTGAACTCGCCTTTGGAAAGCGTCCTGTCGAAGAACTCTACGACCTTCGAAAAGACCCGGCTCAGCTTAACAATGTCACCGCTCTGCCTGAGTACGCCGCAGTAAAAGGCAAGCTCGCCGCCGCTTTGATGGCCGAGCTAAAGGCAACCAAGGATCCGCGCGTACTCGGAAATGGGGACATATTCGACACGTATCCCTATTACGGCGGAATGCCGGGCAGAAAACCGGCCGGTACCAGGCCCTGATTCCAACCGTGATTTGGTTGGCTGTGCTCCAAGCGCATAAAAAAGGCCGGGTCAAAAAAGCCCGGCCTGTGTGATAAACATTATATTCGCTCGGCAAATCTACTTCGGCAGATTCTCCTCTGACACCTCTTTAACACTCAAATCGCCATAGATAACGCGGTAGTTTTCCGACCCTTTCGGCTGATACCAGAATATCGCTTTATCGGCATCGCCCAGTTTTACGCCTTTGCCGGCATAGTGGTATTTTTCGTCAATTTCTAATAATTGCAGGAAGAACATTCCTCGTGGAAGTGTCATCCCAAGTTTCGCTGCTTCATCCTTCGAGAGGCCCGATTGAGCAAGCTTTTCTCCAATCAAAGGTATTTGTTTCATATAATTTTCCGTGCCCACCGCCTCCGGGAACTTGCCGTCCAGCAGAACCTCGGCCCAGACACGAAGGCTTTCAATAAAGTCTTCCTCAGTACCTTTCGTGAAGTCGATTACCTTCTCCTCTAACGTATACCCCTCTGGCACGTCCATACTAATCTGCGAGTCATTTATTGGCTCATCAAACTTGAAATTCTTCAGGACAACAACAAGCTGTCCTAATCGAAGTTCTACCCGTATTGGAACAGCCGTCTTAGGGTCTGCCCAGATGCTCACTTCTTCATTGCGGCCCCGGCCTGAAAATCCGATAGCTTTTTGGCCGTCGATTTCCCGCTCGCCAAGCTCTTTAACATTAGGACTGTCTTTTAACTCCATAAGCACTTTCCGGACAAATCCTATGTAGCTTTTAGTCATTTCCTGGAGCTGGCCTTTTATGTCAACGTACGACGCTGTTTTTCCCTCGGCATCGAGCACTAACATTTTTCCATTCTCCATGTCAAGAATTTGGGTCATACCGGGTAAGTTAGATATGGTCCTTCTGATTCGTGTACCAACAACTATCTCGTGCATAATGACCGGATTGCTTTCTTCGCCGATAATGAAGTCGTAGACTACAGTCCGCGCCTTGAGAATCGGCTCGATGACCTGGGCAAAGGTTACTGTGCCTCCTGTGATTGAATGTATACCTATTAGCACCGCGAAAATTATTGCAGCCGCTGCTGCCATTCTTGTTATCTTACTTTTCATAATTATTCTCCTTAGCTTAAGGCCTTCGCCGGCTTTGCGCGCAGTTTTGAGCCTTACATTCTGTTCCCGAATAATCCGATTCAAGACCTTGTCCTCAAGATGGCTTTCAGATAAGGCCTTACCGTTCTTAACCAGGCGGTTTCGAAGGTTTGTTGACTGCTCTACTTCCAACTGGCAGCCCTTGCAATCCTTCACGTGTTCTGAGACTGTCTTTTCCTGGGATTCGTCCAAAAGTCCCTCAACATAAGCGACCAAAAGTTCTTTACATTCTGCACAATTCATTTTTGCACCTCATAAATTTCTTCTTGTTTTTGCTGCTCGAGCAATTTACGCAGCATCAAATAGGCCCGCGAAAGATTTTTTGTAACTGTGCCTAACGGCATCTCGAACTGCTCGGCTACCTGACTGCACGAATAACCGCCGTAATATCGCAGCAGAACAACTCTCCTGTACGCATCAGGCAGCTCGGCAATTGCCGCTTCGAGTGCGTAATCCTGTGAGAGTTCCGGGCTGGGAGTTTCTTCTGAGTATGAACGGATAGCTTCTCGCTGGCGGCGGACTTGCTGTTTTCTTTGCTGTTCTTTTGCCACGCGGTCGCTGATACCGAGCAGCCAGGAAAAGAATGCACCCGGCCTTTTCAGCTTGTTCATATTGAAGTAGGCCCGCACGAGGCTCTCCTGGGCGGCCTCCTCGGCGCTGTCCTTATTGCCGAATTTCCCAGCCAGATGAGCCAAAAGAACCGCCTGGTAGCGCCGGACAAGATAGCGAAAATCATCCGGATGGCCATCTAAACAACGCTCAATATAGTATTTGTCAGTCTCAGACATATCAGCACCTCAAAAAACTCTTAAGGATTCGTGTTTTCACTATATAGTGCGGGATTAGCTGTGTTTGCGACAAAAAAAATAAAAAAAGTTGGCGCCAAGTGGAAAATTGCCGGATTTGTCTCCAAAAGCGCACAAAAAAGGCCGGGC
>Ga0315547_1003257_pt1 | contig 10691 bp, 8 predicted proteins | sample SalMarSW160240MG_2_FD_202542 | JGI IMG/M metagenome (GOLD analysis project Ga0315547, IMG submission 202542) | Salt marsh sediment microbial communities from the Plum Island Ecosystem LTER, Massachusetts, United States - Salt Marsh Sediment SW1601-240 ... | reverse complement strand
TACATTTAGCTTACCGAAAACAACTTCACCCTGCATCTCCTTTGCAAGCTCTTCAACAACGGGATGGACCATTCTGCATGGACCACACCAAGGAGCCCAGCAATCTACGACAACAGTACCATACTTCTTTATGTTTTCATCCATATCTGCATCTGACAATTGTATAGGTATATTTGGCCAATTACTTTTTTCCATATTATTGCCTCTCTTCAGGTATCGTCCTGCATATTCTCCAAGTTTTTTCCTTCTTAGTTCATCAAGTTCGTCCATTTGCCCCCGTAATAACAATTACTCTATATAACGTTTGTGCAAAAAATATGCATAACCATTATAAACAGATAATAAATATCCCATGCTAAAATGAAATTCATTAGAAACTATGAAAACATCTGTCGCAACGACGTACTACAATCTGTATTTGAACTAAACGCATTAGATTTAGAAATATATAAAATACTAAAAAAAACTGGAGAAGCACGGGCAGACGCCTTAGCGAAAAGAATAGACAAGGAACGTAGTACCGTATATCGATCCCTACAAAAATTGACCTCGTGTGATTTATGCACGAAAACAACAAAAACGATAGAAACGGGAGGATATTACCACACATATTCATGTAATGATGTGAAGCTAGTAAAAGAAAAAATAGAATCATGTGTTGATAAATGGTACAAACAGATGAAAAAAATCTTACAAGATTTTGAACAAGAAGTTAGTTAACTAATTGCCATCCTGTAACCACTTTCGTATACGTAAATAACCAACTTTTTTCTCCCCATCAAGCCACAAAATAGGTGCAGTTTTTTGTAAATCCTCAAAGACATCATGAACCTTCGCATTATGCAATTGATTCTCTTCCCATTCATTAATATCGTGAGGAAAGGTAACGATATCAATATCCTCTCTACCTTCCAATAGCTCTTTGGTTTGCATACACTTCGTACAGTTTTCCAAGGAGAATAATATTCTTTCACCCATGTTGTCTTCCCACGTATATCTGTTTTTGATTTAAAAGTTGTATGGGCCAGACCGGAATTGAACCGGCGACCTCCGCGTTGTAAGCGCGACGTCATAGGCACCATATATTATACATCTACTAAATCAAGTCAAGGATATCTATAATTTCTATACTCGAATCTTTTATTTTAATCTTTCTTTTATCAGGTACAAAAAGCAATTTCTTTTTAGCCTTTATTTTTTTAAGATTATTCTCAACTTCTTCAATATTAATTTTTTTACCCCATTTAACCTCTAAAGCGATCTCTGGTTTTTTAAATTTTAATAAGCAACCATCAACATCATAATCTTTTGCTTCAAATAAAGATTCCTCAAGACCATATTTTTCAGATATAAACTCTCTAATATTATCCTCAACTATTATTGGCATTATCTCATCAATTATCCTTTCAATTTCTTTTTCATTTAGTTTCCTTTCAGATATGTTATATTTTTCATCTGCATAGTAAAATATTCTTGATAATGGTGAAACATGTTTGTAAACGAGTTTATTTTTACCATATACTTTCATTCTTTTTATAATTCCAAATCCCATTAAATTTTTCAAATATTGTTGTATTAAACTAGGATCGTCTTTTTTTAATAATTTTCTTGAAAATAAGTAGCTGGATATTTCACCTGAAACTGTGTTACCATTTGCAATTGCTCTTAAAACACCTTCATAAACAGCTGAAATATTTCTTTCCTCTTCGACGAATATTTCCCCAATTAATGCTGGAACTGTTTTTACACTATACATAATAATTCTTGCAATTATTCTCCTTGGATCTTCTTTCTCATCAAAATATTCTATCATTAAAGGTTCTCTTAGAAGGATAGCCATCTCCAACAATTGTTTCTTATCCATCTTATACTTTTTTAGATGTCTTAATGTATCTTTCAAATTGATTATTGAAATGGGAACTTCTGCAAAAAAACCAAGTATTGGTGATTTAGACGAAAATAGTTTTTTTGAAAGATATAAAGTTGAAGAAAGCAAAATGAGTTTTCCACGTTTTTCTGTGTAATGAATAAAATCAAAAAAACCGTCATCTAATCGATGGAACTCATCTATCGCTATAGTTTTTTCATTTGATAGTTCCCTTTCAATTAATGTTGTAAAAGTATCATATGTTATCTCTTTTCTGTCTTTTTTTGAAAGTATACTACGATCTCTTTTTACAAAGAAGTATTCGTCATATTTTAAAAAATTTTCAACGAGAAATGTTTTCCCAGTTTTTCTTCTGCCAAATATCAAAAGCCATTTTTTTATCTTTTTGATATTATTAACCTCAAATCTTTCTATAATCATCATAAGTATAATGGTCATTATACTTCTTATATTTTTCTACCTAAACATTAAAAACCAAAAGAAAACAAGTTAGATGGGCCAGGCCGGAATTATATATTATGCTAGATAAACTAACGTAGACCTTAGCCAATTTTTCAGCTTTGTTGACATTAGGAAGAATTAATATTTGTGATATAAAGAATTCTATTTAAAATTGTTGAAATGAAACCAGTGTAAAACCTAACTTGTTTTATGAAAAAGTCGGTTCTTTATGCTACTTTTCCAAAATGACATTCTTACACGAAATATTTAAATAATATTATTTGCAGAGTATAACATGTTACGTTGTGACGCGGAAAATGAAGGTGAGTAGAATATGAGAAAAAACACATTTAAAATATTTGGCGCAGTTGCGATCATTGTATTGATGGTAATCGGTTCAATTGCATCGACGGGGCTAGCATTAGACATAGCTCTAAAGGAGGGGGAACTGGAAACGATAACAAAAGAACTAACTCAACAGAATCAAATGGAGAATGTGATTATTGTACCAGATGACTATCCAACGATACAGGGGGCAATTGACCATGCAACTAATGGTGATACTGTTTTTGTACGTAATGGAACGTATTATGAGAATGTAGTAGTGGATAAGTCGATTAGTCTTACAGGTGAAGATAGAGACAATACAATTATTGATGGTTGTGGAAGTGGCGATGTTGTATATGTTTCTGCTGACTTGTTGAACATTGCTGGTTTTACGATACAAAACAGTGGAATTGGCTGGGATGACGTAGGAATTGAGATAAGTTCCAGCGACAACAACATCAAGGGTAACATCATCTCGAACAATGGGGATGGCATACGCCTCGATGGTTCCAGCGACAACAATATCTCTAACAACAACATCTTGGACAACTGTTGGGGCATACACCTCCGTAGTTCCAGCGACAACAATATCTCTAACAACAACATCTTGGACAACGGTGTTACCATATGCCTCGATGATTCCAACAGCAACACCATCTCTGGCAACAACATCACCTCGAACAGCGATGGTGCCTACCTCGATGGTTCCAGTATGAACACCATCACTGACAACAACATCTCGGACAACAATGATGGCATATGCCTCGATGATTCCAGTATGAACACCATCACTGACAATTCTTTTTTCAATGATGGTCTCTATGTTTATGATTCATATCAAAACACTGTTTCTAGCAATACAGTGAATGGCAAACCTCTTGTCTATTTAGAAGATGAATCCGACATGGTCATAGATGATGCAGGACAGGTAATACTTGTAAACTGCAACAATATCACAGCAGAAAATCTAAATTTAAATTATAATACAAAGGTTGGAATAGAGCTTTGGGGAACTAATAATAGCAAGATAAGGAATAACGACTGCTCAAACAACTATCACGGTATAGACCTCTATGATTCCAGCGACAACAACCTCTCCGGCAACACCATCACCTCGAACAAAGAGACTGGCATATACCTCCATCGTTCCAGCGACAACAACATTATCACATGCAACACCGTCACCGATAACGTCTGGTTTGGCATCAAGCTATATGGTTCATCGGGCAACACGATCACGGGCAACACCATCACCGATAGCGAGCTGGGCATCTGTTCTCATTCATCGGGCAACACGATCACGGGCAACACCATCACCTCGAACAAAGAGACTGGCATATACCTCTCCAACAACTACAACACGATCACAGGCAACACCATCACGGGCAACCGTTATGGCATCCGGCTATCTGATTCGTCGGGCAACACCATCTCTGGCAACACCATCACCTCGAACAGCTATTTTGGCATATACCTAGTTTCGATATCTACTTCTATTCTATCGCACAACAACACGATCACAGGCAACACCATCACCGATAACAACAAAGCTGGCATATGCCTCTATGATTCCAGCGACAACAACCTCTCCGGCAACACCATCACCGATAACAACGAAGATGGCATACGCCTCGATGGTTCCAGCGACAACAACATCAAGGGTAACATCATCTCGAACAATGGGGATGGCATACGCCTCGATGATCGTTCCAGAGACAACAACATCACTAGCAATAACATCTCGAACAACGATTACGGCATAGGCCTCCGGCATTTTGATTCAAGAGGCAACAACATCTTGGACAACAACATCTTGGACAACTGTTGGGGCATATACCTCCATCATTCCGGCAACAACAACATTTTTAATAACATCATTTCGAACAACGATAATGATGGCATATACCTCCTAATCGCTTATTCAAACACCATTATGGGCAACAATGTCTTGAACAACACGAGGGGCATACATAGCAATCTCTCTTTCCGGAATGAAGTTTGTTATAATAATTTTATTGACAACGAGCAGAATGCCTACTATAGGGGTTCGGGAAGTAATGAGGTTTGGCAGGGCAATTACTGGGATGACTACGAGGAAAAATATCCGAATGCTAAAAAATTTCCCTTCTTGGTGCCACCTCTTTGGAAACTTTTGTGGATATGGGGTACACCATATGAGACTGGGCCTGGGTTTAACAGTGATATATTCCCACTTGTGAATCAATACAGTGGTTCACTCAATAATAATCAGAACGTCCAAAGCAGCCAACAGCCAAGTCAAAGCCAACAGAGCAACCTACAAAGTAACCCATCATCTAACCCGCAAAGTAGTCCCGGTGGTCAAACCCAAGGTCAGAGCACTCCATTGGGCAACCAGCAAGGCCCAAGCAATAGCTAATAAAAACATTCTCCCCTACTTTTTCTTTCTTTTTTTTGTGATATAGGATAACTGTCCCATAAAACTTATATACTAATTAAATACATGTTCTTTTATAAAAATATATAATTGATGATAAATATGACGAAAATAATTGCAATTGTAGTTATGCTGGTGATGCTGGGAAGCACTCTTGTTGTTTCAGCCAATCTAGATACAAATTACGATGATGAAATGGGAAGTATTACATCTAATAATAGTAACATAGTAGAAATCCGAGTAGCAATATTAACTGATGAAGTAGAAAACGAAGAGTTCCATAGTCAACATGGACGAACACGGTATTTCATTTATGCTTTAAGGGATTATAGCTGGGAAGTAGATGATATCACCTATCAGTTTATCCCTACTTTGCTATCCACTAAAAGATTGTTGAAAGGAGAATTAACATTAGATAACTATGATGTTTTATTGCCACCACCAGACCCATTATTTGAAAAAATGTTTTCAACAGGTTTTTCTCGATTACCAAAAAACAAATTAAAAATTAGGAAAATTCAAGATTTTATTAAATCAGGAGGAGGATACTATGGTAGTTGTGCTGCTGCATCATTTGCTGGAGACATGATAAATGAGCCTAAAACTTTTTATGAGAAAATGTGGAAAAATAGTTGTTTTGGAATATCATCCATCAAGCATGTTTATCATATGGCAATGCCAATGTTTAGTCAATGGCTGGGATATGGAATAGAAGCGACAGGTGTGGCTGGATATATAGAGTATTCAGGTTGGAATACATCTAATTATAGCACAAATTATTATAATAATGCTTGTTTAGATGTTAACATTAATAAGAATAATTCAATTTTTGATGATTATCTAGAAGATACCCGTAAGATTCGTTGGGGAAGCGGAACAAAATTTATTATTCCTGACGATTGCTCTGATAGAGTAACTATTTTAGCAAGTTATCCAGCTGAAGAGATCTCAGATAATAAGTCAACACGAGTACATTATTGGGAATATGCTGATGGTATACGAGGATTAACTAAAGCACTTATAAAAGCAATTCTTTGGAAGAGTGAAGTTCATTGGTTTGATGATTTAGGTGTTTTTTTTAGTGGTTTTGTTTTAGCTGAAGACTGGGAATGCACTGATAAGGTAATTAAAACATATCATGCGAATTCACCGTTTTTAATGTCTGAGATTTATCCTAATGAAAATGATGCAAGGCTTGTTCTCTGTGCTGGACATCCTGAGATGAATGTATGGTGGGGTGGGCATATAAAAGAAGTCGAGGATAACGACCATAACAATATTTTCGATGGCTTTCACCATTGGGTGGATATAATACCTGAAGATAAAACACCTGAAGACGAGTTTTCATATAACTATTGGATTATAAGGAGAGGTGTTGCCTGGGCTTCGCAGAAGATTCCTGATAATGATCTACCACCCGTTTATGGTCCTTCCCAAATCTGTGACCTTGAAGATGAAATTGATTCTTTAAATTTCATTGTTAATGGATGCTCAGAGACAGCTGATGGAATTGTGTCTCTAGATTTGCAGTATAGATATTCAGATGATAATTCAACATGGAACGATTGGACATACTATCAGACTGATAATGATAGTTCAGACGGATGGAACTGGGAATTTAACTCACCAAATGGAACAGGATACTATCAATTCTACAGTATTAGAAAGGTTGACTTTGGAGATTATGAAGAAAAGGAAAAAGCTCCACCTGGACCAGATGCAACTGCTAGAGTTATTGAATGAACTTGTAAGAACTGTAAAGCAAATCTTATAAACTAATGAGATGAAAAAATGGTGATAAAAAATGAAGTTAAAAATCCTAGCAATTGCAATTACGCTGATCTTAACTGTTAGCACCTTTGTTGCTTCAGCCACTATAATAGACAGTGATGACATGCGAAATGTCCATGAGGCCAAACCTTTCTGGGAGCAGATTAATGATGATGGTTTCGGCAGTAAATATAATATTGCCCCAAGAGGTATAGAAGTTTTTCAAAATTATCTCGTTGTTGGTACATGGAACTTTAAGAATTTAAATTATTTTGGTTTGCCCATAAACACCCTCTTACGAGAGATGCTAGAAAATAGAACATTACCTTCAGGATATGAAATATCTAAAAGGCTTGAGAGTGACGGATGCGAAATATGGTGTTACGATGGAGCGGATTGGCGGCAAATCGTTGGAAACAATGAGGAGGCAATAATGCCAGCTGGTTTCGGAAATACATATAATCTTGATTGCTCAATATTGATTGAACATAACGGCTATCTGTATGCTGGGTTATGGAATCCCATGGAGGGTGGCCAAATTTGGAGAACGAAAGATATCGATGATGAATGGGAGATGGTAGTTTATGATGGATTCGGAGATGAAAGTAATGTAGCTCCATGGGTAGCTGAAATCTTTCAGGGTAATCTCTATATCGGGACAATGAATTTTGAAAAAGGTTGTGATATTTTTCGAACTACTGACGGCGTACATTGGGATGCTGTTGTTGGAGGATTGTCGAATACGAAACCTGGATTTGGAACCAAAGATAATTATTATGCATGGGAAATGAGGGTTTATAAGTCATGCTTATATGTTGGGACTGACAGCTCCTTAGGATGTGAATTATGGAAATCTCACGATGGTATTACCTGGGAGCCTGTTATTGCATTTGGAAAAATTAAAGCAAAATTACAAGGGTTGGCTTTTCCAAAAGGATTTGGCAGGCGGAGTTTTTTAGATGGAATAAGAAGAATGGCTGTGTTCGACGATGAATTGTATTTGGGTTTAACGAGACCATTTTTTGGAAAAATCACTTTTAAAAATAGATTTTCATCTATGTTGTTTTCCATTCCTTTATCTTTTCCTTTAGGCGCTCAGATTTGGAAATACAATGCAGTCGATGATCAATGGGCAAGGGTTGTTGGTGGAATGGGAAAAAGAAGCAATTGTAATGGATTTGGTAATTCAAAAAATATTGAAATTTGGTCGATGGACGCCTTTAACGATTATCTCTACGCAGGAACAATGTGCCCAGAGACACCAAATATTATCCTGAGGAGAAATAGTTTCCTCAGCTGGAGTATTATTGTTGAAAAACCATATGGGAAAGCAGAGCTCTGGAGAAGTGATGGAGTGGCATGGGAGCAAGTTGTTGGTGATGAAGCTCATGCCACGAATAAGAATAATGCTCCATCTGGATTTGGAGATGAATATAACTGGGGATTCCGAATAATGAAAGTCTATAATTCTAGTTTAATCGTCGGTACAGTTAATGTGAATACCGGATGTGAAATGTGGAAGTATAGCATATAGGTTATTGCATATGCGTTATTTATGTCTTGTAAAACATGTGGCCATACAGAAACAGCTCCACCTGGACCAGATGTAATTGCTTTTTATATTACAGGGCGGAACCAACAAACAGCTAAAACCATTCTTCTCATTTTTTCTCTTCTTTCTTTGTGATATAGGACAACTGTCTCATAAAACTTATTTAATGAATGTTTAACATGACAAGTGCCTAAATCACTTTAATTTTTCTGTATTTTGGTTGTATGGGGATTGCTTAGTGCTTTGACCACTGAAGCTGTTGGTTATACTGGATTAAAATATTTTTTTACTTATTCCTTAGAAGGTATACCCGTCATTCCAACATTAGATTGGGAGGACAAATACTACTAGTATACCGGTGATGGCAAAAATAAAGTTATCAGTGATGTATCCCATAATAACAGGTATATATTAACAATAGTTCACTATCGGTGTAATGATTCGTTTCACTTCAGTCCACGCAGTATTCTCGGACTACATAGCAAAAAAGAAGTTACCCTTATGTAACAAAAAACCCCAATAGACATATAATTTTTCACCATTGGTGTAATGATACCATTGCCCAGTACCATCCCATAACTTGCATATGACATTTTCACAGTTAAAGGACCAATAATATTCATCTCCGTTAAACTCCCATGTAAGATTAGAAATCCATCCAAGACCAAAACGAACACATTTACTTTCAGGAGGCCAAGGTGCAGGCTGTGGCGGGTTTAATTTAATATTATTGATACGGTTAGATTTTAAAACTTGAAGCTGAGGTAAAGTAGAAGGAAGAACATTTTTGCTATCCATAAGGAGGCTATCTCCAGCAACCTTTGACTGCTTATCACTTTGAAAACCATCAGAAGATAATGTCTCCAAATAACTGGAAACAATTAATTCCTGCGTTTCCTCAACAGTCATATCATCAGGTAACAAACCAAATATGTCCATTACTATGGGGATTTCTTCGAGTGCAGCTGTCCATGAAGTTCTAATGCTGAATGGTGAGAGATGTAATAATTTTCCTTTAGGTTGCCTGCTACCAAAAACTTATCCGGCAGGTATTTCTTTCCAATCATATCCGGAGGCACAATAGCATATACCCCCTGCCTAAGCTGAATCTATATTTAACGAGGTTTACATTACCGTAAGAAACTATTCCAGACCTTTACAATATTGCGATATCACATATGAATTCGTTTCAACCAAGTATTTCTTCGGAATTGACGAGCTCAAGTATAAATTCACAGGGTTAAAAGTTAGTGATGTTGAAAAAACAGTTTTAGATTGCATCAGGAAGATTAAATATGCTGGTGGGCTGGAAGAATTAGCAAGAAGTTTCTCAGGAATCCCTTCGCTAAATTATGAAAAATTGTTGGATTATCTAAAAAGGTTTGATGAAACTGCTCTCTATTATAAAACTGGATTTATTCTTGAATATTTAGATGAATTATCTCCCCCTAGGGACTTCCTGAATAAAATTAAGAAAAAAGTCAGTAAGAAAGTATACTATTTGGACAAAGATAAAGCATCTAAGTTTAATGGGAAGTGGAATCTGATGATCCCCAAAAATTTTGAGGAGTTGACCCGGTTTGTCTAGAATCGATAGGCAAATGATGGATGAGCTCTCTGTAAAAACTGCGTTTCATGTAGATACTATCGAAAAGGTTTACAGATTAACAGAAATATTAAGAGAAGCGAACAAAATTAATTCTATTAAAAGAAATGTTGTGTTAAAAGGAGGAACCGCGATCAATTTCCTCTATTTTGATATACCACGTCTTTCTGTAGACATTGATCTGGATTACATGGGCTCAGTTGAAAGAGAAGAGATGCTAGAGGATAAGAAGAGTCTTGAAAAGATTCTTTCACGGCTTTTCAATAAGTTAGGATATGCCATAAAAACTAGAGAGACATATGCTTTGCATCAATATATGTTGAACTACGAGAATTCAGCAGGGAACAACGATAGAGTTAAAGTTGAAATAAACTTCTTTAACAGAATACCAGTTTTCGATCCTGTAGAAAAGATTTTCATAAATCTCTTTGAATTTAAGGAGTTCAAGGTATCTACTTTGGCTATCGAAGACTTGTTTGGAAGAAAACTTAGGGCACTTATGACAAGGGCAACTGCTAGAGATCTCTATGATGTTTACCAGTTATTGGAATCTAATATCGAGTTTGACAGAGAGATGTTGAGGAAGTGTTTTATAAAAAATTCCCAAGAATACCCAACAATTCATTGTTGGGATGAATTGGGTCAAACTTTTTTCTCCTATACATAATCCTTCACTTTGTGAAATCTCCTA
>Ga0315547_1003255_pt1 | contig 10693 bp, 10 predicted proteins | sample SalMarSW160240MG_2_FD_202542 | JGI IMG/M metagenome (GOLD analysis project Ga0315547, IMG submission 202542) | Salt marsh sediment microbial communities from the Plum Island Ecosystem LTER, Massachusetts, United States - Salt Marsh Sediment SW1601-240 ... | reverse complement strand
ATTAAAGGGATATTTAAATTTATTGATAACAGTTTTTCATTAAGGAAAATTTGGAATTATTATTCCTGTTTTGCATAAATTAAAATTGTTTTAGAAGCAGGAACACCTTTTTCAACTACAACAAAGGTTCTTCCAGGAAATATTAACTTTTCAGGAAAATTAACTCCGTTAAATCCTATTTCATATTCTCCTTCAGGGATGTTAAAAATTACAATTCCCTTTTCGTCAGTAAAATTATAACCTGCGTTTGGTATTCCCTCTGAACCTGCTTTCCATAAATCAACTTCTATTTTTTCCAAAGGAACTCCATTATTCATTGTAACTGTTACTTCAAGGATTTCCTCGCCTTCAACAAATTCCGGCTGTGGCGACTTTTTTAAAAACTGAAATGCAACAACAGATAAAATTAAAATTACAGCAATTATGACTGCAATTATCACGCTCTTTTTCATGAAAGAAATAAAAAATAAACTATAAAAAGTTATCTTTTATCTGAATTAATAATCACCCAAAATAGAAATTAAATAATTCTTGTTTTTTAGAATATAGCCCTACCAGGATTCGGACACCTGGCAACTTGGGTGGTAGGGGTTTGGTCGTCGGTATTAGGGAGAATGTTTAATCCAATATTTTTTTCTCGACGGTGAATCGTTACTTTCGAACCAATTTCACTCTTTTTTATTCTATTATTTTTTAACATTTTACAGCAAAATAAAAGCTTGCTAATATATAAACGTATAATGAGAAAAATGGAAAATTTTCAATATTCCCCATAAAAATCGTCACCAATAACCTGAAGAATATCTCTATAAGCATTTGAAGTCGAATAAAATTTTTTTTGAAGTTGTCCTACTGGTGAATCCAAAAAATCTTTGAACCATAAATCTAAATTAGAAGAGCTTTCTCCTCTTGAAATTCTTTTTTTCTTCCCTTGCCCAATTTTATTCATCATAATACATAACATTAACCGGTCATCAATAATTCCTACTTCATGAACATCATCTCCATCATCAAAATCAGAGATAAATCCTACTTTCGATTTTATATCTCTTTTCTTAAACCGTCCTTGTTTTAAGAAAGAAGGAGAAGTATAAGACATTAAGATATTCGAGAGAAGTCTTTCCTCTGAAGATAATTCTGTAAATTTTCTATCATAAATCTGTCTCATCGAATTAACCATATCATCAGTGCAGGTTATATTGCTTCCGTCTGGATTAAATTCGCTTGTGTATCTTGGAACATTGGGACAGAGTAAGTGACCTAACATTGTTCTATTTAAACCTAAATCTTGGAAAACCCTATTTGAATTTTGAACCCCAATTCTATCTGCGAGAATATTTGTTGCTTCGTTATCAGATTCAACAATCATGTGATAAAGTAATTCAAAAATACCCATTTGAGAACCATCTGGCATTCTTGAAGTGTAATCATAATCTTCAAGCGTGAATCTATGGTCCACTCTTAAAGGAGATTGTATATTTAATTCTCCTTTAGATAACTCTTTTGCAACAGCAAGCATAATAGGAACCTTGATAATTGAAGCTGCCCAACCAATTTGGTCTCCCTTCACACTTATTTTTTCTCGGGATTGCAAATCATAAGTAGAAACTTTTATATCTGCATCTAATTTTTCTTCAACCTCTAAAACTTTCTCTTGTAATCTTTCTTCTAACCTTTGATTAATTAATTCTTTTTTTCTCATTTTGAATTAGCAATTAGTTTTTTAACATCAGATTTTAATTGATATGGATTCAACCACCTATAAGGAACATCGTCTCTCAAAACCATTTTTGAGTCTAAAGAAATACTTCTTGGTTCTTTGCCTTGTTCATAAACAATTAATTTGCCAATATCAGTTGAGGTCACTAAATCATCTTTGCCATCACGATTAATATCTCTAACAGAATAATTTACAAAATCTTCAAAAAAGGGAGCAGTATAATGTTTAACATCAAAACCATTTACAACATAAAGATTATCCTCGTTATTTAGATAAAGTCTGCCTTGTGAAAAAGTTACTTTAGTAAATTTATCGGGATTTAATTTAATATCTTTAGAATTAAGATAGTTTGAAAGAAATTTAAATTGCAAGTCTACTTTCTTTTTTGTTTTAGTATCTCTTCCATTGTTAAGGGTTTTCCACCCATTATTTGAAATTGCAACTGCTAAAGAAGTTCCCTCAACTTTTCTTAAGATTGTTCCATCAGAAAAAAACTGTTCTGTTTTAAATCCCGTTTGGTTTCCATCACTTCTATAAATTGTATCCCCTTGAAGAAAATAATCTGAATCACTTGTTGAGCCAACACCTTCTACTCCTCCTATGGCTTTGATTAATCTATTTTTCTCAAGAGCATAAAGGCAATTTGCTTTTGGATCAAAAACCATATTTATTTTTGGAAGAAAGACTGAGTTTTCGTCTAAAGGTTCTCCAGAAAAATAATCTTTTCCATCAAATCTTACTCTGTGAGGGTTTGCAAAAGATAATGGGTTGGACTCGCTTTTTTCAGCATCTTTAAAGAATGCTTTTTCTAATCCATTCATAGTATCAAAATCTTCCTCCAAAGAATCAACTAATGAAGGATTTTGTTTTATTCTCTGTGTCGCTGCAAACTTATGTTTAAGATCATCGCTTGAAAGCATCTCTCCAACAACACTTGCTTCTCTCTTAGGGCTATAATTATATTTCTCTAATGTTTTACCAATATAGATACTTGATAAAAGGAGAATAAAACTCCCAACTCCTGCAATAATTGCTTTAGAAATTCTTCTGCTTGATGAACGCTTTTTTCTTAGTGATTCAATTATTGTTGGCATTTAAGGATTCCTCCCATTGTTATACTGTTGGACAATTTGTGTTTCTTGCTTATCACTTTGAATCCAATCATTAACCCATGCTCCAACAGCACCAAGAGCAGTAGATAATAAAATAATTAAGCCCCAATCAAGAATACTTTTCTTTAAACTCTTTTTTAGTTCTCCTTTGAAAATAGGATAAAACGGGTGTTTAGAATCTTCAAAAGAATCTTTTTTTGGATCATATCTAATTTTCTCTTCACCAAAAGGAGCAATATCTTTTGGTCTTATGCCTGTTAATTCTAATGCTTCTTGATATATTGGAAGTTCCTTATTTAATCTATTTGCGTATCTATACAATTCGCCGATTCCCTCAATTGAATACCCTCCATTTAAGTATAATTTGTCCCAATCAATTCCACTTATTCTATCTCTTTTTTGTTTAATGATTTCTCCTAAAAGTAAACACTCAAGAGGAAAAACCCTTTTACCTTTTGAATCACTAATAGTCAAAATAGGGCTTGCATTTTTTGCCCCAACAACCAAAGGAAGATATGATTTGGCATCCTTTCCTCCTTCACTCAAAAGTCTTGCAAAATATTTGAAATTGTCAAATTCAAGGTCTTTATTCCCTTGAACAAATGCTTCTAAATTTTTTCTTTCATCTCTTGTGCCTACCTCCCCAATAAAAGGTTTAAGCCAATGATGAAATCTTTCAAGATATTGTTGTGCTTGAACATTCTTTGATTCTCCTGTTTCTGTTGATATAACATCAACAAAATTATATCTTCCGTCTTGCAAAAATAAATTCTTGGAAATATTTATACCATAAGGAACAAAAGGAAATCTAAATCCGCAACTATTTGCAAGAGAATAGGAACCAAGTAATAAAGCAGTAGCATTTATTTGTTCTTCATTTAAAAGAGAATCTCCTAAAACTTCAATTCTCGAAGGTGTTTCTTCACATTTTTCTCTAACATTCATACCTACAGATAAAGGGGTTAATCCAAATAAATGAAAAGGAATTGCAATATCCCTATGAAACTCTCCATACTCATTAGAAGTTCTGCTCAAATTCCAATGCATAGAATAGCCCGTATGTTGTAAATTAGGTGTCGCCTTAACAACTTTATCTCTTCCTTTCATTAATGAATCTGTTAATCTTGAAGAGAATCCTTTATTAATTGGGATTGGAGGTGTTAATATTTCTATCTCGCTTCCATCAACATAAAATCCCAAACCCTCTGCAGTTCTTATTGATTTATCTGATTTTGAATAATCTTGATTAGATCTTATCATCCGAAAATAATCTTCAAAATCTACTCTTTTATTTCCTTTGAAACTTGATAATTCATTCTCAATTCCAATATAATGTTCAAACATTTTATCTAAAATGGTTAAATAGTTCTCCAGGACAATTTTTGAATTCTTTTAATCTCATTTTAAGAGACCCATAAGAATCTGTTGAAAGTCTTCCTGTGAAAGAATCTATCTCTGTTTTTAATTTTCTAAAATAATCTTCATTAACGCAATTCAAATCTTCAGGAAATTGTTTTTCTAATTCATTCTCTTTTAATAAACGATTTAGATATTTTATCTGTGCAAGTGTATGAGGAATTAATTGGAGATTCCCTAATTCTTCTTGCAACTGACTTAAGACTTTCTTTCCTTTAGCAATTTTCGATTTGGTTAATAATCCATCTAGGGTATAAATACAAAAACCAATAGAATCGAAATTAAATCCCAATGCGTGTGCCCCTTCTGTCTCAAATGGTCTACATAACGACACATCCCCTTTATCTTCAAGAAATAAATGATAACCCGCACCATTCCATCCATTTCTCTTTTTATGTTTGGTCAATAAATCCTCAAATGTTGGATATGAGTTTGTTGAATGTAACACAATATATTTTGGAACATTTTTCTTTAAGCCAGTTCTATCTAATGTTGAAGTCCTATCCAAAATCCCTTGCAATTTTTTCATATAATTTTATAAAATAAGAGGTATAAAAACCTTTTCCTTTGTAATCACTTCATAGTTACAATCTATATTGTTAGAAAAATAGTCCACAAACACTTGCCCTCTACCTAATCATCTACTAGAATTATTCCTCTATCAAATTCAGGCATTACTTCTTTTATAGTTAATCATGAGTAGCCCCACCAGGATTCGAACCTGGGTCAGCTGGCCCAGAACCAGCCATACTTGACCGCTGTACTATAGGGCTCCATATTTGAAAGTTGATTTAGTATTAAAAGTTTTACTTTAACTGCAAAACATTTTTATACCTCTTGTTCTTTTGTTTGTCATGGTGATTGGGACCACTCTTTTTATTGTGGCTGTGTTGATAATAGCAGTATGGATAGTAATAGAAATAAAAAGGTTCAGGCACAAAATATTTGCACTCTTTTTAATCGGGTTAATTTTATTTATGTACTTTAGTTTTACTTTTGCTACTGACGGGAAGGATATAGATTTCAAGACTGTTCCTGGTTTAATAAAAGCAGCTAAGCTTTATTTTTCTTGGCTTGGCTATACTTTTGAGAATCTGAAAACAATAACAGTAAATGTTATTGGTATGGACTGGAAGGCTAATGAGACTATTGGAAGGTAAGTTAATAGTTTCTGGAGATAACCGGGAAATTGTAAAATTGGACGGCTTCTAAAGTAAGATTTAAAAACTATAGGTTCTTATATATTATAATGGAAGGAGACGATAGTTGCTAAGAATGGCTAAGAAAAAGAAGGTGAGAAAAAAAAGTTCTGTAAGGAGAATTAGTCCAAAGGTTAAGAAAGAGATTAGCAAACCTAAAAAATTAGTCCGTGCCAGTCAAAGAAAAATTAGTTTAATTTTTAAAAATTTAACTCTATTCACAATTTTATTTTTGATATCTTTTTTATCATATAGTTTTTTGTCAAATGAGTTGTATGTCAATTTATTCTTTTTGCTTACAATTATTTTTGGATTTATTGCTCTGGCATTTTTAATAGTTTTGCTGATTTTTCTTATTTTGAGAATTATGAATAAATGAATTGCTTTTTTTGATTGTGTTAGTCAGTAATTTTTATATACTCTTGTTCTAAACTTCTTACATAAACTCACGAGCCTGCCACAATCAAAGGTGAAGGAGTTCGCGAAATAATTTAGCCTCAGTAGCTCAGCTGGTTAGAGCACTTCGTTGGTAACGAAGAGGTCCTGAGTTCAAATCTCAGCTGAGGCTTTTGGTAACGTTTATAAAACCTTCTTCTTAACTTTTAAGATGGCAAAAGAATCTGATTTAGAGAATTTAAAAAAAGAATACTTGGAAATTCAGAAAAAGTATGGTCTGCCAGATTTTGAAAAACTTAATGAAGATTTTCAGATAGAAAAAGCTGCTGAAGTTGAGACAGATTATTTAATTAGGGAAATTCGGAAAATTATGGCAGATAAATTTGTGAATTATTTAAGATTTATTGAATCAATCCTGAATCCAGTGAATGCTCCTATGTTCGTGTTTTCTATCCTCAAGTCACTCGGAGCCGAAGATAAAAAGAAACTGACAGAAGTTTATAAGGAACTCACAAAAAATGAAATTAAGTTAATTGAGTTAGACGTTGAATTTTCTGAAGAGAAAGAGATGAGGTTCATTAAGGAATCCTACAGCAAATGGCAGGGGATTAAAAAAGATATTTTGGAGATTATTGAAATAATAAAAAATAACTGGGATAATAAATTTGAGGTTAATGGAAAAAGTTATTTTGGGTGATTTTTTATTGTTTTCTTTTTGCTGATAAAGAATTGTTAATAAGATATTCACTAGATTGTTTGTATTAATTACTTATCTTAATTGCGAGCGAAGTGAGATTACCGGGTTAACTTCTTGAAAATTTCTTCCAAGCTGATTTCAAAAAGTGCAGCAGGCATTTTGATTTTCCAATTTTTTAAAATTTTGGGGTGGACTTCTCCGATGAAGCCTATCCTGCTGTTTTTATCTTCTGATTTTTCACTGCTATTATCTACCAGAAAAATTTCAGCACACCTGCCTCCAATAAAATACGAAGGAAACTCTTCAGGTTCTTCAAATTTTATTTTTATATCAGTCATCCTGAACAAATATTCAATGACTTGTTTTATTTGTGTAAAGTTTCCAGGGGCAATTGCTGCGGCAAGATTTTCTGTCTCGTTCACATCTTCTTTTAATTCAAAAACTTTTCCTATTTCGAAAATTGACTGGGGGTACTCTGAATCTGTGTTTTCTGAAATAATTTTTAGCAAATAATGCGTGAGGTCTTTTCTTAAAATGGTGTAATCTGTTTTTGATTCCTCAACCTGTATAAATTCTTTTTCCTGTACCCCCATTTTTTTAAATTGGTCTTTTTGATTTGTTAAATGATAATTTGAAAGTTCCAGCATGTTAAGCCCTATAAGGATTTCTGATATTTTTTTCTTGATTGTTTCTTTTTGATTTTCTTTCCCCATGGTGGAAATTTCTGGTATTTTTGGGATAAAGTTTTCATAACCATAAGCAATTGCGACATCTTCAATTAAATCAACTTCATGAAGAATATCTGCTCTCCATGCAGGAATTTCAACCACGCCTTTGTTGTAATTGTGCCCCATTTTTTCTAAAAACTGTTTTAATTGTTTTTCATTAATTTTGATGCCCAAATGTTTGTTTGTGTTTTCAAGGGAGATTTTCATTTTTTCATTAGTTAATTCCGGGGTGATTTTTGTATTTTTGTATTTTATTTCCATCTGATAAATTTTCCCGCCCATATCCGCCAGCGCGGTCACAATTATGTTCAGCGTTTTTTTCAATATCTCAAAATCAAAACCAGAACATTCTATGAAAATGTCCTTTGTGTCTTCTGTTATTTTTCCTGTTAACTGAGAATTGATTATTGGTGGCATGCTCAATATATTTTTGTCAGAATCAATAAAAATCGGGAATTTTGCTTTTCCTGCCAAAAGGGAAGCATATTCTATTCCTGTGGGATGTTTTTGAAGAATCTGGAGTCCTGACATCTCTTTATTTGCTTCCAAAGGGACAAACTTTATTTTATCCGGCTCCAAAGCTTTGAAAGTTATGGGGAGTTTTATTTTTTCCAAAGGATACAATCCTATTGCAATTTTTTTTCTTTTTCTTCCGAGGGTGGCGTGTATTTTTTCCTGTATTTCAACAACTTCTTTTATTTTCTCGTCATTAAATTTTAATCCTTTGACAATCGCACAAGCAGTATACGGACGGACATCTTTTACAGAAGAGTCTATTATAATTTTGTAATTTTTTTCCGGCTTGTTTATTTTGTATTTTTTAAGCCCTGTTTTTTTTCCTAAAAAAGCAAGGAAAGAGCGTTTGAACCCCTGATAAGAAAGCAAGTCCGGTCTGTTTGGGAAAACTTCAATTTGAATTTCTTTTTCCCCGATTTCTTCAATCGGAGTTCCGAACATCGCAATTCTGTCCTGCATTTTCTCATCTAGTTTTCCGATTTCTTTCTCAAATTGTTTTTTTGGTATTGTTATTATTGCCATTTTATTTTAATTTTTTATTAATGATTTTATTTTTTGTTCTATAATTTTAATAATAATTTCTCTTTTATTAAGACTATGAGGATCTTTTATTTTCCAAATTACAACTTTCTTCTTGTCATTTTTAACTATTTCCTTAAATACTGATAAAGGGATACTCTCTTCAATTATGATTATAACATCGCTCCACATTAAAAGAGAATAACTAATTCCTTTGACTTTTTTTGATATGGGGTATTTTAATTTTTTACATACCTTAAAAATCTCTTTACTTATTGGAAGTCCTGGAAAAATTCCTGCACTTTTTGCTTTATGGTTTTTATTTTGATTTAATTTATTAAATATAGCTTCTGCTACTTTGCTTCTAAATCTATTCCATTTACATATAAACAAAATATTGTTCATTTCATCCAAAACCTCATTTTTCTTAATTGAGTTATATTATTTTTGTAAAGCTCTCTCATATCTTTTATTCCATAAAATTTCATTAGCATTCTGTCAAAGCCAGGTCCCCAGGCAAGAACAGAGATTGGTTTTCCAAACAACGGTTCTGTGACTTCTGGACGAAACATTCCTGCTGCGAGCACCTCTATCCATTCTTTTCTTTCTTCATCCCAAATGTCCCCCTCTACAGAAGGCTCTGTGTATGGGAAATATGCAGGTCTGAACCTTATTTTTTTGAATCCCATTTTCTCCGCAAATTGTTTTAAATAACCGAGCAGGTTACTGAAATTCACATTTTCATCAACGACAATTCCGTCTGTCTGGTTAAATTCAAAACCATGATTCCAGTCAACTGTTTCATTTCTAAAACATTTTCCTACAGAGAAAAATTTTGCAGGAAGGTCCTGTTCTTTTAATTTGGCCAGTGTCTGAGCAGACAAACAGGTTGTGTGGGTTCTTAAGACGCGTCTTTTTGCTTCTTCATCATTCCAGGAATATCCCCACCCTTTGCTTCCCCCAACTCCTTTTTCATGAGAATTTTTCACTGCATTTACTATTTTCTTATCTGGCAGTTCTGTTTTTTTATTTATGAAAAGAGTATCGTGCATTTCCCTTACTGGGTGGTCCTGTGCAGTGAATAATGCATCAAAATTCCAAAAAGAACTCATAATTATGCTTCCGGTCATTTCCTGGAACCCCATCTCTGTCCATATTTTTCTTGCATAATCAGTTGCCTGATTTACGAAATGCCTTTTTCCTCCGTTTATTGCAGGTATCGGAGAAGTTACATCATATCTCCTGAATTTTTTTCCTTTCCATAAATTTTCTTTTCTCAAAATTTCCGGGTTTATTTGTTCAATCAAATCATGGCTTTTTATTCCATAACCGATTAATTTTTTCCCCAAGTCTGTAATTTCAATGTCAATACTTTTTCTTTCTGTTATTCGTATAATATTTTTTCTATTTTGAAGAGATTTTAGTGCGTAGGTTTGTTCTGGAGATAAAGAGTCGTACTTTATCGGGAGAGATTCGAGAAACATTTCTTCCAGGCTTTTTTTCGAAATTTCTTCTTTGTTTGCATTAAATATTATTTTCCCGTTCTTTAGTTCAATTAATGCCTTTTTTTTCAAAGCTCCCAAAGAAGCTTTAAATTCATTTTTGGATAAAGAACTTTGCTTCTGGGCATCCCCAAGTTTTAGAAGTCTTTTTTCATTTAATAAATTCAGGAGCCTCCTTTCCGGAAGTCCTTTCTTTTTGTATAGTGCCCCGTTAATTCCTATTTCTACTGTCTTCTTTTTTTTAAAAGAGAGGTTCAATATTTTTTTGTTTTTTAAATATTCAAGAGCCCTTACTACCGAGACCTTGTCCAAATTTGATTTTTTGCATATTTCGCTTATTTTTTTTTCTTCAATGTAAGGAAGAATTTTTTTCTCATTCGGACTTAAGGATTCAATTAACCTTTGGATGTTCATAAGATTAATTAATTAGAAGAGATTAAAAAATGTTGTGTTTCTTCAATGTTCTTCCCCATCCATGTCGGCATTTCCAAAACCGACCCCAACGCTCTTAAATCATGCAGTTCTCTTTTAATTTTTAGAGGAGAAATGAATTTCATTTTTAATTTATTTTTATTACAGAGTTTTATATTTTGCTTTGCTCTGGACAAAATTTCTGATTTTTGTTTTCCTGAAGAATTTATTATTTCGTCGAGATTTATCCCTATTGCAATGTTATTCTCCTTTGCTATTTTTGCAAGAACATGGTTAAAACCAGAATCTCTTTGCTTTTGAAAATCTTTTCTTTTTGACTGATTTAAAAGAAGGACATCTATTTTTTCTTTTTCAAGAATTTTCCTATTTAATTCATCACTATCGCTTGTAAAAATAATTTTTTTATCTTTGTTTTCTTTTATTTTCTTTCTTGCTTTTAAGAAATCATTTTCTTGA
>Ga0315547_1003249_pt1 | contig 10713 bp, 9 predicted proteins | sample SalMarSW160240MG_2_FD_202542 | JGI IMG/M metagenome (GOLD analysis project Ga0315547, IMG submission 202542) | Salt marsh sediment microbial communities from the Plum Island Ecosystem LTER, Massachusetts, United States - Salt Marsh Sediment SW1601-240 ... | reverse complement strand
CGTCGGGTAACACAACCTCCCCATATTGCCGGGCCGTTATGCTTAAAACCTAACAACACTGCACAGAAATGAACCTCCTTGACCTTGGATTAAATAACGAGATTACTACCTACCTGAGAGACAACCAACTTTCTAACTTTTCAATCGGCAGAGTGACTCAAGAACACCGAGAAAGATTTATCGTCTCAGACGGTGAAAATGAGTATGAGGCTGAAATTACTGGTAACTTAAGATTTTCTGCAAACTCAAGAGCTGACTTCCCTGCTGTCGGTGACTGGGTAACAATGACAATCTATGACTCCTATCAGGCAATTATTCATAAAATACTTCCCAGGAAATCAGTACTTGAAAGACAGGCTGTTGGCAAATTCGGGGAGATTCAGATCATCTCCACAAACATTGACGTGGCTTTTATAATTCAAGCTATAAACAATAATTTTAGCATCAATAGGCTTGAAAGATACTTAACAATCTGTTATTCCGCTAACATTGAACCAGTTCTGGTAATTAGCAAGATTGATTTGTCGACCGAAAAAGAGATTCAAGATGCAATTAACGTCCTTGAAAAAAGAGATAAGAAAGTAAAGTACATCCTACTCAGTAACATGACTCTTAAAGGACTTGACCAGATATTGGGTTTTATACAAAAAGGTAAAACATATTGCGTCGTAGGATCATCAGGAGTCGGCAAATCTACCTTGATCAATAACTTGTTAAAGAAAAATATATTAAAAACCGGGCTAATAAGTCTTAGCACAAATAAAGGAAGACATATTACTGACCACCGTGAATTATTTGTTTTGGAAAATGGTGGCATAATAATCGATACTCCGGGTATGAAGGAACTAGGAATGACTGATAATACTGTTGGCATTAAAACAACCTTTCAGGAGATTTTTGAAATTTCATTTAAGTGCAAATTTCCTGACTGTAAACATATTAACGAAATCGGATGTGCAGTAATTGAAGCTCTAAATAATGGGACCATCGACAAAGATTCGTACGACAATTATCAGAAAATTCAGAAAGAACAGGAAAGATTTCAGACCACTCTTGCCGAAAAGCGTAAAAAAGACAAAGCCTTCGGAAAGATGTTAAAGAACTACCATAAAAACAATAAGAATAAGTTCTAAGCATAACACGGACAATATGGGTAAGTTGTTTGTCACGGTTTTTGCTTTTGCTCCTGCACTCAAGAAAAATTTGTAAAAGTTCTTGCACCAGGACACGCGCATCTGCCCGCAATTAAAAACCTGCACCTTGACAAATTTCTTGCTCCGAGACAACTTTGTACCGCGACACTGCGCCAGTGCCGGCCCCAAACTTTGTAACCGGGGATAAGTTCGCGGCTCCGATTAAAATTGTACCGCGATCGCGCCATAACGTAATAGAATTTGTACCATGACGGCAAAAACACGTGCCATACCCTCCTTGCACCGTGACAATTTTCTGGCCCCGAGTACTCGGGGTACCAGGACTCTGCCCGGTGCTATCGTCGGATAACACAACCTCCCCATATTGCCGGGCCGTTATAAGCAAGCTAACGTGCCTACTTGACACATGAGTAAATACTCCAAACAATTATAATATACCATGATTAGCTACTTTTAATAAAATAAAAAGTTGAATCCCAACTATAATCAGATAATATGTTAAAAAACTATCTAAGATCAGCTCTACGATTTTTACGACATAACAGAGTATTTGCTGGAATAAATTCATTGGGACTTTCTATAGCACTGGCCGCTTCATTCATTATTTTACTCTTTGTGATTAATGAACTGAGTTACGATCATTTCCACAAAAACAGAAAAAGGGTTTTCAGAATACTCACATACTACGTAGACTACGATAAAACCGCAACAGAAACACCCTACGTGCTGGCTACGGCATTAAAGGAGGAGTTACCACAAATAGAAAAAGCTATCAGAACAAGGTACATAAGAGACTTTAAACTAAAACTTAATGAAGAATTTATCAATGTTTCGAATGCTATGGGAACCAATTCAGAAGTTTTTAGCATTTTCACTATTCCATTGATTGAAGCAACACCGGATAAAAAGTTGTTGGATGATCCAAATGCTATTGTACTTTCCCATGAATTGGCAGAAAAAATTTTCCCTCGTCAGGACGCGGTTGGGAAAGAAATAGTTGGATTAACAAATAACGAGGAACATGTTTTTATCGTTAGTGGCGTTTTTGAGGACATCCCTGAAAACTCTGTTTTTAAAACCCAATGTTTTGTTAACAGCAAATTGACGCTTGTACCTATTAACAAAGGTTTTAACATAACCAATGCCGATGTGAGTTGGGATCATGCCTTCTGGACAACCTGGGTATTACTTTCGAAAGATTGTAATATTATATCATTGGAGCAACAATTTAGAGCCTTTGAGATAAAACATATTAGTCAAGATTTTAACAGACATTTCTCTCTTCAAAATTTATCAGATGTTTATCTGCGGTCAGAGAAGATATTGAATTCCAAGGTCCAGGGCAATTTGAATAATATCAAGCTGTTTTCAGCTATTGCGTTCCTGATTATTCTGGTTGCAGCTATGAATTATATAATTCTGTCAACAGCGGTGTCAACTGGCAGAGCAAAGGAAATAGGAATAAGAAAGACGACAGGTGCAGATAATAAAAGCATAAGAAATCAATTGTTAAACGAATCAATACTTCTTGCATTATTTGTATTGCCGATAGCTCTTCTTATAATGTGGATTGCACTGCCATACGCTGGAAAATTATTTCAAACTGACCTTCATATTATCAATGCCAATATTATTACTTATTTTTCTGCTTACCTGATCTTGACAATATTTATCGGTGTTATATCCGGAATCTATACATCATCTTATTTATCCAGATTAACTGTCATTGATATTCTGAAAAACACCATACATTTAGGAAAGAGAAAACAATTTTTCCGCTCATCCCTTATTGTTTTTCAATTGGTCATATTCTGCTCATTTGTATCAAGCACTCTTATTATTCGTTCACAATATCAATATGCTTTAAAAAAAGATCCCGGGTACTTAACTAAAGATATTCTTTTAGTTGAACTTGGCCGTGATTTTAAAGGCTATTCAACCTATATAAATAATATAAAAAATAATCCTAATGTAATTATGGCTGCCGGGACAATGTATGGGTTCCCCACATTGAATTCCGGATATGATTTAATTCCGCATTTTCAGGATAAAGAGAGGAATGTTCAGGTTGAAGGTGCAGCAATTGACTTTAATTTCCTTAAAACTATGGGTATCTCTCTGTTGGAAGGCCGGGATTTCTCTGAGGAGTTTGGGAGCGATATGACACAATCAGAAATTCTAAATGAAACTGCCGTTAAACAATTGGGAATAAAAGATCCTATTGGAAAAATGATTGGAAACAGAACAATTATTGGCGTTGTAAAGGACTTTAACCTGCATACAATACATACTACTATTCCACCATTGCATATGACCCTGACTAACAAATATATCCAACAGGTTGCAGTACATTACAAACCAGGAACGATTAATAGCGTACTTCCATTTCTTAAAACAGAGTGGAAAAAGATTGCCCCCGACAGACCATTCGCCTATGATACAATAGAAGAAATTATTAAAGATATTTACTCCTCAGAGAAAAATCTGTCGACAATTGTTTCCATTTTTGCTCTGTTTACTTTATTAATTGCAGCGTTTGGATTATTTGGACTAACTCTTTTCGTAATAAAAACCAGGACAAAGGAAATCGGAGTTAAAAAGGTATTTGGAAGTTCTGGACAAGCAATTATTTTTTCTTTTTTAAGGAGTAATTTTATTCTTGTTGTCTCAGCCTTGCTTCTTTCAATTCCTTTAACTCTTTATTTTATGACTAAGTGGTTAAAGAACTTTTCGTACAAAATAGATATTAGTTGGTGGGTATTTGCGATAGCTTTCTTATTTGCAACTTTTGTTGTTCTTTCAACAGTTTTAATTCATTCTTACAAAGTATCGCGGATTAATCCAGTGGAAGCTTTAAAATATGAGTGATTTAAACATAAAAATCAGACTCAAAATTGAAATAAATTCTAAAAATTTAATAATAAAAGCCTGCTTATAACACGGACAATATGGGTAAGTTGTTTGTCACACTTTTTGCTTTTGCACCTGCACCTAAGACAAATTCGTAATAGTCGTTGCACCCGGACACGCGCTTCTGTCCGCAATTTAAATCCTGCACCTTGACAAATTTCTGGCTCCGAGACAACTTGTACCGCGACACTGCGCCAGTGCCCGCCTCCAACTTTGTAACCGGGGATAAATTCGCGGCTCCGATCAAACTTGTACCGCGACACACGTAATGCTAACAAAACTTTGTACCCGGACGGCAAAAAGTGCGCCATACCCTCCTTGCACCGTGACAAATTTCTGGCCCCGAGTACTCGGGGTACCAGGACCCTGCCCGGTGCTTGCGTCGGGTAACACAACCTCCCCATATTGCCGGGCCGTTATGGTTAATTCATTACAACTGTGCACATTAGACAATCCCTAAAAGAACTAACCATAACGATAATGTAATTTGTTCGCAGGAGTGTTTCTCTGCATTTTACTCAACCAATGTTTTTCCCGTTTACCATATGACGATCAATTACTAATTCAAAAACTGAACAAATGAAAAAAGTTCTTTATCTCATGATTGCACTAGTACTTGTGCCGTTATTTTCTGAAGCACAAGCCGTTAATACAAAGATTAGAGAGGTTGGTATTAACCTAAGCGGCCCAACCTTCGGAATACGTTACAGAGCAGGAAATGAATTTAACCTTTTACGTTTAACCCTGCTTTCAATTAGCGGTACTTCATACAATTATAAGTTACCTTCCAACACAGAAAGTAAAAACCGCTCACAAGGACTTGGCTTTAATTTTGGATATGAGAAAAGGAAGTCTATTTCTGAGGATTTGTACATTTACTTTGGATCAGATATTTTAGCATCCTACAATAGGAACACTGATAAATACGACTCGCCTTCGCAGACTTATAAAACTTTTACTTTCTCCCCTGGACTAGGTATTATTTTGGGATTTATTTACCAGATTAGTAGCAACATAAATATTTCTGCAGAAGTTATGCCTTCAATTCTATATTCAATTTCAAAAACCACAAATGACAACGGGGGGACTGTAACTAAATACTCAAGTTCTGGATTAAATTATGGATTAAGATCCGATGGAGTAAACCTGACAATATCCTTTAAATTAGGGAAATAAGAACTAACCATAACACGGACAATATGGGTAAGTTGTTTGTCACGGTTTTTGCAAATCGCTCCTGCTCGTTTTTATAATAACTGCTAATGCATAAACCCGGATGCCCGCCAGTAATCATTTTTCACTTTGTATACCATGACTCATTCACCGGTTTCAATGTCAGGGTGTAACGCGACACTGCTCATGTGCCCCTTTTTAAATAACTGCAACATACGTCATTAAAAATAACTTATTTTAATTGTACCGCGACACTCATCTAAGCCCGGCAATAGTACCCGGACTGCAAAAACACGTGCCATACCTTCCTTGTACCAGGATAATTTCCTGGCTAAAGTTTATGGACATTGCCCGGTACTTCGTCAGGTAACACAACCTCCCCATATTGCCGGGCCGTTATGGCTAATTGTTTCTGGACTTTGAGCTAATATCAGAATTTGTTGATACTGATTCAAATGACTTGGTAATCTGAATCTCAGGAGTATTTTTGTAAATATCTTGTAATTTAGAAATATTATCAGCATCAATTGACTTCATTAGTTCACTTATTCTGTTTAAAATTTCTATATGCCTTGAAGTCAGTTGATTATTGTTTTGAAAAGCATAATCCAATATTGGTGGAAATTGATAAGCTGTATATTCAGTTCCTAATATCGATGCCAAATCTGGACAAATTTTACCCAATATTGAAACAAATCCAGTATAATTGCCAGGTACCCCATAAAGATTAGGATCTATTTTCTCTTTTTGCATTTTTAACCATAATTCGTTACTGAAGTCAAATTTTTCTCTGCTAAAATCAATCATACCTATAGTTGGATCCACAAGCATCCAACGCTGGTCTTTGCCATTCCAAACTTCACAGATTACATGACTCGCATGAAATCCGGGTATTAAATATGTAGCATGTCCATAACGAACCCTGGACGGAATCCCACGATATTTTAATATCGATGCCAGCAAGATTGAATATTCCCGGCAAGTTAACACCAGACGATTTTCAGGTTCTCGTTCTTTTATTAAACCAGAAGAATCATAGGATAGAAGACCTTCTAAAATCGATTTCACTGTTGGATACCTTAAATACTCATTCCATCTCTCCTTTGGGATTAACTCACTATATTTGGGTAATTGGGCATGGGGGTGAATAAACTGGGATTGAATTAAACTGCAAAGCTCTGGTAATGAATCGGGTAGTTTTTTGTACATGTATTCATATTCTCCCGGGTCAGTAAATAAGCTGTATTGACGGTAGAAGTCCAATAGTATAGTATCAACAGCATCATTTGTGTTGTTCATCAATAATGCATCAGATTCATGTTCATCTGTTTGAGCACTGCATATTCCTATCAGGAAGGAAATCAATAAAATAGATAATGTTGCTTTCATAATTAATAAATTTAAGTAGTTAATTTATTTAACCATTCTGATAAAAAATTTTATTTTTTTGGACTTAGTACATGACAAAAAATATTAACTAAATGATTGTTAATATCTTACAGTGTAATTGTTAATAAATATGCGTTCTTTTATTAGTATAAAACCTTGATAATCAGTATGTTGGAATAGTAGTACCAATACAATTTCCGACAATGAAAATCAAGGTTGAAAACAAAGTTACATTATTATCTGATACGTTGAAAGAGTTCTTTGGAAACAAAATGAACCTGGCACGTATAAAGTTCTTTGGCTTATTTATCAGTGCGTTATGCAAGGTGCAGACTGTCTGCTTCGAGAAGCTGGCCTGTGGGTTTGACTCCAATGTTAAAACTGAGTCGTCGTTGCGAAGGATACAGAGGTTTATATCGGAGTATTCACTTGACTCGGACCTGGTGGCAAGGTTTATATTTGCTCTGCTGCCACATAAACCACCATACAGGCTTGTTTTGGACAGGACAAACTGGAAGTTCGGGACAAAGAACATTAACATCCTTACTCTTGGCATTGTATATAAGGGAGTTGCCTTTCCTATTCTGTTCCATATAATGCCAAAGTTCGGTAACTCCTGTATGCAGGAGAGGATAGACTTAATGGAACGCTTTGTCAGGCTCTTTGGATCCGATAGTATTGAATGCCTGCTGGCTGACAGAGAGTTCGTTGGAGACAAATGGCTGGAGTATCTTAACAGGCTAAACATTGAGTATCATATTCGTATACGTGAAAACTTCTGGGTTGAGAAACCTGCCAACGGTCAAATGGTAAAGGCTTCGTGGTTGTTTAATACCCTCGGGGTCAATGAATGGGGCTTTTACCATAAGATTGTCCGGGTCAATGGAGAACTCTGCTATCTCTCTGCTTCCAAAATAATCAACAAGCAAAATGTTCCTGAGTTGCAGATAATAGTATCGTTTAATAAACCAGACAAAGCTCAGGCACTTTACAAAGAAAGATGGCAAATAGAGTCTGCTTTTAAGGCGCTGAAAACAAGTGGGTTTAATATTGAGGACACTCATCTGACTGATATTGAACGGGTAAGTAGATTATTGTCACTGGTATTAATTGCTTTTGCATGGGTGTATAAGGCTGGAATATATCTCGATACTCTCAAGCCAATCAAGATCAAAAAACATGGAAGGAGGGCTAAGAGCTTGTTTAAATATGGCCTCACTTACATTGCCAACTTGCTTTTTAGCAACGATATAGATAATTTTAACCAATGTTGTAAATTTTTGTCATGTACTTAGTTTTTTGGATTAATATATTTTTTAAGATCATTTACATAGGATTCAAATGCCTTGACTCCTTTCTCAGTAATTGACAACATAGTTTTCGGGTAGTTATTTTTAAAAGTTTTTTCAACATTAATATATCCAGCCTCCTGCAGTTTCTTAATCTGTAAACTAATGTTACCTGCAGCAGCTTTCGTTTCTTCTTTTATATGTGTAAATTCAACTTTCTCTGAGGTTAACAGCATAGAAACAATTGCCAATCTTAATTGAGAGTGCAATAAAGGATCTAAATCGTTGTACATAGCACTATTCTTTTGCTGATTTTAAAAAATATCCTGGAATCAGATAACCGCAGATTACAGCTGCACCGGTAACTAAGAATATGTATTCATTTGTTACAAATGCAGTGGCAATACTGAATAAAAAAAATGTCATGCCTCCAATTATAAGTGGTTTAAACTTAATAAGAAATCCTGTAGTTGTAGTTGCTATTCCTGTAATTAACAACATTATCGGTGGTGGGGCTATTTCTAATTTAATACATATCAAAGTAGCAATAAAAAAGGAAGCCGCAGTCACCCACCAAAGATTTTTAACATAACTTTCTAAATAACTGAATACTCTTTTATTTTTATTTGTTTTACGTTCTATAAATAACATGATTACAAATCCACCTAGAATAAATACAAGCCAATTACCCAAAGTAAATAGCCCCATCGATTCGTATGCTTCTTTGCTCTGCAAAATTTTTACAATTACAAAATTAGAAAGGCAGGCAAGAGTTAATAACCAGCCCCAAAGGAGAAAGACTTTTGCACTCTCCTTGTAATTCATTTTGAAGTTAATAATAGCTTTTTTAATTATATCAAAGCTTTCTTCAGGTGTTAGACTATTTTTTTCCATATTATTATATGTTAATATAATTAAATTGGTACAAATATAAATATGTTAATTTAATTAACCTAATAAAATAGCATTTTTCTTTAACAAAGCAATGTTAACATTGATTTAAATAGCGTTAAGTACTTTACTATCTCAAATTAACTGCCACTGTATCAATACATTCTAACATGGGACTTAAAAAAATATAAAATATCAACTAGCCATAACACGGACAATATGGGTAAGTTGTTTGTCACACTTTTTGCTTTTGTTCCTGCCCTCAAGACAAATTCGTAATGGTTGTTGCACCCGGACACGCGCATCTGCACATAATTAAAATCCTGTACCTTGACTTATTTCTGGCTCCGAGACAACTTGTACCCCCGAGTACTCGGGGCCAGTGCCCGCCACCAGATTTGTAACCGGGGATAAATTCGTGGCTCCGATCAAACTTGTACCGCGACACGCGTAATGCTCAGAATAATTTGTACCATGACGGCAAAAAGTGCGCCATACCCTCCTTGCACCGTGACAGTTTTCTCGCTAAAGTTCACAGGACGTGGCCGGTGCTCGCGTCGGGTAACACAACCTCCCCATATTGCCGGGCCGTTATGCTTAAGCGGTGACATATCTTGATAAAAGAGACTTTTATAGATAAACGCCTAAGCATAACTCTAAATGCATAATTCTTTTAGCCCAGATTAAATGTCTTTAAAATATTATTATTGTTAATTGATTAACACCAACTTAGATATTATCCATTAATTTAAAAAGCCATGAAAAGATCTCAGTTCTGTAAAAATTTATTGACCCCAAGTATAATCTGTGGTTGTACTCTTGGGTTGCAGGCAAGCGGCTTGTTTGAAACAGCAATTCCTTTTCACTCTGATTCTCTCACTGATCAGAATGAGACACCCTGTAATGAAAAAATGGATTTTACTCAAAAATGGGTAAAACGGTTCTTCGAAATACTGGATCAACAAATAGATGAGAAGACACGAATAAAACTAATGCAGACCAATGGGGCTGCCTGTGCTAAAGGTGCTTATGGTGAAATACCAGATACAAAAGCAGCATCACTGGAAGAAATTGATAATATTATTTCCTCCTGGCAACAAGAGATAGGAAAGGAAAACATTTACCGTAAAGACAATAAAGTATATTTTAATTATGTGGGCAATCCAAAGGGATTAAAAATATCTGATGGTTACTGCCTTTGTCCAATGATTGAGAATGGCCCAGCTACCCTTTCTCCTACTTTTTGCCAATGCTCAGTTGGATACGTGCAATACATGTTTCAAAGATTTATCACTTTTAAACCTGTTCAGGTAGAACTCCTTGAATCACTTCGTGGAGGAGGTAAAGCTTGTAGATTTAAGGTCTTGATATAATACTCTACTCCAGCTCCTTTCTTATTCTAATATCTTTATCTTAAATTTTAAATTTACGCCTAAGCATAACACGGACAATATGGGTAAGTTGTTTGTCACACTTTTTGCTTTCCTGCCTGCCGGCAGGCAGGTGTTCCTGCACTCAAGACAAATTTGTAATGGTTGTTGCACCCGGACACGCGCATCTGCACGCAATTTAAATCCTGCACCGTGATAAATTACTGCCTTAGAGATAGTTTGTACCGCGACACTGCGCCAGTGCCCGCCACCAAATTTGTAACCGGGGATAAATTCGCGGCTCCGATCAGCCTTGTAACGCGACACTCGTATAACTCACAAAACTTGTACCATGACGGCAAAAAGTGCGCCATACCCTCCTTGCACCGTGACAACCTACCGGCTAAAGTACCGGGACCCTGCCCGGATGCTGCGTCGGGTAACACAACCTCCCCATATTGCCGGGCCGTCAGACTGTCTAAAAACCTACTCTGTTTGTTCATAAGTATGAGGCTGGTGATTCTTGAAAAAACTGTG
>Ga0315547_1003248_pt1 | contig 10714 bp, 10 predicted proteins | sample SalMarSW160240MG_2_FD_202542 | JGI IMG/M metagenome (GOLD analysis project Ga0315547, IMG submission 202542) | Salt marsh sediment microbial communities from the Plum Island Ecosystem LTER, Massachusetts, United States - Salt Marsh Sediment SW1601-240 ... | reverse complement strand
CAGCATGTGCCCACTGAAGGAGATTCCTGCTATCTGATCTGAAGTGAGACGAGCTGCAGAAAGCACCGTTTTCGTGGACTCGACAAACGCACGTTTCCAATCGTTTGGATCTTGCTCGGACCAACCTGAATGCGGGTAGGTGGTTTCATACGGGTAATAGTGACTGGCCAATAACTGGCCGGAAAAATCGAAAAGTGAAGCTTTATCCCCCGTTGTGCCGAAGTCATGGGCCAGTATGATCCTGCGAATCACCTTGCATCTCCTCGGGCGAGCCCCCATAGTGTCTTCCCCACATTCTGGACACCGTAGCATCTCCTTTGCCTAACAAACGTTAATTGTGCTAACATGAATCCTATTCTTTTTTGTGTAGGAGCTCATCTATTCCTCAACATGGCATCTTTGAAAAATACTAGCGATTAAAGCGCAGATTGTCAAGCTGTAACTACATACTATTTACTTAACAAAAAACAGACGGTATAACTCAATAGCTAGATCCGCCAATCGAGGAGAAAGCCCTAGTTGGCAAATCTCACTTGACCTTCTCCGGTCTGTGATCGACTCAACACAAGTAAGCCTTATTATGTCAATAGTCTGAGTATACAACTTGACAAGTGACTTGGCAGAGGGTAATTTAACAGATAAGGGGGATAAAGTGGATGGTCGTGATGCGGAGCAATTGCTGACGAATTTCGCTGAGCAAACTAGGGTTCAGTTGATCGGTGATTCGCAGATTCCTTTGTACTATCAGTTGGCGCGTATCTTGCAGAAGTTCATCGGGGACGGCCTACTCCAGGCAGGGGACCGTTTCCCCTCCGAGGAGGCTGTGGGGATATGCTTCGGCGTCAGCCGGCCTACCGTTAACAAAGCAATTCAGGAACTGCTCAGAGAAGAGTGGCTCACCCGAGCACGCGGACGGGGAACCTTCGTCAAAGAGGATCCGCGCGTGCAACTTGCTCTACTAAGTGATACGTTGAGCCCTGTCGAGCAATTTTCACCCCAGATATTCCGTTATAAATTGATTCAAAAAATGATAAAACCTGCCATTCCACACATCAACCATTCACTGGGACTTGAGCCCAATGCGCCTCTTCTGTACCTGCGCCGTTTACGCCTGATGCATAAGCATCCCTTGCTCGTGTGTGACTCCATCTTGCCCGCAGATCGTTTCCCTAAGCTGGGCGAACACCGCCTTATTAACGGTAGCCTATACACCACTCTGAAGCAGAGGTATGGGTGTGCGATCTTGCGCTCAGAACGGTCTGTTGAGGCAGCTGCGGTGGTGGAACGTGAAGTGGCTGACCTGCTGAATGTACCTTTGCTCAGCCCAATTCTCCGGCTGACCGGTGTGTCGTTTACAGAGGAGGATGAGCCAATAGAATACATTAGTTCCTATTTGAAGGAGGGATTAAGCCTCAAAAGCATGGTCCCGCATGCTGCGCCACAGTCGAAAAAGAAGGGAACAGGCCATAAAAAAACTGATCTTGAAGTGCCGGGCACTTCAAGATGAGAACTACTCGGTATGCCACAAACAGGTGTCCGTAATGCACTACCACATCGCTGCAAATGTCATGTTTCCAGCATCTCGCGACTGAATGGTGATAGATAAATTAGTGCTAAATGATTGAAAATCAAAACGATAAAATAACAAATATAATAATTTGGATACAAGGAGGGAGAGCATGGGGGCAAAGTACATCTTGGCTCATGATATGGGAACGGGTGGGAACAAGGTCGTTCTCTACGATAGCAAAGGGAGGCTACTGGGAAAGTCCTTTCACCCGTATGAAACGTTCTATCCACAACCCCGCTGGGCAGAACAGCGTCCGTTGGACTGGTGGGGTGCGATTGTGAACGGGACTCGAAAGGTATTAGGCGAAGCGCAGATTGACAAAAGCAAGATTGCAGTCATCTCATTCAGTGGACATGGGATGGGGAATGTTTCAGTTGATGAAAAGGGCAATCTATTGCGCGATACCAGCATGGTTTGGTTTGATTCTCGGAGCACCAACCAAGCCAGCAAGGTAATTGAAAAGATCGGTCTTGATAAATGGTACAGGATAACCGGATGTGGGTTTGAACCGGCGTTTTCTACGGGCTTTAAGCTCATGTGGGTCAAGGAAAACGAGCCGGACCTATTCGAGAAGACTCACGTGTTTCTGGCGACCAAGGACTACGTCGTGATGCGTCTTACAGGGAAGTTCTGTACGGACTACTCTGATATGAACTTTACGGGATTATTCGACATCAACACGCGGGAATTCTCAAGTGATCTCTTAGGACTAGCCGGGATTCCGCGGGAGAAGTTTCCCTCTGTGTACCCTTCCACCCATGTGGCTGGAGAGTTGCTTCCAGAACCAGCCCAAGAGCTCGATTTGCCACCCGGTATTCCAGTAGTTCTTGGTGGGGAAGACGTACCTTGTACCGCAGCGGGGGCAGGGGTTGTTTCCGAGGGACGGATCTACGCATATATCGGGACATCGGGATGGGTTTCTATTGCGAGCCCGCAACCCCTGATTAGTGAAGGCGTGCGCATCCCGAACATCATTCACGTTGTTCCGGGGATGTACACACCACAGATGGGGGTGTACTCTGCGGGGAGTACGTACCAGTGGGTGCAGGACAACATCTGCAACCAAGAAGTGGCTACCTCTAAGAGCCTTGATATCGACCCTTTCAGTCTAATGGAGCTTGAAGCGGCATCCTCGCCGGTGGGGGCCAACAGCCTGTTGTTCTTATCGACATTCGCTGGCGGAGGTACGATTCACGAGAACAACCCAGATCTAAGGGGGGGGTATGTCGGTATCGGCCTCACTCACACCAAGGCAGATCTTGTTAGGGCTGCCATGGAAGGTGTGAGCCTCGATCTTGGGCTCCTGGTACACGAATTTAAAAGGTTGGGGATCGAAGCGCCGGAAGTCAGGGTTGTCGGCGGAGGCGGAAAGAGTCGCCTCTGGAGGCAGATTCTCGCAGATGTATTCGATTCCCGGGTTATCCTGACAAACATCGGCCAGGAAGCGGCAGCACTGGGTGCCGCCATGATTGGTGGAGTGGGTGTCGGGTTGTGGAAAGACTTTACCATTGTAGATAAGTTGACCGAAGTGGTGAGTATATCCGAACCACAGCCAAAGAACGTTGCAACATACAAACAGATGCTCCCAATCTTCAAGGATGGGGTCGCGCAAATCAGTGACATCTGCAGCCGTCTTGCTGCTATGAAGTGATGCGGTGTAAGCGTCGCTGGTCGCTGTAACGACACTCAGCTTCAATCTACGAGTATAGCATGAAATAACGGGGCGAGTCGGCCAAAGAGGTGTAGCTTGTCCCACTTTGCTAGAGCCTATCAGCGTTTCAGGCTTGTCCTCCTTCCTCACAAACGTAAAGGAGTAAAGCAAGCGATCCACGGCAAGAGCTACTTGACAACACAAACACCGCATCTTATAATGATGTAAAGTCTTACTTACAACTTAAAAGGGTAACGTGTGCAGCAAGGGAGAGTGGGATTGTGGAACAGATTGGCTCAACGAAGGGACAGAGGATCGAGCAGGCAGTCTTCGACCCTAGTGGTGAGATGAGTTGTCCGACCCGAGCATGCGTTTACCCACAGTCATCGGTGCTTCTCCACAACATAAATATAAAGGGGGGTGATACGTGCGGAGCTCTAGTTGTAGGTTCGTTGGCAGAGAGTATGTTTCGACGATCGAGAGGATACCGTAGATTAGAGAAATGTGTGATCTAAGGAGGGAAGAGCATGAAGCGAATGAGTAGAGTTGGAGTGATTGTCACGCTGGTGTTGCTGGTGGGCTCTCTGATGGTGTTTGCTACGGAGAACCCTCTCAAAGGTATGGAGCCACTACCTAGGGACGGAGAAGGGCCACTTAGATTTGCCATGCTTACGGTTGGGACTACTGTACAGTTCTGGGTCCCAGTCCGAAAAGGGTTCCAAGATGCTGCAGCCATGTTGGGCGTGGAAGCTTCGCATTTGGGTCCTCCGACGTCAAATATGGCAGCCCAGGCTGACATACTGGAAACTGCAATTGGCGGAGGGCTTGACGGTGTGGCGATTTTCGTATCCATTCCTGGCTCCATGGATGTGGGAATTGAAAAAGCACTGGCTGCTGGGATGCCTGTCCTAATAATGTGTACGGGAACTACAACTGCCGAAAAATACAACTTGGCATATGTGGGTCAGAACAACAAAGCAGCAGGTTTAGCGTGGGCAGAGAAGATCAAGGACCTACTTGGTCCAGATCCAGCCGGGAAACGAGTTTGTTTCCTTACTGAGCTCCCTGGGCAGACGTGCCTTGAAGAAAGGATAGGCGCTGGGAAAGAGGTCCTTGAGCCGCTGGGAGTGAAATGTGATGTAGTGGATACTACGACAGATAGAGTCGTTGCCTACGGGGCAGTAGAAAGTTACTACCAAGCTCATCCTGATGTCGCAGGTTTCTTCGCTGTTGACACTACTGGAAGCCCTGTTGCAGCTACATTTATAGAAAACAATGATCTCGTTGGGAAAGTAGTCTCAGCAGGTTTCGATCTCACCGCAGAGGTTTGTAAGGGCTTGGAGAATGAAAGTATGGCCTTTACAGTTGACCAGCATCCCTATGCAGAAGGTTTTCTTTCTATGATGCAGCTGTACCTTTGGGCGACTTTAGGAATCCGGCCATCGTGGGTAGATACAGGGGGGCATATTGTAACACCAGAAGATGCCTCCCAATACAACTTGTTAGAACTAGTGGAGTCAGGATATCGCTAATCTTGTGAGCCAATTCAGGGGCCTTCGTAGATCACGAGGGCCCCACTAATTTTCCTACGAGGACAGAGGGCTAGTTACATCAGGAATCACAGCAATCAATTGGAGATCTGACATCAATATATATATAAGAGTGGCGTTTATCGGCGTGAGTTAGGATGCAAGATGGAAGACCGTCGATCTGAACGCGAGTATCTGTTCTCGGAGCTAAGGAAAGAAACCGGTTGGTCATAAGAAGATGGGTACACGTCCCGACTCTGTGACAAGATGCCAGCCCACGCAAACTCGACGCCCTTGACACGCCCCCAACTCCTCTGTTGTTCCTAACTCAACCTGATATGCGCCATAAGAGTTTGCAACGCGTTTTCTTGTATTGGCAAGGCAGCATACGTATAGCGTAATTCTAACTTGATTTCTAAAAGCTAAAAGGCTGAATAAGTTCGCAGGGAGAGTATTTCGTACCCTGCTGTTGTCGAAACAGAGTTAGATGTTTAATATTTACACCAAGGAGATGGCATGAATAAGCGTGCCGTGGGAGGTGGAAAAAGTTGAACAAATACCTGCGCCGATTTTTGCTAGCCAGAGAGACAGGTGTATTACTGGCATTGGCACTGCTTATGTTGGTCTTCAGCCTTTGTACGAAGTCTTTTCTTACACCTGTCAACTTGACGAACACAATCCGCCAGAGTGCGGTTATCGGGATTATGACAATGGCGGTGACATTTCTCATCATTGCTGGAGAATTCGATCTTTCACCTGGATCCACCTTTGCTTTTACAGCAATTATGGCCGTAGTGATGATGGAGAACCATATTGCGCCTGGGATCGCTTTCATAATTGCGCTTCTGCTAGCAGCGATTATAGGCCTCTTAAATGGCTTATTAGTGACAAAAACAAGGATACCATCTTTTATTGCAACACTAGGCATGATGTGGATTGTTAGGAGTATAACTTTGATCGCTTCGGGGGGGCGACCACGCGTTCTTGGGGATAGTGGGTTATTAGGTGATATTATGGGGGGGGGTATGATATTCGGTAAAATCCCTGTTCCCATTTTGTGGCTACTTGGCATTGTCTTTGTCAGCACGATAGTTTTGAGCAGGACAGTTTTCGGATACAGGGTGTATGCAACGGGCGGCAACGTCCAAGCAGCCAAGTTTTCAGGAATAAACACCGATCGGATCAAGATCGTATGCTTCATTCTGGTATCGTTGGCGGCAGGTCTTGCGGGTCTTATATCCCTTTGTTTCTTGCGAATGGTAGCTCCGGTTCAGGGATCGGGTTACGAACTGGAGGCCATTTCTTCAACAGTGATTGGGGGTACTGCCCTAGGGGGTGGTATGGGTAGCATTCTTGGTGCCACTTTGGGTTCATTCATTCTCGCCGTTATCCGTAATGGCCTTGTCTTAATGGGTACGAGTCCGTATCTTCAGACCGGGGTACTTGGACTCGTCATGCTAGCCGCTGTTCTGATCAACGTTCGTTTTGGTGTCGAAAGTCTAAACATACGCCTGATACTTAGGAAGTTTGTGTTTAAGGCTATAAGTGACAAGCGATAAGAAGGTATAAAAGACGCAAAATATAATATTATGCTTTAATACAGTCTAGGAGGCAGTAGTGGATGAGGGTGTATTAGTAGATATGAAAGGGATTACGAAATACTTCGGCGGAGTCAGGGCGTTACACAACGTAGACTTTGTGGTGCATCGAAGTGAGATCGTGGGTCTCGTCGGCGATAACGGTGCTGGGAAGTCCACACTGATAAAAATCCTAGCAGGAGTCTATCGTCCAGACATGGGAGAGATCAGATTTGACGGTAAGAGAATACAGTTCACTAACCCGAGGGAGGCACGGCGACTCGGGATTGAGACGGTGTATCAAGATTTGGCACTCATAGGCTGTCGGGATATAGCTAGCAATATCTTTCTGGGAAGGGAGCCTGTAAGGAAGGGAATTGGAGGCTGGCTCAAGCTAGTTGACAGGAAGTTTATGGATCAAGGTTCGCAACGTGCTCTGGAGCGACTGGGAGTAGGAATCGACTCCACGTGGAAGAAAGTTCTCACATTATCTGGTGGACAACAGCAAGCAGTGGCGATAGGAAGAGCTATTCTAACAAACCCAAGAATCGTTGTTACAGACGAGCCAACACGTGCCCTTGCGGTTGGAGAAGTAGCGAGGGTTCTTGACTTCATTGTTAACCTCAAAAAGAGTGGTATTTCAAATGTAATAGTAAGCCATACATTACAAGAAATTTTTCAAATTGCAGATAGAATAATTGTGCTTAGAAGGGGAGAAAAGGTAGGAGATGAATTGACCAAGAATCTTACCATGGATGAGATCGTCAGATTGATAGTTGGGGCAGAGAAAGACGTCTAGATAGGAAAGCATGCTCAGGGGCCATATGCTCTCATAAGCGGGTGAGGACGGCCGCGCGTCCTCGGGGATCGGGGCCTGATCGGGGAGGTCCTGGGCGGCGGAACCCTATTTGGAGCCATACCGGTTCCCATTGTATGGCTCCTTGTAGTTGTCGCGGTCGGCTGGGTGCTCCTCAGCAAGACAACCTTCGGCTACAAGGCCTACGCTACCGGAGGGAAGATCCATGCGGCTAAGCTATCAGGGATCAATACCGATCGAGTCAAGATCATCAACTTCATCCTTACGTCTTTTGCCGCTGGCTTTGCGGGAATCATCTCGCTTTGCTTCCTGCGGATGGTGGCCCCGGTTCAAGGAGCCGGTTACGAGCTAGAGGCAATTGCGGCTTCGGTGATCGGTGGGACAGCTCTATGGGGTGGGGTCGGAAGTGTCTTTGGTGCCTTCCTCGGTTCGTTTATTTTAGCTGTGATTCGGAATGGGTTGGTCCTGATGCGCACGAATCCTTACTGGCAAAAGGGTGTACTGGGCGCGGTTATCCTGGCCGCGGTGGTGGTTAATATTCGACTCGGTGCAACGCGGGGTGGTGGCAGAAGGCCCCGATTCCTAAGAAGGCTGCGACAACCTGCTAAGGAAAAGCCGTCAGACGGAGACATCGCAAAGCAAGACCGTCCCACATCTCTATGAGGAAATAGGGCGAACTGTAAAGGATTTTCAGAAGGAGTGAAAATGGAAGCAAGTGAGCTGAACGCAAAGGCCTTAGCACGCATGATCGACCATACCGAGCTTCACATAGACGCGTCGTACAGTGACATCAGAAAACTCTGCTTGGAAGCCATCAAGTATGAGTTTGCTTCTGTAGTCATCCATCCGGTCAACATACCCCTCGCTGCGAAGCTATTGAAGGAATCAATGGTCAAAGTTGATGCTGCCATTGGCTTTCCCACCGGAGCATATACTATCGAGGGTAAGATCTTTGAGACCAGGGATGCGATCAAAAAGGGCGCCAAAGAGATTGATTTTGTCATGAATGTCGGTGCGTTCAAGGCCGGAAACTATAGCTACGTTGTGGATGAAATGCGGGCGATCAAAGCGGCAGCAGGGGACGTTATTACTAAAGCGATCCTTGAAACCTGTCTTCTAACTGATGAGGAGAAGGTAACTGCTTGCCAGATTGCCGAAGAGGCGGGGGTCGATTTTGTGAAAACCTCAACTGGATTTGGCGAGAAGGGCGCAACCGTTGAGGATGTTAAGCTCATGAGGCGAACAGTTGGGGAGGATATGGGCGTAAAGGCCTCGGGCGGGATACGGACCACCCAGGATGCTCTGGCGATGATCGACGCAGGAGCGACGAGGCTCGGCACCAGCGCAGGGGTAGCTATTATCGAAGGCTTGGCGAGTGAGGTCGAACGGCATCTAAAGGAGAAGGGATGAAGAAACAAGCTCTAGCGCGGACGATCAAGACCGGCATCCAAGGAACAGACGTGACGGAAAACGATGTCAGGAAGGCCATTGAACGGGCGAAGCAATATCCGTTCATTGCTTACGCCGTGGATACGCCCTATCTCGAGCTGGCCAAAGAGCTCTTTGAGGGAACCGGGGTATTGCTCACCGCTCCCGTCTCTTATCCTCTCGGCGGGATGACCATAGAGACACGGCTTGATCAGATAGCATTCGCCATCAAGGTGGGCGCAGACGAGATCAATCCGTCGCTGAATTTCAATGCGATAAAGTCAGGCAATTTCTCTACTGTCCTGGATGAGATCAAGCGCATGGTGGAGGCAGCGGATGATAATCTCGACGTGATCGTAATCCCTCAGTTCTACATCTTGACCAACGAAGAAAAATTAAAGGTTTGCCACGTCATCTTAGAAGGGGGGGTTACCGCAGTGAAAACCAACGGGCATGGCAGCCTTTGCAGACCCGAGGATATCACCCTTCTGAGAAGAGAGTTCGGGAACGATCTATCGATCGAGGCCTCGGGTGGCATTCGGACCACGGCACAGGCCGCCGAGTTGTTGGAACTGGGGGCAAACTTCATCCACACATCGACCCCTTACTCAGTGCTGGAGGACGCAGAATAAGGCTCCTTAGCCAAATTGCCTGTCGTAGGCCTCTATCAATGCAACGCCCGAGCTGGTACCAAGGCGCGAAGCCCCCGCTTCGATCATTGCCAAGGCGTCCTTCAACGTTCTTATACCGCCGGCAGCCTTAACCTTGAGTTGAGGGGCCACTGTTTCATGCATGAGCTTGACATCCGGAATGGTCGCTCCTTTCTTGAAGCCGGTGGACGTCTTTACGTAGTCCAGACCCACTTCTTTCGCGAGCTCACATGCCTTAACCTTTTCTTCATCCGTCAGTAAGCACGTTTCCAGGATGATCTTGGCGATCTTGTCCCCGGCCGCCTTCCGGAACAGCTCAAATTCCCTTTTCAGCAGATCCCAGTCTTTTGCTTTCGCCGCGGCTACGTTCATCACTAAGTCGACCTCGGTTGCCCCTTTTGCGATAGCGTCTTCGGTCTCAAATGCCTTTATTTCGGGAGGGTAGGTGCCCAGGTGGAACCCAAGGGCGGCACAGACAGCAACGCCCGTGTCCTTTAGGAGCGAGGCAGCCAAGGGGACCGCAACAGGCAAGATTGCCACAGAGGCGAACCCGTACTTCTCTGCCTCGAAACAAATACGCTTGATTTCCGCGTCACTGCGGTGGATCTTGAGGTAGGTATGGTCAATGGTCTTGGCAAAGGTTTTTCGATCGATCGTCATGGCGCTCACTCCTTTTTTTGATAAGCCAAGGTCTTGTCTATCCCCATGACCTGGAATGCAGTGCTCGTATGGATTCGCTCGGCTCCAGCATTCAACATAGCGATGGCGTCTTGGTGAGTGCGAACTCCACCCGAGACTTCGATGTGGATATCGTCACCGAACAGCCGCTTGATAAAAACGACGTCCTCCACTTCTGTCTTCCAGCCAAAACCGGAGGCGGTTTTAATGTCCTTGCAGCCGCCTTTCAATAGCGCCTCGCACGTCTTCGCCTTCTCGTCATTGGTGAGAACGGTGACCTGAGGAATCATGACGATCTTGAGATCGCCAGCAGCGTTCACAATCTGCCGGACCTCCTCCTCAACTGTCCCAAAATCACCGGACTTAATGGCAAGGTAGTTCATGGAAACATCGATATCGTAGGCTCCGTGGTCGCGCGCATACTCGACTTGCTTTACCTTGACGTCTTTGGTCATCCCCCCCAGGGGGTAGGACGCTAAGGTCGTCACGCGGGTGGACACATCCTTTAACAAGTCCACGGTAATGTCAATAAAGGGTAGATCCACAGCCAGCGATGCAAAACCGTAAGGTTTTACTTCGTTAACGAATTTGGTGATGTCAGCGGCGGTCACGTCGGCCTCGATAAGGGACGAGATGATGACCTCAGCCATTTGTTCTGGCTTCATCGATTCGATTTGAGCCATAACTGGCCACATGACAGCACTTCCTAGTCATGCAGATGACAGCGCTTCCTGGTCACCTGTGCTTGTGTATTATGGTGGTAAACCGCCAGTCAAGGAGAACTCGATGGCCAAAAAAGAAGCGCTGAGAGGCG
>Ga0315547_1003246_pt1 | contig 10719 bp, 10 predicted proteins | sample SalMarSW160240MG_2_FD_202542 | JGI IMG/M metagenome (GOLD analysis project Ga0315547, IMG submission 202542) | Salt marsh sediment microbial communities from the Plum Island Ecosystem LTER, Massachusetts, United States - Salt Marsh Sediment SW1601-240 ... | reverse complement strand
CGGCCCACTCAAAATCGGCTTTTTCCTGAATAACTACTTTCAGTTCGTCGGCCACCTTGCATATTTCAGGAACGGGCTTCATGTTTTTTTTAGGAGAGAGACATATCCAGTCCCATTTGCCTGTAAGGGGATATGCTCCCGATGTTTCAAGGTAAGTGGAGATATTCTTTTTTTTCAACTTGGAACACAGATAATCAAGATTCCACATGAGAGGTTCGCCTCCTGTTATTACTACAGAATCCGTTCCGGAATTAATTATACGGTTTGCAATATCATCAGCATTTGTCATTGGGTGTATTTCAGGATCCCAGGTGAAAGGTGAATCACACCAGCTGCATCCTATATCACAGCCTCCAAGTCGTATGAAATATGCTGCTTTCCCGGTATGGAATCCTTCGCCCTGGATTGAAAAAAAATCTTCTACAAGTGGTAATTTTTTCCCTTGCGTATTTTGTTCCGGTTGTTTTATCATTTTACCAGAGACATATCATAATATCTCCATCACAATAACGGAACTTCAATCAAAAAATTTTATTCTCTGATCTTAAGCAACTGCTGGAACCGGTCAAAGAAGAAAGTGTTTTGATTTATTCCGGAGAATTGTTCTGCCCCCGGGCCAAAAGAAAAAATCGGTACCATTTCAGCCGTATGGTCAGGAGATGAGAATTTGACAGTGATTGTTTTTTCTTTCCTGTTTCCTTGAGGTATTGTCAGTCCGCCTGTCTCATGATCGGAAGTAACTACGACAAGTGTTCTTTTATCAGCTTTGGCAAATTCAAGTGCAACACCTACAGCATTGTCAAAATCAGTTGTTTCTGAAATTGTATAATCGACATTATTTGCATGTGCTCCCCAGTCAATCTGAGAGCCTTCTACCATGAGGAAAAATCCATCCTTGTCCTTGCTGAGCGTTTCAATTGCTTTTTCGGTCATGGCTTCCAGCGCTCCATCTCTTCCTTCCAGCATGGTAGGCATATGTTCTTTTGCCAGCAAACCTGCTATTTTCTGTGAGTTTGAAGCATTAAGTTCATCAAGAGTATAAACAACATCAAAACCCTGTTCTTTTAGGTTAACGGTAAGATCTTTACCATCTTCACGGTTACGAAAATGATCCTCTCCTCCTCCGATAAAGACATCTATTGTGCCTTTCAGATAATCTGCAGCAATAGCTTCATAATTATTACGATTTTCGTTATGAGCTACAAATGATGCAGGAGTCGCGTGTGTTACAGAACTTGTACTGACTACACCTGTTGCCATTCCATGTTTGTGAACAACATCAATAATTGATGGGGCTACAGTTGTGTCCGGTGTCATCCCTATCATATAATTATTTGTCTTAATACCACATGAAATAGCAGTTCCGCCAGCTCCCGAATCAGTCACGTAATTGTTGGCAGAATATGTAATACTGAAACCCGAATAAGGAAACTGTTCCATAAAAAGCGGCTGCTGACTAACTGACATGGCAGCATAAACAAGTGCATCACCCATTCCGTCACCAATCAATAAAATTATGTTCTGTGGTTCTTCTGGCGGAACAGCATTGCTGTCACACCTGGTGAGAGAGATACCTGTGAGTAACAGTATCATAAGTAAAATCTGATTCTTAATTATACTCTTCATATTTTAAATTTTTGATTAAATCATTTTGCATCCATAGAACACCAAATATACTTATTTAGTTGTAGTTGTGCCAAACAACAGGAGTTTTTCTTCAGGGATCCTTTCAGTTACCCATTTTACGGGCACTATCTTCCAGTTATTCAGTGGTTTCGGGCTAATAGTCTTATTTGTTTCTATCGTCTTAAGTATATAATATCTCAGGTCCCTGTCAGTGGAAGTAATCAGTCTTTCACGCAATTTCGCCTGGTCTATTCCTGCTCCTTTGGTAAGATGTCCTCCACCGCCGTTTCCCCTGTATGAATTTATTGCTGCTTTATAGATTTTTTGTTTTTCAAAAGGCCGGCCATCAGAGAATGAAATGATATTTATTCTGCTGCCCGCTGGTTTACTGACATCTACAGTATAATCGATACCGGCTCCGGAGTCAAAATTATAAGAGGCATTTGCGAGCCAGGCTCTGCCGTTTGTCAGAACAGGCTTTCCGTTATTGCCAAGCCGGTACTTTAACAGGTAATCATCCGGCCCCTCCATGGTATTAAGCCACTCTGAATAAGAATATTCGAGATATTTCATGATCTCTTCTCCTGTCATACTCATAGTATACAGCATGTTCTCATACCGGTAGAGCTTGAACATATCTCCAACAGTAACGGGCCCTTTTGCAATAGTTACATCGAATGATAATGGAGCAGCAAAGGAGATATCCGCACCTGTGATATCGAGCTGTATTGAATGGATCATATCCGTGAATGCCGATGACCCGAAATATGAATCACGAGATGTAATCGCTTCAGGCAAGTATCCAATTACCCTTGTAACATACTCCTTAATTGTTTTTTCCTGGTTTGAAAAACTTGCCAGAAAATCTGCATCAGGTTCCAGTTCATTAACGCTTATAAGTTTTCCCGACATGTTCTTTTTCATTTTCCTGAAGAGTCCTTTAAACGAAATAGTGATATCAGCACGTGCAATATACTGCGATCTGCTGCCTCCATTTAGAATGAGAATTGTATCACCTTCAGAATTAATAAATCTCTCGTTTGCAGCTCGGTGATCATGTCCGCAGAAAATAATGTCAAATCCCGGAATTTTCCATGCCACAGATGAAGTGCCATTTTCATTTAAGGAATTATTCAGCTTGTAGTTTTCGTTATCAATGTTCCATCCCGAATGAAACATACCAACTACAATATCGGGTTTTTGTTTCAGTATTTCAGGCATCCATAGTTTTGCAGTCTCGACCATATCCCTGAATTCAATACCGGAATAAAGTTCTTCAGGCAGCCAGGTCGGAATAGCAGGTGTTACCATACCAAGCACAGCGACACGGATATTGTCCTTCTCCAGAATAACATACGGTTTAAAATATGGCTCGCCGCTTTCAACATCAAGAGCATTTGCTGCCAGCAGTGGGAAATTAAATTCATTAACCAGTCGGTCATATACTGAATGACCAGCCTCAATATCATGATTGCCGACAGTACAGGCATCATAGTTCATCCAATTCATGGCTTCAGACAAAATATGCGGTGATGTTGTATCAATGAAATTATAATAATATACAGCAGGCTGTCCCTGAAGATTATCTCCGTTATCAAGCAGGAAAACTGCATCTTCAGAGTTCCTTAGTTCTTTGACATAACCTGCAGTTCCGGCAAGTGATGCATCCAGCGGCTCATTTTCAATAAAATCCCAGGGGAGAATTACGCCGTGGAGATCAGTTGTTTCAAGAATTGAGATATCTTTTGTCTCAGGTGTAGTACATGCAGTAAGACACAAGGTAATTCCAAGAAGTAACCAATTAAACTTGCATTTCATATTATTTATATTTTTTGTTATAAACATAGAAAAGAATATTCATATTATTCATGCATATTGCAATATTTAAGGCAATACAGACAATGAATTAATATATTTGTATATTAAAATTATGGTTCAAACCGGGCTTGAAATAATATACAACAACTTCCCATCACAATTAAAAGGGAAAAGGATTGGCGTTTTATGTCATGCTCCAAGCATAACAAGTGATTTTCTTCACATAACAGATTTTCTTTTCAGGAGGAATGACTGCAGGTTGTCTGCGATCTTTGGTCCCCAGCATGGTCTTTTCGGACAGATCCAGGATAATATGATTGAGTGGGAAGGCGTCATTCACCCGGTTTTTGATGTCCCTGTTTACAGCCTCTATGGTAAGAACCGTAAACCGGAATTATGGATGCTGGAAGATATTGATGTCTTATTGATTGATTTACAGGATATTGGAGCCAGGCTTTATACATATATATGGACAGTAAAGTTATGTATGGAAGCATGCTGTGAAGCTGACATTCCCGTCTGGGTACTTGACCGGCCTAATCCTGTGGGAAAGCTTCCCTTTGATGGCCCTGTACTTAAAGAGGAGTTCTTTACTTTTGTTGGAGGAGCTTCAATTCCTTTATGTCACAGGATGACTATCGGAGAGATGGCTGTATGGCTGAAAGAGAATTATTATCCACGCTGCAAGCTCAAAATAATATGGATGAAGGGCTGGGAAAGGTTTTCCATGTATGATGAAACAGGGCTCCCCTGGGTTTTACCATCACCAAACATGCCAACAGTGCAGACTGCAACTGTTTACCCTGGAATGGTTCTTACCGAAGCTGTAAATATTTCGGAAGGAAGAGGAACGACTACCCCTTTCGAGTTATTTGGAGCACCCTTTATAGATTCTGAAAAACTGAAAAAAAATCTTGATCAGCGCCAGATTACAGGGTGCGTCTTCAGGATACACAACTTTATACCCACTTTCAACAAATATTGCGGCGAACTTTGCAATGGGCTCCAGATCCATATAACTGATATAACCGTTTATCGCCCGGTTGCAACAGTATTGGAGATTTTTGATGCTGTAATGGAATTATTTACGGAAGATTTCAAATTCAATCTGCCGCCCTATGAATATGAGTATAACCTTATGCCCTTTGACATTCTTTCGGGAGACTCAGGTATAAGAACAGTCCTTATTAACCGATTACCTCTAAAACCGGAACTTGAAAGATGGGAATCCGAAATAGAGGAATTTAAAAAGGAATTCAGCAGGATAGCTATCTATAAGGAATAAGGAAGTCAGAAGTCAGAAGTCAGAAGTCAGAAGTCAGAAGTCCGGGTTATCCGGGATTATTATATTAATGATGCCAGCTTATCAATCAGTTGTTCTGCATATATCGGTTTAAGAATATAATCATCAAAATCCAATTCAATTATTGACTCCATGTCATCGGACATGCCGTATGCTGTTTGGGCAACTATTTTAATATCCCTTCCCATCTCCCTGATTTTCTTTGCGGCGGTATATCCATCCATTACCGGGAGCTGGATATCCATCAGAATAATGTCGATATCAGGATTCTTTTCGGTAATACTGATAGCTTCCACACCATCGACTGCATTCAGAAGATCTGCTCCTGCCCTCTCAAGAATTTTATTAAGATAGAGCCTGCTTGACTGATCATCTTCCACTATAAGTATCTTTTTCCCTTTAAGAGTATCCGTTACCATGATACACTATTTATTCAAAAAGTCCGTCATCCCTCAGAAGAAGCAAGATAGCAGACTGGGATACAACTATATATTTTTCTTTGTTGAATTCAATCTCGATTGCACTGTTTTGGAGATAAACAGCCTGATCTCCCTCTTTTGGCTGAAGCGGAACATATTTCGGCTCATCAGCACTGTTTTTCCAGGGTTCATCACTATCGTTTACGGATGGGATCGGGTATCCGGGGCCTACCTTAAGAACATAACCTATCTGAACCTTCTCATTCTCATTTACTCCCGGAGGCAGATAAAGACCGCTTTTTGTCTTTGATTGAGGAGTCTTAGGTTTAATAAGGATCCTGTCCCCAACTACAATCAGCTTCTGCAGGTCTTTTTCGTCAAGTAAAACATTCATAGTAAGCAAAAATACCATTTTTTACAGAATCTATCGGTTTGAAGGTCAGATTTAGTTAATATTGCAGTGTTGTTATGAACATAACTCCTTACAATGGAAGCTTCTGATTCATTTAAAACAATCAAATCGGTTTCTGGAGGGATTTATAAGGAAAAGGGCAGTAAGTTTATTGCATTCGCATATCCTGCGTTCCGGGAGGAGGAAATTAAGACAATTATTGAAAAAACCAGGAAGGCACATCATAATGCAAAACATCATTGCTTTGCTTATGTTCTTGGCTTTGAGGGCGATATCTGGAGAGTTAATGATGACGGCGAACCTTCTGGTACCGGAGGCCGTCCAATTCTCGGACAGATACGATCACACAATCTGACAAATACAATTATTGTTGTTTCCAGATATTTCGGAGGGACTCTCCTGGGAGTAAGCGGACTGGCAAATGCCTATAAATCAGCTGCCATGGATGCACTTAACAATGCTGAGATTATAAACCATTTTATACAGGATTATTATGAAATTTTCTTTCCTTACTCATCGATGAATGATGTAATGACTATAATCAAGGATGAGAATATCACACAATCTGAACAATCATTTGACCTGGAGTGCAAAATCAGATTGAATTTCAGATCATCTGCCAGCGAAAAAATATTGAACAGGTTGTCGAAGGTAAAAGGCCTAAAATACAGGTTTCTCGTAACTAAATAGTATTCAGTTTGGGAATAATTATATATAGTAGTCCTGTCATTCCGAGCTTTAGCGAGGAATCTTTTTTAAAATTATTTTATATTTCGATACTCAATATTTTTTCAATTAATTATCAACACATACCAGCAGTGTGGTTAATCTTGAGTAATTTTGAATAGATCAGTTAATTGCTTCTAAATAGTCCCATTCTAATGAAAAACAGAAGTTTAGTCTCAATAGATGATTTCTCGACCAGTGAGATGATCAATATTCTCGATATGGCCGGGAAATTCGAAAAACAATCCGTGCAGAAACTACTGGAAGGCAGGGTAATAGCTACACTTTTTTTTGAGCCCTCAACCAGGACACGTTTAAGCTTTGAGAGCGCCATTAACAGGCTTGGAGGGAAAATCGTCGGATTTTCCGATGCGGCAAGCTCCAGTGTAGCAAAAGGTGAAACTCTCCACGACACTATCAGGATGGTAAGCAGCTACAGTGATCTGATCGTTATGCGTCACCCCATTGAAGGAAGCGCCAGGTATGCCAGCGAGATTGCTTCTGTTCCGGTGATAAATGCCGGGGACGGAGCTAACCAGCATCCTACACAAACAATGCTTGACCTTTATTCAATAAGAAAAACACAGGGGACACTCGAAAACCTGAATATTTTTATGGTGGGTGATCTAAAATATGGAAGGACGGTGCATTCCCTGGCGATGGCCATGTCGAAGTGGAACGCAACCTTTAATTTCATTTCGCCTGAAGAGCTGAGAATGCCTGAAGAATTTAAGCTCTATCTGGACAATATGGGCCTGAAATATTATGAGCACTCTGATTTCTCCGATATAATTTCAAAAGCGGATATCATTTATATGACACGGGTTCAGAAGGAAAGATTTTCTGATCCCATGGATTATGAAAAAGTTAAAAATGTATATGTATTGAAAAATGTGATGCTAAAGAATACAAAACCCAATATGAGGATATTACATCCTTTACCAAGGGTAAACGAGATACATACTGATGTGGATACCAATCCAAAGGCTTATTATTTTGAACAGGCTCTCAACGGAGTTTTTACACGCCAGGCAATACTGTGCACATTATTAGGTATTAAATTGTAAAGAGAAGAATCATGAAGGAACCGAAACAATTGGTAGTCAGCGCCATTCAGAATGGAACTGTCATTGATCATGTGCCGGCAAAACACCTCTTCAAGGTAATCCAGATACTCGGGCTCGATCATATTGATAACCAGATCACTTTCGGGACAAACCTTGAAAGCAAAAAGCTGGGAAGAAAAGCAATAATCAAAATAGCCGGCATGTTCTTTAAGGATGATGATATTAACAGGATAGCTCTTGTAGCCCCTGATGCAAAATTGAATATTATCAGGGATTATGAGGTTGTGGAGAAGAAGGTGGTTGTTGTTCCTGATACAATAACAGGTATTGCCAAATGCATGAATCCCAAGTGCATAACAAATTTTGAACAGGTCACAACACGGTTCAGGGTGGTGTCAAAGAAAAATGTGGCCCTTAAGTGCCACTACTGCGAGAAGATTACAAATCAGGAAAATTTGCAGATAATCTGAAATCTGGAATCTTGAATCTGGAATCTTGAATCTGAAATCTGGAATCCTAGATATCTTTCAGTTACCTTAACCTGTCGTATGACCTGACAAGTTCCTCATCCTTCCTTATCCCCCTGTAAGCCAGATATGAGAATATAAGCATCAATACTGGCAGAATTAAATTTATTCCCGGGGAAAAAACTGCATTATAATTCCTGATCATATTGAACGTATAAACTGTTAAGACAATAATCATAATTATTATAAGGCCTGTCAGAGCTGCAGTAATTCTCATTTGCAGCCTTCTGTTTTTAAAAACAAATATGGTTATGAAGGAAACAAGAGGTATCAACAGCAATAAAAAAGTGACAGGAATCACTTTTTCTATATTCTCCGTAACAGCACCACCTGTCACTTTGAATATTCCACCCAGCTTAATATAAAACTTATTGTGCAAATTATCCGTGAATCTTAGTATTTTACCCCAAAGGAATATAGTTGAGAACAAGGCAGTCATTAGTAGATATAATGACTGTATACGTTGTATCATGATATAACTGTTAATGTCTCGTAAAAGTAATATGTTTTATTCAAATCATATTCTTAAAAGAATGCAGGATGAATATAAGCTGTTTTATGAATATTTAACATATTTTTCAATGAGCATTTGATCCGGCAATTTGCAAATTATCTACATTTGCTGACCGGCAAAACAGATTATCAATTCGTTGAACTAAAACCGGCATTAACTGTTTAGGAATCAGATAAGAAAAAATAAGATTGTAATTCATGAATAGAAAATTAAGAACAATAATAACAATAGTGTTAATTATTGTACTGGCAGGAATAATATTTTACCCCAAGATAAAGCCGCTGTTTGCGGCTAAATCAAGAAATTCAGGCCAGGTTTCAGGAAGGGTTTCTGCACAGGGTCCGGGAGCCGGAAGGATGCAGGGCAGGCAACTGCTTAATGTAAACGGATTCCTGATTCAACCTGCTGAAATGAGTGAGCTTATCAACAGCACCGGCACATTAAGACCTGACGAGGAGGTTGAATTATCATTCGAAACATCCGGTAAGATCGTAGATATAAACTTTACTGAAGGAACAAGAGTGAAAGAGGGAGATCTTCTGGCCAAGATAAACGACAGGCCTTTGCAGGCTCAATTACAGAAGCTGCAGGCCCAGAAAAAGCTTGTGGAGGAAAAAGAGTTCCGTCAGCGCAGCCTTCTCGACAAGGATGCAATAAGTCAGGAGAGTTATGATCAGATTGTTACCGACCTGCAGACAATTGAGGCAGATATTAATCTTATTAAAGCCCGGATTTCAGAAACAGAGTTGCGTGCACCTTTTGACGGGATCATAGGTCTTCGTTACTTAAGTGAAGGAAGCTACGCCACTCCTTCTACCAAAATTGCGCGGTTAATAAAAATGAGCCCTATAAAACTCGAATTTTCAATACCTGAACGGTATGCTTATGAAGTAAATATAGGGTACCCTGTTACATTTAAAGTGGATGGCAGTAATACAATATATAAGGCCAGAGTGTATGCGGTGGATCCTAAAATTGAACTGAACACCAGGTCTATTGTCCTTAGGGCTCTTTATCCGAATAAAAATGAAGAGCTAAAGTCAGGACGTTATGCCGCTGTAACACTTGAGCTCTCAAAGATAAATAATGCAATAGCAATTCCCACAGAAGCACTGGTTCCGGAAATGGAAGGGGAATTAGTGTATGTTTACAGAAATGGCAAAGCATCGGTGGTGAGGGTTAATACCGGTTTGCGTACAGAATCACTCATTCAGATCGTATCGGGACTTGAATTCGGTGATACCTTGCTGACCTCTGGCATCCTGCAGCTTCGTGAGAGTCTGCCTGTGGTACTTGATACGCTGATAACGAACCAAACCGGCCAAAACCAGTAACATGAGCCTTTCATCATTAAGTATAAACAGACCTGTGCTGGCAACTGTGTTTGCCATAATCATACTATTATTCGGGATTGTTGGTGCTACATTCCTGGGAATCCGTGAATTCCCAAGTGTTGATCCTGCTATAATTTCAGTAAATACATCCTACCCCGGGGCTAATTCAGATGTTATTGAAACCCAGATCACCGAACCCCTTGAACAATCTATAAACGGTATTCCGGGTGTACGTTCGTTGACAAGTGTCAGCAGGCAGGGATCAAGCAGGATCACTGTTGAATTCGAACTATCGGTGGATCTTGAAACAGCGGCTAATGATGTCAGGGATAAAGTATCGCAGGCTATGAGAAGACTACCACGCGACTGCGACCCACCTACCGTGACTAAAGCAGATGCTGATGCCAGTCCTATACTCTTCCTGACTGTTGAGAGTCAGAAAAGATCATTGCTTGAACTGTCAGAAATAGCTGACCTGACGTTAAAACAGCAGCTTCAAACAGTTTCCGGAGTAAGTGCGATAAATATTTTTGGTGAGAAGCGCTATGCGATGCGCCTATGGATTGACCCTGTTAAACTAGCCGGTTATGAATTGACTCCTATGGATGTCAGAAACGCAATTGCCCGTGAAAACGTCGAATTGCCCTCGGGCACAATTGAAGGTACAACAACCCAGCTAACAATAAGAACACTGGGATTGATGACAACTCCAAAAGAGTTTAATGATCTGATAATTAAACAGTCAGGAGATCAGATAGTCAGATTTCAGGATATTGGACGAGCTGAACTGGGCCCGGAAGATATCAGGGGTATCCTCAAAAATGACGGTGTTCCAATGGCAATGCTAGCCGTTGTTCCGCAACCCGGTTCCAATCAGATTGAAATAGTTGATGAGATTTATCGGCGTCTGGAATATATACGAAAAGATCTCCCCGATGATGTTAAAGTAAATGTAAATTATGACAACACAGAG
>Ga0315547_1003241_pt1 | contig 10732 bp, 7 predicted proteins | sample SalMarSW160240MG_2_FD_202542 | JGI IMG/M metagenome (GOLD analysis project Ga0315547, IMG submission 202542) | Salt marsh sediment microbial communities from the Plum Island Ecosystem LTER, Massachusetts, United States - Salt Marsh Sediment SW1601-240 ... | reverse complement strand
ATCAGAAACGACTTCGCTTTTTTCGTCAATCACCCTAATCCGGATGACACTTGAGTTGGAAAGTCCCCCAGCGATCCTGCTCGCTCTTACCAACGCTCCATCAAGGCGTCGTGCGAAGATGGCAATGATTCTTTTCTCATTGTATGAGAAACTGTCGGAAGAACTCCCTTCGATTGAAATATCCTTCAGCGCTCTAACCTGAGTAGCGACATACTTTATCTTCTCAAAGCATTCGATTAGCCTCTTCTTCTGAATGAAGCCCAGCATTGGAAACCCAGCACCGCCTCCAAAAACATCCACGGACCTGGCTTTGGTTATAATGTCCTGCACAATATCTAGCGTGGCAAAGGCAGACAAGACTATTGCAGGAGTACCTGGTTGGATTTGCTCTATCGCGTCAAGCACGGCTAGGCCATTCTCATAGCTGGCGTCCAGCTCACTTTTTTTGCTAGGGATAACCAGATCACAGACTATTAGGTCAAACATCAGTCTTCCGATCGTGTCGACTGCTTCATCCTTGCATTCGCACATTGTGACGTTTACCGGCGGACGCAACTCCAGTACTGCGCTCTTCAGATCAGCAATAAATGCTGCATCGTCCTCGACAATCAAGAGGTTCATCCTGCCGCCACCGTTGGGATTGGCCATTTCAGCTCGAACCTCGTTCCTCCATCCTCCCGTGCCAGGAGTTCTATCTTGCCTCCTATCGAATTTACAGCGGACCTCGCAATCGCGAGCCCCATCCCAAGATGGCCCCGCTTGCTGGAAGTTCCGATCTCCCACACATGGCGAGCATCCCGCGGAAGCCCAGAGGCCCTGTCTACTACTGCGAGCCAATAGTCTATGTCGGTTTCGCCCCAAGTCACCACGATTGACTTCCTGCCTTCCTCCCGCAGCATTAGCGTAGCTTCGATCGCGTTCTTCAATCCGTTTCTAAGCGCCAAACCGACCAAAGTAGAGTCGCCCCTAACTATGTGCGGCTTAAGGCCTGCGACCTGAATGTTAACCCTGCCATCGCGATTCTCATCCATTACTGCTGCATTCACTAATTCCCCTATGTCAAACTCACCATTGCGTGGTACGGCGGCAGCCCTACTTAGTGTAGAAATCGCCTCCAAAACGTGATCAAGATGATCATGGAGAGCTTTCGTACGCGAAGTTTCATATTCAACAATCTCCCTCACCCCGGCGAGTCGTAGGTTCCCCAGAATGGGCTCGATTTCATGGAGCAGACGTCGTGTTGTTTCTTCAATTGCTGACGAGCGGACTTGTCGAGCGATTTCATCGTCATTATCGATATCCAGTTCGGACTGCGCGACTTTGGCAAAGGCATGTCGCCCTAGCCTTTGTCGTGCCTTTTCTAGCGCCTCAATAATCCAGCCGACACGTTCCTTGAGCAGTGCATCTCGCAGGGCACCTTCATCTCCTTCCTGTGCGTATTGCGCCAGGAAGCGAGCCGCCCTTAGTCGTTCATGAGCATCTTGGGAGTTCAGCTGGCGCAACGCTTCCTGTCTATCCATCAGTTACTGGGCTTTCCCCGTAGAACTCTGCACGCCTTCGAAACGCCTCCCTTCCACCTTCCATGATGTCTGATATGGCATCTACTATTACCGAATCACAGAGCGCACCCCATTGTTTAACAAATCCTCGTGTTCCGTCAGAAGCTAGCACAGCTACCTGCGAAGCATCTCCAAGCACTGGTATATTGGGATTGTGGGTACAGCAGATGATCTGCCCTCCCTGGCTGGAGCTTCTCATCGCCTTCACTACTGTATCAACCACGAACGCATTGTCCAGATGATCTTCCGGCTGGTCCATGATCAAGACTCTACCGTGCTCGGACAACAATACAGGTAATACAACCGTGCACCTCTGTCCTGTTGAAAGTCTCTCAGTACCAACGTAGTCCTTGCCCACCAAGAGCTTCATCCGCACATCGTCATCTACCCTGCAAGTGAGGATCCGCTGCAAACCCTCAGTCATCAGGTATGATACCAACCGATCTGCTCTCTCGCGAGCAATTCCACATAGCCTTGCTATTGTCTCAGCGTCGCCGCTCTCAATAGCCTCAGAAAGCTCCCGCGGACTCATGGAGCGGGCGAGCTTTGGAGATAGCGAGCTGTACCTTATATTGCTGCCGTGCAGCGAATCTGAAATCGCATTCTCATAGTCAGAGTAGCTCGCCGATCTAAATACACCGATCTCGATTAGAGGCCCTAGTTCGCTGTTCAGCGCGCTCGCAGCATCGGCTCGCTTCTTGAAGCGTTTTCCCCTTACCGCATCCAGCTGTGAGAGCTTCGCGTCTCTTTGAACCTTGGTCGCTTCGAGTCGCGCTCTCTTGTCCTCAGCAAGCGCTGTCAGGGCGTCCAGCTGTCCTTTGCGTCCTTTCAGGTCCGCAACGCGCTTAGCAAGCTCGCCAGCGCCCTTCTTCGCGCGGTCGATCTCCATCCGCAGCTCACGAGCGCGCTTGTCTACCTGTGTCTTTTCGTTCGATGCCTTGTCGTTCAGCTTGGCCGTATCGGCAATGACTTCGTTGATAGTCGAAAGGACATCATTCATCGTAGTATGAATCTTGTCCATCGTCTTGCGAAAGCTGGATAGCTCATCTGTCTTGCCTGCGGAGGATGGCCACTTTTCGATCGCGGGGGCGGCAGAAATTACATTTGCCACCTCGTCCCTCCATGAAGACAGGGAGGCCATCTGCCTATCAAGAAGACTTGCCTTAACCGATAACATAGCGGACTGATTTCCAAGCTCGTCAAGGTCAGACTTGTGATCGACAATCTGTTTGCTCTTTCCTAAAAACTCCTGACGTGCCTTTTCGGCATCTTTGAGTTCAATAGGAACGTTTTTCAGGCTAGAAATCTGTTCTTCGATTTCGTTTGTTTCCTGGAGCTGTATTGCCATTTGCGATGCGAGCGATCGAATCTCCTTGAGGAGTGTGTTCTCATTAGCCATGTTCTGATCCGAGTCAATAACGAAATCATCTATCAGACGCAGTCTGCCAGTATCCTGGATTCCAATGGTTTCTATCTCGTTCTGTGAGAGAATTATTGGGGGATTCGTCAATTGTCGAGGCTCCCTCTCCATTTGGTCCCCGGTGCGAGTGAGTGTTTCCTCGTTACCGTCGTGGTCGATCGTAATGGTCACCTCGCCAGAACCCAGAACTCCTAGGGCATGAGTCCTCGCACGGATGTCAAACTCGTCTGTGTAGGCTTGGATTCCTAAGCAAAAGCGGATCAGTTCGATTATCGATGTCTTGCCAGAACCCCGCGGTCCAATGATCACATTAAGTCCGTCCGCAAAAGAAAGGTCGAGGCCAGAGAGAAAGCCTTCCTCAACCTGGATTCTCTTTATTCTCACTGTTTCCTCCCAACCCCCGGCACCTCAGGTATTCACCCAATGAGGCAACTTTGTCGGCCTATGTTCAATAATCGACTTTACACACTAGCGACCATAAATACAATCGCCGTTCTGCGGAGGACCTGCTGTCACGCGCTCTCCACTCGTGTTGTTGCCACAGATCATTTGTTCGATGATCTGAGATCTCTCCTTCGACCAACTGCTCGAAAGGTAGGTGCATTTGGTGGATTCTTGTGGACGCCACTTCTATCGGTTGTGAGACACCGGAAGGTTGAGAGCGATGGATTCATATTGGAGGCTGCAAAGGGGGGCGCGCGGCGCATCCTTGCGCCGCGCCGAAGACCCCGCCTACCAGGGATGGTAGGCGGGGTGTAAGAAGCTGACCGTAGAGCCATGAGGGAGGAGATGCAGCCGAAAGCGCTTCTTTCCAGCAAAGTAGTTCTCTACGCCAGAGTCTCCTCCAAGGAGCAGGAGCGGGAAGGCTACTCCATCCCCGCCCAGTGCAAGCTCCTGCGCTCCTACGCGCACAGGCATGATTACCAAATCGTGCGCGAGTTCATCGACGTAGAAACCGCCAAACAGTCAGGCCGCACCCACTTCACTGAGATGATCCACTTCCTGGAGGAACACCCCCAGGTGCGGATTCTGCTGTGCGAGAAGACCGACCGGCTGTACCGCAACTTCAAGGACTATGTGACCATCGACGAGCTGGACCTGACGATGATCTTCGTCAAGGAAGGCTCGGTGCTAAACAAAAGCTCTCGGTCCCATGAGAAGTTCATCCACGGCATCAAGGTGCTGATGGCCAAGAACTACATCGACAACCTTTCCGAGGAGACCCGAAAAGGGATGCTGGAGAAGGCGGAGGAAGGAGAGTTTCCCGCCTATGCGCCGCTGGGCTACCTGCATGACAAGGCCAGGAAGACCATAGAGATCGACCCGCAGCGTGCACCGATCATCCGACAGATGTTCGAGCAGTACGCCACGGGGAAATATTCGATCCGCCGGCTTGAGGTGCAGGCGGCCAAACAAGGTCTGACCACCCGCAAAGGCCACCGGGTGGCCCGCAGCTCTGTAGCCCAGATTCTGAAGAACCCCTTCTACACCGGCGACTTCCTCTGGAACGGCAAGCGCTACCACGGCAAACACCCACCGCTCGTCGACAAGGCGCTCTTCGACCGGGTCCAGGCTGTCGCTGCTCAACGAAACGACACCCGGGCCACGGTCCACCGATTCGCATATACCGGCCTCCTGAAGTGCGCCCGCTGCGGCTGCGCCATCACCGCCGAGATCAAGAAGGGCCGCTACATCTACTACCACTGCACCTTCGACAAAGGCCCCTGCGGGGGACCTTATGTGCGGGAGGAGGAGCTGGAGCGCCAGTTTGAGGGGATTCTCGGGGAGTTCCAGTTCTCCGAGACGATCTTTGACTGGATGCGGGATGCCCTGCGGCAAAGCCAGAAGGAGAAGGTGGAGTTCCACCGCCGCTCCATCGAAAAGCTGAACACTCATTACGCCAAGCTCCAGAACCGGATCGACCAAATCTACCTGGATAAGCTGGATGGGGAGGTAGAGGAAGCCTTCTACCGCCGGAACGTCTCCCAGTGGCGCGAGGAGCAGGCCCAAATCCGCGCCCGGATCGAGCGGCATGAAAAGGCTGACCAGAACTATATCGAGCAGGGCATCCGGCTTGTCGAGATCGCCCGCAATGCTTCCGAGTTCTACCGGAACCAAGGCCAAGCCGAACGGGCGGCCCTGCTGCGCTTCCTCATGCCCGGCTCGTCTCTACAGGGCGATCGAGTGGTACCTGCCTTCAAGCCGCCCTTCGACATCATCCACCGAATAGCCCAGGAGGCCCGGACCTGCGATAGCGGCTGGCGCACGGAAGAAGGCACAAAAAAACAGGCAGAAGGGGTCCCTTCTGCCTGTCCAACCCTCCTCCCCCTATTGGACGAACTTCGAACTTTCTGTTATGCGCATAAAATCGAAGATATACCCGAATTCCTCGTCGCCCGAGCATGAAACGGGTGCCTATTCGCCAAAGCGCACCCCTTGGGGGTACTCCGGACCCATTTGCATTCATTCTTCACGTGCGCGATAATAAATTATGAGATTTTCGCAATCGTGTCGCTTCTTAGGCAATAGTGGGACCAGTTGGTGCCACTATTGAATGACCTTGCTGAACTCCGAGAGGTATACAAGTGGCCGCAGAGGATCCAATAATCCCTACTTTCAAAGAGACCTTGAAATTTCTCAGCAATTATTCCGAAGAGCTACGCCAAATTGGTTTAAGCGCGATTAATCAGGACCAATTGGACCGGAATATCCGGCTCGAAATGGACTCTACGAAAATCAAAGGTCCACACGCCGAAAAGAATGAAATCTTTTTTGAGATAAATTTCCTGAAGTTTGTTTGGATTACTGGCCATTGCCTATTTAACGTCACGGAAAGTTTAATGGAACACGAGATCAACAATACGTGGGATGGCAATTTCGCCGGACTCATCAACAAAGAACCTGCTCACTCTGCGTTTTCGCTTTTGGTAGCGTCCATTTCAGCAAAGCCAGGCCCCATTTCTTTTCTGGACGGCTTACCTAATCCATCGCTAACTGATTGGCAGATTCAAACGAGTAATATCATTTTTCACTACTCCGTTGCCATGCTATTTGTTCACGAATTGGCTCACATCGTTCTTAGCCACCGAAATGTGTATGATCGCATACCGCTTCAATGCGAAAAAGATGCCGATAATTTCGCTTTCGAGGTCTTACGCAAACCGCATTCAAAGGACAAAGAAAAACGTAACGCTGGAATCGGCATGCTGTCGGCCATTTTCGCTTCTTTAATGGCCCTTGATAATATCAAGCAAATCATCCAAGGACCAAATCATCAGGATTTGGATAGTAGACTCCACAACATCCTGTACGGCCAGAAAATTGACGACCCACACGCCGACTACTACGTGAAACGGATGGCTACTGTCGCAATATCTCTCTTCTTGTTGGCGACTGGAAGGAAGCCTTTGGTAGACAACGCCGAAACCGTTGATGAAATGTTGGAAAGCTATTTCAACTACTTTGATGATCTAAAAAACGAATTGGATTCGTCCTAAATCCATTGTGGGAAGGCTTGCAAGCAGTTTTCGTCAGCATGCACCTTTTTGGACTGATGGAATATATCAGTTTTAAAACCTTACCGATGTATGCATGGCTAATATACAGTATACTCAGGTCGAGGGGGTACGGATCCCATGGATATTGTAAAGGATCGATATCGAGGAACGACGGATTATTTACGGGTGACGGCAGAATTGATTCACGCTACGGAATACAGAGGAGTTACTACGTATCAGGATATTGCTGTTATCATAGGACTTCCACTCAAAGGCAGTCACATGGGGGCGGAAGTGGGTCACATCCTGGGTGAGATCTCGGAAGATGAAGTTAAAGCAGGAAGGCCAATGTTAAGTGCGGTTGTTGTTGGAGTCAGTGGAAAACCGGGTTCCGGTTTTTTCTCGCTTGCTAAAGAACTTGGGCGACTCTCTGATAGCGATGATCCTAACACTTTCTGGGAGAAGGAGAGAGATGCTGCCTATGAAGCCTGGCAGCGATCGCTGCCGAATTAGTACAAAGATTACCCAGCATTTTGACAAAGGTACACACCATTCGGCAACTTTCGCCGGTAGCGCCATTCTTTTGCCCCATGGCAGAATAGAAGAAGATGGAAGCTGGGAGGAATTTTCTAGTTTAACCGAAATACCAGGCGGCAGCCGGATGGAAAGGCAGTTGACGGAAGAAAGAGGGGGTGGAATTAAGAAAGAAAAAGAAGACCCTGAAACGGAACGAATGGGTTGAGGATGCGGGAAACTTCAAAAAAATAGCCCGCTATTGTATTTCTCCCGTAACGAATATCTTCTCTCGTTTTGAAGCCAACTCAACTCTTTAGGAGCATTACAATATTTCTTCAGATAGAACCCGACATAGTAACCGGATCAAACCAAAAGATATTCAAAACCGATTGTCCGCCCTGCTTCATGCCCATCATCCTGATGGGCTTTTCTTTCTTTTTTAAGGTGCTGCAAAATAGCTTCCAAAAAACACGGATGTTTTTTGGAATGTTGGGAAGCCGCAATATCAGGAAGCAATGATATTATTTCGTCACAACCCCCCCCTCTTAAAAAAGACAGAAAATGGGTTGTTTCCCACACGGGATACCCCGTAAAAACAAGGCAAGGTTATTAATTATCCAATACTTTAGCCTCTGCATCATCATTTCAAAAGGCTCTCAGCTTAAGCTCGCTATATTCGATGCTCCCTTATTTTTTTTATTAGCCAAACCGAGCTATATTTTTTCACTGATTTGATAGCGTAAAAATCTCCTTGAATTTCTGGTATTTCCCGGATATGCCATAGATAGTCATCTAAAATCTCTATTGCAGATGTAATATTTCACGCACACAACCCCGTTATCTCAACTTGAACTGATCCAAGGTATCTTTACGACTACGCCAGTCCGGCTGACACCGTGTGAGTAAGCGGTAAAAGCTCGGGCTGTGGTTGTGGTATCGCAAATGGCACAGCTCATGCATAATAACGTACTCGACGCAGTGTACGGGCACCTGTACCAGCCCGACATTAAGAGTGATGCGGCCGGATGCAGCACAACTGCCCCATCGTGTTCGCATTTTCCTCAAGTACATTATTGGTTCCGGCACACCGTGCCGGGATGCCACGGAATAGCATTTCGCGAGATAACGCTCGAACGTAGCCTTGGCGTGTTCTCGATACCACCGATCCACCCGTTTCTTGATGTCTTCCCGGTTTTTTAAGTCGGACACGGACACTCGCAGATACTTGCCTGACAGCTTCGCTCTTCCCAATTTGCCATTGACTACGTTCAGGCGATACTGCCGGCCGAGATATAGAAAAGTCTCCCCACTGATGTATTGATTTGGCGTAGGGAGGGGATGGTATGTTTCCACCTTGTCTAGCGTCTTGGCAATCCAGTTTGCTTTCTTGGAAACGGCGTCCTCTATCTGCTGCAACGTTGCCCGCTCCGGAGCATATACTGCAATGCTCAAATCAGGATTGACCACGACACGCAGATTCTTCCGCGCACTGCGGTGCAAGGCATAGGTAAACCATCGGCTTCCAAACTTGATTTTGCCATTTTCCGTCTCAGCCCTCATTTGCGATGGATACCTCAATACAACGATCGATGATCGCATCGTGTTCTTCCAGAGGAATGTCGATGCCGTGTTTTTCTGCCATTTCAAACAGAATGTCGTCGATCTCGCTCCTCATCCTATTGATTGCATCCTGGTTCGTTCGCCAATCGCGAATCTTATGTATTGCGAGCCTCTCGACCACCCGCAATGCGATGTCGCTACTTAATTTTTGGTTTGCGGCAGAATACTCCGCCACGCTCTCCTGTACGCATCCGAAATATCGTCTGGCCATATCGTTGCCCCGTAACTCGTCCGGTACATCCTCATCTGTGTGTGTTGCTACCTTGGTCGCGATATCCTTCAGCTCCTCCAATGCTTTTAACGCAGCCAATCGCTTCTCGTGCATTGCTGCGATAACTTCCTCGAGGAGCCTCGAAAACTTCTTGTAGAAAGCCGGGTCCTTGGCCATCTCTTGCTCAATGGCATGACGCGTTGCTGAAGCAATGAGATCTGCCTTTGACTCTGTGCTCTTGCCCTGCTCGTCGAGCACTTTCTGCCGTTCTGCCGCATCAAACAAGTTGATGGGATCGCAGAGTTGTTCGACCTCCTCTGCACCCACATGTGTGTCTATGAGCTTCCTGATTCTCGGCTCGTACTCGGAGAAATCGATTGCCTCCTGGTACCGCTGAGAAACCGCCGCTCTCAAGTTTTGGAAGAACTTCAGATCAGTCTTGTACTTTTTGATCTTCTTCTCTGGAGTATTCTCCAGAAAACTCATGGAAGAAAGGGCGAGGGCGAGAAGACGCGCGAACTGGCTGAAACGTTCATAGAACTTTGTGCGCAGGTCGGCGTCGCGCAAATGCACTTCATATGCCTCGGGATCGCTCGCCCTTTTTACTTCTTCAAAAAGCTCCCATAGGGCCGAGTGGAGTTGCGGAAGCCGTGCCGCCTTGTCGGCGATGTACATGACCGTCTCTTCCAGGTCCTGCCGGTCGTAATCCGCAAGTTGAGCGTAGAAATCGATGGCTTCATCAAGCTCTTCAATAACGCCGCTGTAATCGAGGATCAAGCCATACTCCTTACCCTCAAACAGCCGGTTCACACGAGCTATCGCCTGCAGGAGCGTGTGCTCCTTTAGCGTTCTTGATAGGTACAGAACCGTGTTGCGCGGTGCATCGAAACCGGTAAGCAGCTTGTCCACGACTATAATGATTTCAGGGTGTTCGGCATTCTTGAACGCATTGATGAGCTGCTTATTGTATTTTTTCTCCGAGCCGTACCGATCCATCATCGACTGCCAGAACGTCTTCTCTCCCTCAGATGGCCCGCTCCCCCTGTCCTCGCCTTCCCGCTGATTCGGTGGCGAAATAAGAATTTCTGCTGAGACAAGCCCGAACTCGTCAATATAATGCTTGTACTTGAGTGCGGTCTTTTTATCCGGTGTGACAAGTTGCCCTTTGAGGCCTGTGCCCTGGTACGACATCACATAATGGAGACATAGATCCCAGGCGATCATGCACACTTTCTGGGTCGCCTTGTTCAGTTGCCTTTCGCTGGAGAATTTTCGCTTCAGGTCCGCCTTCTGGTCGTCCGTCAGCCCCATCGTGACCTTATCGAACCATCCATCGATGGCGTTTTTATCCAGTGGCTGCGGTACGTACCGGGCCTCATACAACAATGGCTTAACAGCCTTGTCTTCCACCGCGCGCGCGATCGTATAGGCTGGCTTGAACAGATCCCCGAATGTGGCGAATGTGTTTCTCTTGGCCGATTTTGCGAGAGGTGTTCCGGTGAAGGCGATGAAACAGGCCCCCTTCAGGGCGAGGCGCATCCGTGCATGCTGCTCTTTATACTGACTTCGGTGCCCCTCATCAACCAACACAAACGTGTTTCGACTGGCCTTCTTCAGGGCGCGGCTCGCCGCAGCTGCGGTAAACTTGTGAATGAGAGTCGTCACGATATGCGTCCGCTCATCGGTCAGCAGTTCCACGAGGTGCTTACCCGTATTTGCCTGTTCCGGTTCCAGCCCACATGCGCGGAACGTACCGCATATCTGGTCATCAAGATCAATTCTATCCGTTACCAGAATAACCTTCGGGTTCAGGATGTCTTTATGCAGGGCGAGCGACTTTGCCAGCATGACCATGGTAAGTGACTTGCCGCTTCCCTGTGTGTGCCAGACCACGCCCCCCTTGCGCGGT
>Ga0315547_1003239_pt1 | contig 10734 bp, 10 predicted proteins | sample SalMarSW160240MG_2_FD_202542 | JGI IMG/M metagenome (GOLD analysis project Ga0315547, IMG submission 202542) | Salt marsh sediment microbial communities from the Plum Island Ecosystem LTER, Massachusetts, United States - Salt Marsh Sediment SW1601-240 ... | reverse complement strand
AACCATGGCCCAGGTCGAAGCCGTTCAGAAGGGTGACACCTCCGTGCTTGGGACTCACAATTTTCTCTTTAGAAATGAATAAGGCAATCGCCAGAATAAAAGGTGATCTCGGCAACCAGCCGCTGATTCCAATGGATATTGAAGGGGCGGAGTGTATGATGCTGCAGGGGCAGCACAAACCTTGGTAAATGAACCGCGGCCGATCTGGATGATAGAGATTATTGCAACCGAGCACCAGCCGGCGGGGATAGTTATAAATCCTGAGTTTGCACAGACATTCGAGATGTTTTTCAGCTTAGGATACAGGGCTTATACGGCAGATGGGATATCCCAGGAAATGACCATGGAAATCATAGGCAAAGTTGCGTCAGGTCAACACCAACTGGAGACGCATAATTTTGTATTTCGTTGACATCAGCTATTTCTTCATGAACTCAGCCAAAATCATCTCTCGTATTTTCGGTGGTATCGGCAATCAGCTCTTCTGCTATGCCGCAGCCCGTCGCCTGGCGTTGGTGAATAATGCGGAACTGGTTATTGATGATATCAGTGGCTTTGTACGCGATTTTCCGTACCAGCGCCGGTACAGGCTCGACCATTTCAGTATCCCCTGTCGTAAAGCGACGGCGGTCGAGCGACTGGAGCCCTTTTCCCGCGTTCGGCGTTTCCTTATACGTTCCTACAACAGACGCCTCCGGTTTGAAGAACGAAACTACATTCAGCAGGAAAGAATCGATTTTGATCCGCGTTTGCTGGCGGTCAATCCGCATGGCACGATGTACCTTGAGGGCTATTGGCAAAGCGAGGGCTATTTCAAGGATGTGGAAGCCACGATTCGCGCCGACCTGAAGATCCGGCCCCCAGCCGATGATGCCAACATGAAGATAGCGTCTATGATACGGGACAGTGTAGCGGTAGCGGTACATGTGCGATTCTTCGACGCGCCGGATGAGACTGGTGTCAACAACGCCCCCGGTGACTATTACCCTCGAGCGGTGAAGCTGATGGAGAAGCTGGCGCCAGGCGCCCATTATTTTCTATTTTCCGATCGTCCTGATGCAGTGTCTTTCCGTATTCCGTTGCCGGTGCAGCGTATCACCCTGGTGTCGCACAACCATGGTGACGAAAACGCCTACGCCGATCTCTGGTTGATGTCTCAGTGCCGACATTTCATCATCGCCAACAGCACCTTCAGTTGGTGGGGGGCCTGGTTGGGGGAGTATCCTGAGAAAATGGTAATCGCGCCTGGTTTTGAGATGCGGACGGGGAAAATGTATTGGGGATTCGATGGCTTGATTCCCGATGATTGGATCAAGATTTGAGTCATACGTGCTCTGTCACTGTTGGAATTCCAACCTATAACCGGTCGGCGATCTTGCGCAATTCGGTTGAAAGTGCACTTGGTCAGACGTATCGGCCACTACGCGTACTGATTGCGGATAACTGCTCTACTGACGGTACCCAGCAGTTCTGCAATAACTTGGTCTGTCGGTACGAGAATGTCACTGTACTGCATCATCCAAGAAACATTGGTGCCATTGAGAATTTTTTGTCAGTCCTTCAGCACGCGGATAGTGATTACTTCATGTGGATGGCAGACGATGATTGGATTGACCACAATTACTTGGAAGAATGCATTAAGGTACTCGACGCCAACCCTGACGTTGTGTTAGTGCATGGAAAAGCCGTTTACTACAAAGATGGAGTCTGTGTATTCTCAAGTAGCGGTAAAGAATTTGCATCAGCATCGCCAATGGTCCGTTTACTTTCCTATTTCTTGTCAGTCAAAGATAACGGTATGTTCTATGGGGTGTATCGAAAACCGACCTTTGAAGGTATCGAGTTTCCCAAGGGGTTCGGAGGCGACTGGCTATTGGTTGCGCAGGCGGTAGCTAAGGGTCGAACCAAATATATCCCGACCGTCACAATTCACCGGCGGTTGGGAGGAGCTTCGGCCTCGACCAGGGTTCTTGCGCAACGTACTGAGCCGGGTTGTTGGGCTTCTTGCTTTCCATTTACGGCCCTTGGGCTACGGGCCGGCAGAATGGTAATAATAAACCCTGCCTTTGCGGGGCTCAAGCCAGTTGGGGCTAGGATGTTGACAGCCTTTGTCATCTTTTGCATCGTTGCAGTCGGGAAAGGGGGCGCAGATGCACTTGGCCATGCATTGCACTTCCTGTCGGGGAGATTTCCAAAAATGGCGACGTTTGTGATTAATTCATTTCGAGCTCGTCGTTAATCGCAAGGTTGATATTGTTCATTTCTAACCTGTTTGATTCGGCGGGCCAAGGAGCTTTAAAGTGCGAGCACTCATATTTGGAATTGGAGGTCAGGATGGCGCGTATCTTGCCCAATTGCTGCTGGGTAAGGGGTATGAGGTCGTGGGTACCTCGCGAAGTTTAGACGAAAGCCGATTGGGCAACCTTAACGTTTTGGGAATCCGAAACCAGGTTCATATTGTTTCGCTATCGCTGATGGATCCGAAAAATGTTTTAGAGTTCATTAACGCTTCCGTGCCCAATGAAATCTATAATTTGGCCGGGCAGACCTCAGTTAGCCTTTCGTTTAACCAACCAATCGAAGCGCTTGAAAGCATTAGTGTCGGAACATTGAACATTCTTGAAGCATTCCGGGTGTTGCCTTTAAATGTCCGTCTTTTTAATGCCTGTTCAAGTGAGTGCTTTGGCAATACCGATGAAGCCGGTGCCGATGAGCAAACGCTTTTTAAACCGCGAAGCCCCTATGCCATCGCGAAGGCAGCCGCCTATTGGCAAGTATCCAATTATCGTTCGGCGTACGATATTCACGCGAGCTCCGGCATCATGTTCAATCATGAGTCACCCCTGCGGCCGTATAATTTTGTTACGCGTAAGATTGTTCGTGGCGCTTGTCGAATTGCACAGGGGAAAGAAGAAATCCTGGAACTGGGCAATCTTGAGATCAGTCGTGACTGGGGATGGGCTCCAGACTATGTTGAGGCCATGTGGCGAATGCTGCAGCAGGATGTGCCGGAAGATTACGTGATCGCTTCCGGGCAGTCGCACAAGCTCAGTGATTTTCTGTCACTAGCATTTGAAAGGTTTGGTCTGGATTGGCGGAACCATGTGATTGTTAGTCCGCAATTCCTACGGCCCATTGATGTGGATTTTTCCAAGGGGAACCCGGCTAAGGCGGCAAATCAACTGGGGTGGCATGCACGTACATCATTTGAAGAGATAATTAGTTTGCTCGTAGACGCTGAAATGGCGGGCAATTGTTCATGAAGAAATCCTTTTGGCTTGTGGGGCTGGCCACAACGGTGCTGCTGGCAGGTTATGCCTTTACCTTTGGCTATATGGCCAGCCAATCGGTTGTCTATGTTGTATATCTGACTTTAATAGGGTTTGCCATCGCCATGGCGTGCCACCATTCGGCGCCGACCCATTTGGAAAATGCAGCACTTTGGTTGGTCATATTGGTATTTTTGTCATCCTATTGCGTCAAACTTTTTTTGATTGTCGTTTCCCCTGAAAGCCCTGTTATCCTGGGAATGGTTCCTAGGATGTCCTTAGGTGATTATGACCGCAGTTTATTGGCCATTGAAGCGCTATCGCTTACGTCAATCGGGATGGTGACCTTTGCGGCCACCCTAGATTTAATGCCGCCCCGTTCCACCCCTGTTGTTCTCGCCCAGTTACCTGACGCCGATGTTCCAGACGGGAAGCACATTGTTGTCATGCTTGTGGTGGGGGTCTTATTGAGTGTGATGTCCGTATGGCTTTCGCATCGTTACGATATCGGGCTGATGGGGGCTGGGAACCAGACTGTATTACCTTTCCGTTTGCGTGGCATTGTGTTTTATCTGCAAAATTACTCTCTCCGGGGTCTGCTGTTATTGACGAGCTATTTCGCATATCGTCGGGGTCTTCGTGTTTTGCTGTTTGCGGCAGTTGGTTTGTTGATTCTCAATGGCGTTGCAGATCTGCTGATTCGTTCAAGCAAGTCGGCATTGTTGGCTCCTATCCTGTATTTGGCATTCCTGCTGGTCGCTTCGGGCATTGCGATTCGCATGATACATGTTATCCTGGCAGCAGCAGCAAGCATTCCTATCTTGCTGGTATTGCCGTTCTTCCATGTATTTCGCACTTACCGCCTTGCCGGCCAAGGCGTATGGGAATCGATCGGGAGTATTGCATTAAGTAAAGAATTTCACCTTATCGATTTACTTACCAGTGGGATTACTTGGATCATTTATCGTCTGCCGGGTGTTGATATCTTGATGGCGATCCTCGGGCACCGGGCATCACCTGTGGGCGAGCGTTGGCTGGAAGTTTTGCAATCTCCTAATGGAATAGCGGGGTACCTGACCAATGATGTGTTCTTGACCCCCTCAAGTCATTTCCATCTCAATGCGCCCGGCTATTTCGGATGGTGGTATCTGTTGCTTGGCATTTCAGGGATTGTTGTTGGTGGAGCGGTGCTTGCCTTGTTTGTTCGATTTGTCTGGCCGTTGGCCCTCGGTTGTGCCTTATATGTTTCTGTGATTATACGTGTTTTCTTATTGATGTTGCTTTTTGTTGCTTTTTCGGAAGGAACCGTGGATTCGATGCTGAAAATGGTGATGGTGATGGCTGTCACGGTGGCGATCCTAGAATTGACCGTGCGGGCCTTGCGGGCGTGGAAGGTTGTCGGCGAATCGAACTAATATTGTGAATTCCCAGTTGAAGATCCTTTTTTTGCTGCAAGACTTGCCGTACCCCGTTTCAGATGGAATGCGCTGGAAGGTCTTCCATCTATTGCGCTATTTGTCTTCGCGGCATCGTTGCGATGTCATCGCCTTTTCATCCGATGATAAGCCGGATCTGACGGCATTGCGGCGAGAGTTGCCAGCTGTCAATTGGCTGGGTGCAGTACCGGCAACTACTGGTTTTCTACGATGGGTCAAGGCTGGAATTGCCTTACTGTCTGGAAAGCCTGTTTCTTTGGCACGATTTCAGAACACGGCTTTCTCGCAGAACCTGAAGGCAGCGGTTGCACGTTGCCCGTACGATGTGGTGCACTATGATATTGTCAATATGGCGCAGCATCTTGTTGTTGGGATTCCTTCGGTACATTCACCGAATGATGCTACGTCATTGTTTTATATGCGGATGGCGGCGAACGCCAGCAGCTGGCTGGTCCGCATGAGACTGATGGTTGGAGCTGCCCTGCTCAGGCGATATGAACGCTGTAATTATCCTAAGTTCACCAAGATCCACGTTGTGTCGAAGATAGATGCAGATTTCTTGCGCTTGAATGTTCCCGCTGCAGACGTGGTGTTCATTCCGTTCGGAGTTGCTGAAGTCGATGCCAAACCGGATATATCGGGAGTTGGTACGCAAGTGACAGACAGCAATCTTGTTCTGGTTTTGGGCGGAGCGAATGTCCCTGGTGTGGCTGCCGGGATCGAAGAGTTTATTCATGCCGCCATTCCTGTAATAGCAAGGCGTTATCCGTCGGCAAAATTCAGGATTCAGGGAAGAGAAACCGATATCTTATTGCCCCGAATCGGCAAATTGACGGCAAACGTCACAGGATCAACGTGGGTGGATGATCTGGACGCATTGATTCGCGCAGCTGCAGTGATTGTTCTTCCCGATAAGGCTGGTACCGGCATCAAAACGCGTGCGCTCGATGCACTCTCTTGTGGCGCGGCAGTTGTTGGAACGACCGTAGCATTCGAGGGTATTCGGGAATATGTTAAGAATGGCCAGCATTGCGTGATTGTCGATTCGATGTCATCGCTTGCCAATGAGGTTCTGGCATTGCTTGAGGATCCCCCAAGGCGGCATTCACTAGGCGCGGAAGCATCTCAACTAGTACGGAATGAGTTGTCTTGGTCACGTCTTGGCCCTGAATACGAGAAGCTCTATCGTACTGCTGCCGAGTCATCAAGCAGTACTTTCCAAAAGTCAGTGACCTGACATTTTTCATCCCTTTTGTGCATGCCTTGTATGATCCGGGTAGCGAAATTGTCACCAATGGTTTCATTGGAAAATGCGTTGAAAAGGCTCGCCATTATCTGCGGCATGATGCTGAACGGGAAGCTATCGCCAACGCCGGGTATCTGCGTGCAACCGGCAATTATACATGGGAACACCGCTTCTCTGGTTTATCCGATTTGTTGCGAGGGCGCGATTAATGTGTGGCATTTACGGACTTATCGACTTCCGTAATCCGGTCGAGCATGCCGAACTCCAGCAACGGAGCATGCTGCTCGCCCATCGTGGCCCTGATGACAGCGGCACCTGGGTGTCTGCTGAGAAAACAGTCGGATTAGCTCACAGAAGACTTTCCATAATTGACCTGTCACCTGCAGGCCATCAGCCGATGGCAAGCGATGACGGGCGGTATCGAATTGTTTACAACGGCGAGATTTATAACTTCTGCGACTTGCGCTATGAGCTTGAAAAGGTTGGTTGCCGTTTTCGCGGGCGCAGCGATACTGAGGTCGTACTGGCTGCCTATCAGGTTTGGGGAGAAGAATGTCTCAAACGTTTCAACGGCATGTTTGCACTGACGATCTATGATGCTGGAGCTGGGAATGAATCGCCGTCGCTGTTTCTGGCACGTGATAGGGCCGGTAAGAAGCCGCTCTATTATCGTCTCGACGGGCAACGGTTTCAATTTTCATCCGAATTGAAAGCAATAGCGAGAGGCGGCAGTCTTAACCTAACGGCACTTAACCATTATCTGGCCCTTGGATATGTTCCAGATGGCCAATCCTTAGCTGCAGAAGTGTACAAACTGCCGCCAGCCCACGCAGCTCGGTTAAGCCTCCCCAGCCTTCATCTAACGACCTGGCGCTACTGGGAACTTCCAATTAATACTGCCGATCCGTCTGACGATGGTGAGGAACTCGCCCACCGTGTGCAAGCATTGCTGGAAGACTCAGTACGGCTTCGTTTGATCAGTGACGTACCACTCGGTGTCCTCCTAAGTGGCGGACTCGATTCCAGTCTTGTGGCAGCCGCTGCTGTCAGCCAGTCGAGCGAATCAATTAAAACCTTCACTATCTCCATGCCGGGTTCAAGGCTGGATGAATCGGCCTATGCCCGAAGAATAGCCGATTTCTTAGGCACCGAGCATCATGTTCTTGAAGCCGATTCACTTTCCTTGTCGGTTATAGATGATTTGGCACCGTTTGTTGATGAGCCACTTGCTGACTCATCCCTTATCCCGAGCTTTCTTGTTTCGCAGTTGACCAGATGTCATGTAAAGGTCGCTTTAGGTGGCGATGGGGGCGACGAACTGTTCGGCGGCTATCTGGATTATCCTGTTTCTCTGGCTGATGAACAAAGACTTGGAAATATGCCGCGTGGACTGCTCAGGACTGCAGCACAAGCTGTGGCACGACTTCCGGCCGGGATCAGGGGGCGGAACCGGATTGCGTCATTGCGTGGTGGTCCGTTGCAGCAAATGATTTGGGGATCGCCTTATTTTGATTTGGAGCTACGGCGCAGAATTTTGGCCCCTCAGTCTGTAGCCGAGCTTGACGGTGTGCTCGATACCCCGGAACAGTGGCTTCTTAGTCTATTTCGCATAGGTAATGACCCGGTTGACTGTATGACGCGGACCCATTTCGGGAGTATTCTCCCCGACGATTTTTTGGTAAAGGTAGACAGGTCGAGCATGGCCAACAGCCTTGAAGTTCGCACCCCATTTCTCGATTACCGGTTGATTGAGTTCGCCTTTGGAAGTATTCCCTCGGCCTGGAAGGTGCAAGATGGTGAAACGCGGCGTATTCAGCGTATTCTGGCTAGGCGAATGCTGCCGCCAGATTTCGATATGAGCCGCAAGCAAGGGTTCTCTATTCCTCTTGACGACTGGCTGCGTGCTGACCGCTGCAAGAAGGTCAGGGAGTATATTTCCTACCTTCCTGAGTTCATAGAACGCAAAGAGATCGAGAATCTGATTGTAGGCGAGATGAAAGGAAGGACAAATGGCTCCCGGTTGTTTGCTTTGATCATGCTGGGGATTGCACTCAAAAACAATGGATGGACATCATAATGGGCATTACGTTGTCAGTCTGCATACCTGCTTATAACAGATCCGAGGTTCTGCCTGAACTCCTTGACTCTATTTTGTCGCAGGATTTTGAATCTTACGAGATAGTTATCTGTGAAGATAATTCGCCGCAACGGAAAGAAATAAAGGCTGTGGTGAATCGCTATAACGAAGCCCATCCGGGACGTATCCGCTATTTTGAGAATAAGCAGAATCTCGGATATGACGCTAATCTAAGGAACCTGATTGAAAAATCGGCTGGTAATTACTGCTTCTTTATGGGGAATGACGATTTGATGAATCCTGGAGCGATGAGGACCGTTGCATCCGCACTGGAACGATACAAACGTGTTGGCGTAATTCTTCGTAGTTACGCATCATTTGACGAAACGCCTGCCAATATTAATGAGATCTTCCGCTATTTCGACCGTGAAATGTTTTTCCCCGCAGGACCATTAACGATTGCCACTTTTTACCGCCGGTCGGTAGTCATTCCCGGTTTAGTGTTAAACCGTGCAGAAGCTCTCAAGTTCGCAACAGACCGCTTCGACGGTACGCTCCTCTATCAACTTTATCTTGTAGCCAACATTTTGGTTGATATGAATGGGGTTTTTCTACCGGAGATTCTCGCTCTATACCGTAATGGCGGGATCCCTGATTTCGGCAATAGTGATAAGGAACAGGGGAAATTTGTGCCTAAGGAACAAACGCCGGAATCGTCACTGCACTTTATGCAAGGTATGCTCGATATCGCCGATTGGGTGGAAAAAAATAGAAAAATATCCATCTACGCACCAATCCTGCGTGATATCAGCAACTACTCATATCCTATCCTGGCCATCCAATCTTGCCGATCGCTGCCGGTGTTTGTGAAATATTCCCATAAGTTGGCTATGATGGGTTTTTGGAAGAGCGGAATATTTTTCGTTTATTTCCTTTCTATTTTGTTGTTGGGAACAAAAAGGATCGAGACCCTGATTCGCTTTATTAAGCAAAAGCTTGGACACACGCCAGCCATTGGGACAGTTTATAGGGGTAAAACACCTTGAAAATTGTGGTTGCTGGCGACTGGCATTCCGAGTTGCACGAAGAGGCTGTCTACAAGGCATTTGTGACTCTTGGTCACGAAACATTCCGTTTTTCGTGGCACCAATATTTTAAGTCCGTGGGTAGTGGTTTCACTTATACTATGTCAGGAGTAGTGGGAAGAATTCAGAACAAGCTCATTGCCGGACCACTTATTCCCAGGTTGAACGCGGACTTCTTGGAAATGGTCTTCCGTGTACGGCCCGATGCAATCTTCGTTTACAGGGGCACTCACATCATGGGTGATTCGCTCCGCAAAATAAAGGATGCTCTGCCAGCTACTGTTCTTGTTGGTTATAACAATGACGACCCGTTTTCAAAAGCACATTCCCGGCTGCTCTGGCGCCATTTTCGTGACGCGATACCCCGATATGACCTTATGCTGGCTTATCGCCTTCAGAATATTGATGATTTCAGGAAAGCGGGGGCGCAACAGGTAGAATTGGTCCGGTCATGGTTCATTCCTGAACGAAACAGGCCGGTGGATCTAACGCCGGAAGAGCGGGAACGATTTGGGTGTGATGTGGTATTTGTTGGGCACTATGAAGCTGATGGCCGCGTGGAGATTTTGGAAGCTATAGTCGCGGACGGCTATAAGTTGCGCCTGTTTGGGCCAGGTTATGACTGGGACCCGGTTTTAAAGAAATCAAAAATACTGCATTCACTGGTGCCAATACAACTTGTCTGGGGGGATCAGTACAACAAAGCTCTTTGTGGTGCAAAAGTAGCACTTAGCTTTCTTTCAAAATTAAATCGAGATACCTACACCCGACGATGCTTTGAAATACCGGCTACGGGTACCCTTCTTATGTCAGAGTATACGGAAGATTTGTCGAGTCTCTTTGTAGAAGACATAGAAGCCGTATTCTTTAAATCAAAAAGTGAATTCATTGATAAATTGAGGAGATACCTTGCGGATGATCCTTTGAGAGATAGGGTGGCTAAAGCCGGATATGAGCGCGTATTAAAAGATCATCACGATGTAGTATCACGAATGCGACAAGTACTTGCTTTAATAGAAGATTTTTATGATAGGAATACTATCTGAAATGAGCATGATGCGTCTTCTAATTGAATTTTCAACTAAGTATATAGGCAAATTCAAAAGAAATCGTAAAGTAAAGACCTCTTCGGAAGATGTGGTTAAGATTAATCTTGGCTGTGGCCTGGCAGTTGCTAAGGGATGGTTAAACATAGACGGAAGTTTGAACACGCTGATTGCCTCGCTTCCAAATTTCGTCCATCGTCTCGCTTATCATGCCACTGGCGCGAACCGTTATTATTCAGGTGATCAATATTGCTCCCTGCTGGGTAATCACCGGTTCGTGCATCATAATCTTGTTTATGGCATCCCTTTTGAGGACCAATCAGTGGATTTTATTTACAGCTCACATTTCCTTGAACATTTGGATAAAGATGAGGCGCTTAGCCTATTGCGAGAATCTCATCGCGTCCTCAAAACAGGCGGCGTTATAAGAGTATCAGTCCCAGATCTATCATACGCCATTTCCCTATATGAAACTGGTAATGTAGAAGAAATGCTGGAGATGTATTTTTTTAACGAAGACGAAGGAAGCAATTTCTCTCGACACAAATATATGTATGACTTTAAGCTTCTGAAAA
>Ga0315547_1003237_pt1 | contig 10743 bp, 6 predicted proteins | sample SalMarSW160240MG_2_FD_202542 | JGI IMG/M metagenome (GOLD analysis project Ga0315547, IMG submission 202542) | Salt marsh sediment microbial communities from the Plum Island Ecosystem LTER, Massachusetts, United States - Salt Marsh Sediment SW1601-240 ... | reverse complement strand
CGTTGCATTTAATACTGCTGTTAGTCCTGAAAAAAGCAAACTTAATGTTAGCAAAGCCATTCCCATAATATAAAGTGCTAGACTTGTTATGAGCCCTGTTTGAAATTCTATGTGCCCTTTTTTGCTTTTGAATCTTTATAAATTTGAGGAAATAGGGCATAGTTTAGAAAAATATTTGCCATGGCGAATGTTATATCTTGCCATACCATTTTATTCATAAAAGCCTGTGGAGAGATTTGAACTCCCGGCCTACTGCTTACAAGGCAGCCGCTCTAGCCACTGAGCTACACAGGCATGGTAGAATTAGACAGGGTTTGTTTAAAAAAGTTTTTCTTCGCTAATTTATTTTTCCTTTTCCACTTTCAAAACCCTGATTTCACAAATAGCCAAGGGATAAATTTTTTTAAGTTTTAAACTTAGGAATTTCTGTATGTGATTTTTTAGAATTTCCTGAAATAAACTTTTTGTATCTTTGTCTTTTACATATTCTATTAATTCTTCTCTACATTTTTCTCTTAGGGCTTTTCTAACTGCTCTTGAAACTTTTCTTCTTGTGATAAGGAAAGGTTTTATCTTTATTTGGGCGTCTTTGCAATCTGTTGAAAATGAATCTTCAACGTAATTTGTTCCTTTTCTGATCATCCTTCTTAAAGAAGAAGATGTTAATTTTATTTCTCTCGGGATGGTTGTTGCTTCATCCTCGCTGATTTTTACTTTTAGTTGGAGCAACATGTTTTTTCCTCTAAGAATTCTGGTGAGATCGTATTTAACAAGTTTTTTGTCAAGTTCTTTTAGTTCATATGCCTGCAACTGTGTTGTTTTTTTTATCAAAGGAATTTCAACATCAAAAAATTTCTTCTTTCTTTTTGCTATTGCCATTTTATTTAACCTCTTCTGTTTCTTTATTTAATAATTTAGTTATTTGAAATTTCATATTTTATTCCTGCAAAAGTTTGCTTGTTCTTTTTCCCTTTTTCTGATATTTTGATTTTCCGCATTCTTTGCATGTGTACATTATGTTTGTTTTTTTTGTTGTTTTTGTTTTTCTTTTATTTTTTGTGATTGCAGGTTTTGAGCCCCACTTTCCTTTATTCCCTATGCCTCTTCCAAGACCCCTTAATTTAGCTCTTGATTTGCTTCCTCTTGTGAGAGTGCCTCTTTTCGAGCCGGTTCCTACTATTTTTATTTTTTGTTCTGTCTTTTTTTTGCAGTATGGGCAATATCTCTTTGTTGTTTTTGGAAGTTTCATGTTGAAGAAAAATAAAATGAGTTTTTAAAGATTTGTCTCACTTCGTCCGCTTATTGATGACTTCAAATCGGGCTTCGCCATGATTTTCCGTCGCGAAAATAGTTATGTAATAATAGATTTAATGGCAAAGAAAAATTAATGTTCCAGTAAGCAGGAGTTCTTGAATGTATGAAAATGGTCCAGGCAGGAATCGAACCTGCTATCTCTTCCACGTCAAGGAAACGTCATACCAATAGACCACTGGACCTATAAAGACAACCAAGGTTTTCTTTATCAAACTTTCCTTTAAGATTGGGTCATGCCTGATTTTTTGTAGAAAAAGAAATATTTAAATATGATGTTTGATTTTGGTATTTTATGAATGGACAAGTTGGACAAGTTCCTGTAAAAAAGAGGAAGGATTAGTTTGGAAGATTCTTTTAGCCTTTTTTATTATTGGAGGATTATATCTTTTTTTAGGGAAAATAGATACTCATATGATAATTTTATCTTTGATAGGAATAATTCTCATATTTTTATTCAATTTCATTTTAAAGAAAACTTCTCTGGGAGAGGGGATTCGCGCTGTAATAATCATCATGGCAATAACTTTTATTTTAAGATATCTGAGCCCTTTTCTTAAAAATCTTTTTTCAGATGGTTCTATTGCAGTATAAACTTCTTCTATGGTTTTTGTGTTGAATAATTTTTAGAAATATTTAAATACTATGTTTAATATTTTTGATTATGGGAAGGTGGACATTTATCGGAGGTATCATTTTGTTTATTCTTGCAGGTTTGGTAATTCTTATGAATCGTAATTATATTTCTTCTAGTCAAATAGATCCTGGTTGGTTAATGTTCGCTCTTTTATTTTTAGCTCTTGCTTTTATAATTTTTAATTTTAAATATTTGAAAGCTAAACCCGCAACAGTTTAATTCTAACAATTTCTTTTTTAATTTATCCAATAATCTATTTTCAATTTTATTTTCACTTACTAACTTACTTAGTAAATTAGTTATTAAGAAACATTTATATATTAGATTTTCTTCTGACTTAAAATTAGAGGGTGTATGAAAAAATATTTACTCCTGATAGAGGATGAGAAACTTTGGGAAAAGTTTAAAGAGATTATTAAACAGGATATAAATACAGAGGTTCTTAAATTGATAAAAGATAAAGTTGACTTGGGGGTAAAAAAAAGTGAGAAGTAAAAAGGGGCAGGTCACGATTTTTATTATAATCGCAATTGCTATTATTGGAGCAGTTGTTAGTTTTTTTATATTCAGGGATTCTTTTAAGAGCAATCCAATTCCTGCAAGTATAGTGCCTGTTTACAACAGTTTTTTATCTTGTTTAGAAGACGAGGCTTTAGTTGGAATAAGTGTACTGGAAAGCCAGGCAGGGTATATTTCTTTGCCTGATTTTGAGCCAGGTTCTGAATATATGCCCTTTTCCTCTCAGCTCGATTTTTTAGGAAATCCAGTTCCTTATTGGTATTATGTTTCTGGAAACAATATTCAAAAAGAGCAGGTTCCTTCTGAGGGAGATATGGAAAAGGGGCTTGAGGATTTTGTCGAGGAGAAAATAAGAAATTGTGTTTTTGAAAATTATTATGAGCAGGGTTTTGAGATTATCCAGGGAGAGCCAGAAGCTAAAGTAAATATTAGAAATAATGAAGTTGAGGTTAATTTAGATATGAGTTTTGGCGTTAATAAAGGAGAAGATAGTGTGGTTGTTGAAAACCATAATGTGGTAGTTAAATCAAAATTAGGAGCACTTTATAATTCTGCCAAAAAAATTTATGAGAAAGAGCAAAAGAGTTTATTTTTAGAAAATTATGCTGTTGATACACTAAGACTTTATGCTCCTGTTGACGGTGTTGAGATGACCTGTTCTCCTATGATTTGGAATGCTGATGAGGTTTTTGATGAGTTGAGGGAGGCTATTGAAGCAAATACTTTGGCACTAAAATTAAAAGGAGGAGATTATTCTTTAAGAAAAGAGGAAAATAAATATTTTGTCGTTGATGTTTCTGTTGACGAAGATGTTAGGTTTTTGAATTCAAAAAACTGGTCCAATGCTTTTGAAGTTTCCCCTTCTGAAACAAGCATTTTAATTGCAAAACCAGTTGGAAACCAGCCAGGGTTGGGGATTTTAGGTTTTTGTTATGTGCCTTATCATTTTGTTTACAATGTCAGGTACCCTGTTTTGATTCAGGTTCAGAGTGGAGAAGAGATTTTTCAGTTTCCTATTGCAGTTGTTTTACAGGGCAACAGACCGAGAGAAGCCTTGGATGTTAGTGCTGCTGAAATAGGGCTTCCTGAATTATGCAAGTACAAAAACACTTTAGTAAATGTGAATACCTATGATGCAAGTTATACTCCTGTTGAATCAGATATTTCTTACGAATGTTTTGGGACAGTTTGCAATATTGGAAAAACAGAGCAGGGTAAATTGTCAGAGAAATTTCCGCAGTGTGTTAATGGTTATATTTTAGTAAATGCAGAGGGATTTAAAGACTCCCAATATTTATATTCAACTACCGAAGAAGGAGAAGTTGATATTTTCCTAGACAGGCTTTATGAGCGGGATGTTGAATTGAAATTAGACGGGAGAAGTTATAATAAGGACGCTATCATTAATTTTATTTCAGACAGGTCTTCAAGCACAATTGTTTATCCTGAACAAAAAAGCATTGAGCTGAGCGAAGGGCAGTATGAAATCCAGGTTCATATTTACGAAAACTCTTCTTTGAGGTTAGATGAAAGTGTTCATGAGCAGTGTATTGAAATTCCTAAGTCTGGATTGGGGGGTTTGTTTGGATTGACAGAAGAAAAATGTTTTGATATTAAAATTCCAAGCCAGATTATTTCAAATGCATTGTCAGGGGGAGGAACAGAAAATTATTATATTTTAGAATCTGAATTAAAGGATTCAGATGTTATTGAAATAAATGCCGGAAGTTTACCATTGCCAAAATCAATTGGACAACTGCAGGACAATTACTTATTATTTGAAGGTAAAGATTTAGATATTTATTTTAAATGAAAACGAATTTAAAAATTAAACAATAGGAGTAAAATGAAAATAAAAAATAAAATCGGAATTGGAATGTTTTTGTTAATCTGGATTTTATTGATTTCTTTTAGTTCAGCAGCATATGCAAGTTCTTCAGGTGTTCAGTATATTCAACCTGGCGCGGGATTTTTTTCAGATGGTTATTGGCAGCCAGATAGTTCAATGTGCGAAGCTGGACAGGATTTTGTCATTCAGATTACTCCTTTCGGATGCACGCCTGCTGTTGTCAGAAGCGATTTGCTTGAAGAGCAGAATGTTCCTGTGTTCTGTCAGTTGGGCGCAACAAAAATTAATCCTTTAATTGATGTTGAAGCAATTGAAAGCATGTCTTTTTACGGGGAATATTCTGAAGAAATTTCGGGTGTTGGTTTTCATCCTGCACAAGCAGCGTTAGAGGTTAGTGGTAATTTGAACTCTCCTGTTTTAAATAATATCGGCTCTGTTGTTATTGTTTTGAAAAAGCAGGAGAATGAATCAGCAATGCCTGATTTTGTTCAGGGCAATTTAACAGCAAAAATAAAATATGATATTAAAAATGCTTTTGGTATTGGAAAAGCAAGTTTTTATCTTCCTGAGATGAGTGAAGAAGATTGGGAAGAAAAGCATACGCAGTATAATTTTTGGAGCGGGAGATTTTATTTGAGGGCAGAAGCAGTTGACAAAGAGGGGGCAGTAATTTCTATTTATGACGATACCAGAAAACTTTCAAAAGTTAATTTGGAAAAAGGGGGAACTTCTAAAATGATTTATCTTCCTGGTTTTGATTGCTTGGCAGGATTGGAATTGAAATTAGATGGTTTGGAAAACCCAGGTACAAGAGCCAAATTAAATATTAATGGAGAAATTGTTGAAGTTGCAGAAGATGAAAGATTTTTAGAGAACAGGTGCTGGGTTAGTAAAAAACCGGAAAAGAACGGGCTTGACCAGACAGTTACAATAAGATGCAATGAAGATGAAAACTCTGGTTTTTTGTGGAGCAGTAAGCCTTTTGAATTAATAATTAAGCCGAAGATGAAATTAGAATTTAAAGGTGCAAAAGAGGAAGGTTATGAACTGGGAGATTATTTGTATGAGAGTAATGATAATAAATTTGTTTATTTGGGAGCTCTTGGTTATGCAGATGATAAACAAAAGATTGAAGATTTGTATGTTTATCTTGTTTCAATTACTGAAAAAAGAGCAGATAATAAATTAACAAAAAGTGAATTAGAATCTATTGCAGGTTTAGTGGAGAAATTAGAATTAAAGGATGTTTCTAGAGTTGGAATTATAAATGTTTTGGGACAAATCGGGAATATCTACATTGCTGGAGGAACTCAATTATACAAGTGGATTGTTGACGGACAGGGAATAAGGCGTTTAGGATATCAGGAAAGTAAATCTGTTTTTGAGGGCACAGTTAAACTTGAAGGTTTTATAGAAGCACAAGATAAATCTCTTGGGGCATCAGAAATTAAACAAGAAGATTATACTGTGCAGTGGGGCTCTGAAGTAGATACTTCTCAAATGGGATTTATGGGTTTTGCAAAGATTGTAAAAACTAAAGGAGAGGATACTAATCTTTATTTAGTTAAGAAGGCAATTGGGGTACTGAGTGATTGGAAAATTGCAGAAGGATGTAAAAAAGTTAGTGGTGCTACAGGAGGGTCCTCTACTCCAGGGGAATCAGACGCTTCTAGTAATTATGGATGGGGGGCAGGGATTGTAAATCCCAGTGGTGATGTGATTAGTGGATTTGCAATAGAATCTTTTTATGTTGGAGCATCAGACTGTGAAGAATATTACGGAGATTTTGAAAATCCAGATAGTGATTGGAGTTATTTTAATTTTAATAAAGATATAAAGGAAATAGAACAAACTGATGCATATAAAACTTTTTTCAAGAATGTTCAAAAAATAAAATTAAGTGAAGATAAAAAAACAATTATTTTAGAAAGAAGAATTTCTAAAGAAGATTCTACGGAAATTAATGTTTTGGACAGTTACCAAAACGCAATTAAAGATTATGACACTTTAATTAAAAGTTTTTCTTCTGAAAAATATGGAGATATAACTTTTGGAGAAGAAGCTTTGTATAAAAAAATAGTTCTCGCGATTGATGCAGGGCAGAAAAAAACACTTTATGAATTGTGTCAAGAATTTAAGGGGAAATATCCAAATTCAAAGCATATAAAAGAATTATATAATAACGGACAAGGAAAGTGCGATAATTTGGCAAAGCTCTCGAGTTCTGAAAGTTCAAGCACAGATGTTTTGATTGACGGTGAAGTCAGGAGAATCACTTTTGAGGGAATTTATGAGCCGAGTTTTGATGATTATGGAATCCAAATTCAGGTAAGAGGACCTAACAACAAACAGGAAACTTTTGAATTAGAGCACAATGAAATAATTTATCTTAATGATTTTAGAACCAAAGAAGACGCAAACGAATACATGCAATTAGTTGATTTGAGTGAAGATTCAGCGACAATGAGTTATTACATTAAATCAGAGAGTCTTGTTGGGGGGTTAGTTAAAAGCACATTTTCAACTTACGAGGAAACTTTAAAAGAGAATGTTCCAAAATCTATAGGTGATTATACTTTTACTTTAAAAAAAATTAATCTCAAAAAATTAGCGAAAGTTTCTGTGAATCCGAATATCAAAGATGTTGGGACAGAGGCGAATTTTAGTTTCAGAATAGGAATTGAAAAAAGGGCTATTCAGCTTTCTCCTGAAAAGACCAAGGAAAAAATTGAGTCATTGAATGAGACTATTAAAGAGTGGGAGGAAAGATCAGAGCAGCTCGGGAAAGTTGTTCAGGGATTAAAGACAGCCTGTCTTTTAACTGGGAGTTGGCTGACTGTTAAAAACTTTTTTGCAAACACCGGAGGAAAAGCAATTGCAAGACAGGAGGTCATGAGAGGGGATGGGGGGATTAATGATATGTGTAAAGATGCAATTAATGGAAAAGGAATATGGGGAGATAAAGGTTACAAGACGCTCAATGAATGTTTCACAAAACAATCTGATTTTATTGATAACATGGTTGATGCGGAGTATAAAGCACAGCAAACAGTTAACGAAGAAATGAAAAGGATACAAGAGCTAGTTGGTTCTACTGGTGAAAAATTTCTTGGAGAGGAAATTTATGATACTGAAAAGATAGCTGATGAAATACGCCCTTCAATCCAGAATGCGTTGGTTGGAAAGAGCATCTCTAACCCTTATGATGAGATTGCTGAGCCAATTGTAATAAGCGAGGGCGAAGATAATATTGTTTATAATGCTCTATCAAGCAACAAGGAGCTTAACAAAGATGTTTCTTTTGAAGATTTGAGAAAAATTAAAAAGAACCTTTTAATTATAGAAGACTCTTCTGCAACTAAAGAACATAAAGAGATGGCTCAGGCAGAAGTTTACAAAACCCTTTCAGGAATCCAAACAGTTTCAGAAGATAGTGTTAAAATAAATTCACTTGTTAGTGATCTCTCAAAAGCAGGATACAAAAATGCAGATATTTCTTGGGCAGTAGAAAGAGATGCTATTGAAGAAAATTATAACGGATGGGAAATTACAAAAAAGAATATTGTTGGAGATAATGAGAATTATTTTAGTGGGGATAAAAAGTATAATGCAAAAATTCAGGGGTATGGTTCTAGTCAATATTTATTTATCTTAGATTCTGGAGACGGTTCTAAATATGGAGTTGACAAAGCGTTTAAATTTGATGGGTTTGATGCACAAGACAAAATAAAAATCTCTTCTTTAGAGGATAGTGATAAGGATATTGATAAAAAGTTTATTTTTGAAAAACATGATACAGAAGCTTATACAAATGAATACAAGGATCCTAAGTTAACTTATTATGAAACAGAGCCGTACAAGGGGCTTCCTTCTGTTGTGCCTTTTGATTTGGATGAGGGATGGTACGCATATGTTTCGCAGACACTTCCAATTGTTGGAAATATAGGTTCATATGAAGCATCAGGAAGAGTTTCGAGTCTTTATATTTGCAATGTTTGGAAAAATAAAAGAGAAGAAAATAAAGGAGGGGATGATAAATGCACCATGGTTAATCTTGGAACAGGACAACCATATAATCAGATTGGAGGAGTTAAAGAAGCAGAGGCACTAAAATTAGTAGGATGCGCTGTTGAGGCAGTTAGCCAAGCTTCCAAGGCACATACATCCGGAGTTACAAAAGTTCAAATTAGCACAGCTTGTTATAAAACTTTTTCTGTAAAAGTAGGAAAGCCAGCAGTTGATATTCCAGATGTGCAGTGCCAGGATTTCATGTCTCCAAAAGATTGTCAGTTGCTCTTCAATGTGTGTGATCCTGTTATCTGCCCTTCAAGCAGATGTAATTTTGGAGGAAGTTACCCTGTTAGTGATGTTATACAATCAGGAATAATTGGGAGCATTGTTTTGTGTCTTCCGAATATTCAGGAAGGAATTTACATACCTGTTTGTTTGTCTGGAATCAAAGCAGGAATTGACGGGCTGATTTCTGTGTTCACTGCTTACAGGGACTGCTTGCAGGAAAGTTTGGATACTGGGAAAATGGTCGGAGTTTGCGACGAGATTTATAGTATCTACTTATGTGAATTTTTCTGGAGACAGGCACTTCCAATAGCAAATCTGGTAATTCCAAAAATAATGGAAATGGCTATGGGGCAAAATGTTCATGGTGGGGGGGAATATTTGGGTGTTCAAAGCGCGTGGGAAAATGCAGGCAAGTCTATGGATTATTTTGTGCAATATTATGCTGCAGATGCTTACACTGCATTTAAGGCAAAGGTTTCAGAAGGAATAAGTGATGCAGTTTGTGATGTATTTATTTCCGGAAGTTATCCTAGTGGGGGAAACTTGATTGACTCTTTGACAGAGCCTGATTCGCCTCCTCAATGGTATGGAAGATTTGACGTGATACCATTCACAACAGCGACTGTTCCGCCCATTTCGCAATATAAAGTATATTACCACATTTATGCCGGAGAAAAATCAAGGGCATACTACAAAGTTTATCTGAAAGGTTCATCTGAAAGTTCTTATTATCAGGATACTGATTCTGATTATTTTGTTGATTCTGGTTACATTCCTGCGGGAAGTTATGTTGATAAAACCCCTGACTTTACTGCTCCTTCTGGTTACAAGGAATTGTGCATTATGGTAAATGGACAGGAAGAATGCGGGTTTGAGCAGGTTTCAACTTCATTTGCAGTTGATTATATCGAGGACCAATACATAAAAGAGCAGGCATTAGAAACAGACATTAAAACAGAAACAGAATGTGTTTCAGGAACTGTCAGTGCTTATAGTTTGTTGACTCCGAGTGTTGAGGGAGCAGCAGGTGAGATGATTAATCCTGCAATTTATAACAAAGGGATTATAAGAATTTGCGCAACAGAGAGCCCTGGAAAAGGAACAGACGCCTTAGATGGTTTTAATGGCTCGAGATGGATTGATGTTGGTTATTGCGGTGATAAAAACATGAGGTGCTGGCTTGACAGGAATAGCGTGGAAAATGCTGTGGAATTTGCTTCAAGTGCTGATGAGGTTTTAGAGGAGCAGAATGAAAAAATTATGGAAATGTTGAGAGAAGAAGGGGGTTACTATGAGAAAGAAAAAATAAATGAGATAGAGAAGTTAAGTTCTGAAGAAAAAATAAAAGCAATTACTGAAAAATTTTTAGGGAAGTTCCTGATGAACAATGAGAAAGCTCGTTTGTTATTGTTGAGAGCAGATGCTTATGCAGATTTGATTAAGGGTGTTTTATCCTCTGAAAACAGAGAGAAGGTTGGAGTCGCTGAGCTGGACAAAGATAAAGAATGTGAAGAATTTTGTAAGTCGCATGCTCAAGATTATTCTATGAAAGGTAAAATAACAACTCCTAAAATATGTGAAGAGATAGGTCTCCAAATATACTTTGGAGATGTAGATAATGAGGAAGAAGAGGCATGTTGCTGTTATAAAGATAAAGAATCTTCTTCAGATATTGATTATGATGAAACGAATGGGGAGGAAGAAGAAAAGAAAGATATTCAAATTAGAGAATATAATTTTAAAATTAGAACTCAAACAGAAGTGATTGAAAAAGTTAATGCAATCAATGAAGATTGTGGAGAATATGTGGATATGATTTATAAGGATGGAGAATTCAAATATTCTAAATTTATTCCTGACCCCTTGCTTTTATTCGCAATTATGATGCAAGAAAGTTCTTGTGACCAATCAAAAATTTCTGAAGATAATTGTGTTGGTTTAATGCAAATAGAAGAAGCTACTTTTAATGATATCTGCAAAGGAGAAATTCAAGGAGTTGATTCTCCTGATGATATTAAAGGAAAGGGCAATTCTTTAAATAATATTCAATGTGGACTTAAAATTTTAAATGAAAAATATAATTTATTTAATCATAATTGTAAAGAAGAGGAAACTTGTTCTCATCCTT
>Ga0315547_1003233_pt1 | contig 10747 bp, 14 predicted proteins | sample SalMarSW160240MG_2_FD_202542 | JGI IMG/M metagenome (GOLD analysis project Ga0315547, IMG submission 202542) | Salt marsh sediment microbial communities from the Plum Island Ecosystem LTER, Massachusetts, United States - Salt Marsh Sediment SW1601-240 ... | reverse complement strand
GGGGCCGAGGAAGGCACGCTCTGCTGTCAAGAGTGATGTTACCCATCCGCCGGCTCCCAATGCCTTGTCCCTCAGGGTGAACCCCGGTTCTTGGTTAAGTATACTTTGTTTACTCTTCTCGGCGGCGCGTCCCCCCAGCTTCATGGCGTTATCAGGCCCGACCGCCTGGGCAAAGCCATCGTTAAACATGATATTGCTGCAGTTGAAGCGCTTCATCAGGCTCCAGTCAATCTCCACGGTGGGTTTATCGACTTCCTTTATCCACCGGGGCATTTTCCGCCCCGCCGCCGGCGACGACTTGACCTCGTCAAGGTCATGGTAAGGCGTGGCGGCTATGCCGGGGGCGCCGGTGTTTGCCAGCCCAAATAGATTCATCAAGGTTTTCTTGCTCATGGTGGTGTGATAGTTCATAGATACTCTCCTTTCTTAAGTAGAATATCCCAAAATGGGGTGGCTCAGATACGCGCCTAGAGGGATTCGAACCCACGACACTCGGTTCCGAAGACCGATGCTCTATCCGCTGAGCTATAGGCGCCTGAAGCTAAATTTTATGGTCTACTGGACATAATGTCAGAAGTTGGCGACAAATTGGCGACATTTTTGTCAGCCGCCTCTTTCTCGTGCTCATTATACCTTGCGATAAAAGCCTGGTCAAAGCGAGCGGCAGCCGCCTCCTGAAGTCCGGGTGCTACGTGGCTATACGTATCGAGCGTTACTTGAATAGAGGCGTGCCCTAACCTTTCCTGGACAATCTTTGGGTGTATTCCCTGCCTTAGCAAAATACTCGCGTGGCTATGTCTTGCATCATGTAAGCGCATGGGTTTTAGGCCGGTGCGTCTCACCAGCTTAATCCAGGCATGAGTCACGGTATTCGGTAGAAGCGGCTTGCCTTCAAAGTCGCTGAAAACTAAATCGTCATCTTTTAGTGATATCCTCAGCATTGCCTTATCCAGTCTCTGCTTTTCCTGATGCTCTCTCAGTACTGATACGGCTAGCGGTGAAAGGGCTATCATACGCTTCCCCTTAGCTGTTTTTGGCTGTCTGACAACTACACGGCCACCCTTCAACACATGCAGGCTCCGGGTAACATAAGCTTGGCAGAGCAGTAAATCAAGGTCACACCACCTGAGAGCCAAAAGTTCGCTTCGCCTCATGCCGGTAAAAAAAGCAGTGTGGAATAAGGCAAAGTAGGGTGTCGGTCTGGCAGCTTCAAGGAAGCTGCCAATATCATCCTCATCCCAGGTCTGCATTTCAACGGCCTGAGCATGAGGCGGTTTTACAGCATCGGCGGGATTCCTGGCCAGTAATCCCCACTCCACAGCCGTTTGCAGCGCTCTGTGAAGGGCCATATAGTGATGTCTTACCGTCTGAGCACTCAGGCCGCCAGATAGCTTTTCAGACTGGTAATGCTGTAAGTGCTCCGGCCTTAATCCGCCCAATTTTATATTCCCCAGGCTTGGTAAAAAGTAATGGTTGCAGATGTGCTCATAACCTTCGGCAGTCCTGGGGCTGAGGTTGGGCTGTACATAATTTTTAAGCCACCGGCGAAGATACTCTCCCAGGGTAAGCCGCCCGGGCGCGGAGTAAACACCCTTCTCTAGGCCGGCAATTAGCTCGTGGAGTCGGCGTTGTGCGTCCCTCTTACCACCCCTGACCGTCTCGTAGATCCGGCGCCGCTTGCCATCTGGCCCAGAGCCGACATCAGTGCTTACCTGCCAGGAGTGCTCCCCCTTTTTGCGAATGTATCCTCTCATTTTGTCTCCTTTCTTCAGTTTTTAAGGTCGCTTTTACCTTTCTTCATTACACAGGACACAAACTACACCGCGTGCGAATTAATAGGGGTCGCAGTATGAACGGGTCCAAAGCATCGTCAATTATTTCAATTTTTTCATCCATTCTATGGAGCATCTCGGGTATGCTCTTATCAGTGAAGCTTTGGCACAGGGTTTTAAAGGCAAGTTTATATAGATCTGCCATATCTGGACTCACAGAAACCTCGATTAACCTATGCCCCAAAGGAAAAAACGTCCCATCCGCAAAGCACGCTACGATTCGACCCTCTCCCTCTCCAAACTCGAATTTCTCCACGGGCCTGCTGCCCGTGGCAGCTCCCCATACCACCGAAAGCATATCGCTTACTATCCTTCTCACAGTATCATCCCTTCCCCTTTTGCTGCTTTGCCTCTCGACTTCTTCTTTAAGGCTTGGTTTTTCATTAATACGATTCTCCACTACCTCGTCTGCTTTTCCTCGGAGTTCTCGAAGAGCATCCCGGCACATGTTCCAAGCTTCTTGCCATTCCTCGTAGGCCCGCCACCATCCCTGGCCTCGGGTGTGTTCCTGCAAAGATATCAAAAGCATCCTGTTTCGGTGCTCCCTCTGCCGCTGCTCTCTCCTAGCTTGCCGGGACTCCCAATCAAGCCCTCGGGGGAGGTCCTTGCCCAGCAGGAGCTCAAATACCGCGGAGGCATCTCTATCCTCAGTAGGTGACCTAGGTGCCGTGACAGAACTCTTGAAGGAAACCGCAAATTCAGTAACGTCATTTAGGTGCCTCTGTAACTCGTCTGTCAGCTGCTGCTTTCTGACCTCGTCAGCAAGAACATCAGCTTGCCGTTCTTTGAGATAAACCCTAACTGTCTGACGATTGCATTTAATGGCTCGAGCTATAGCTGAAATTGACTCACCCTGACGTCGCAAGCGCATCATATCACTAATCTGCTGGTCAGTAATCCGTGGCCGTGGCTTTCTAGGACTTTTCTTTCCTGTCATATATAACCTCCTATTTAATTAATATCCTAAAAACTTTTCGGACTTGTGGACTAGCCATATTTGCAATTTAGTTAGTCGCCACTGTTTACCATATTAGGTTCAATTTCAGCCAGTTATCACCAATTGACACCACATATAACCTATTATATACTATCCTCAGGGGGTGTGTCAATGCCGACGAAATCAGACAGATCTGTAATCCGCTTTGGTAATGGCGGGTTGGTAATCACGATACCCAAAGCATGGGCGACCTTTTATGAGGTTCAGCCAGGGGATAAACTCACAGTCATTACTAACGATGACATCCGGATATTAGCACCTGAATCGCAAGCAAAGGGTGATGAAAGGGAGGTTGAAGCACCCCAAGCTAAGAGGGGAGGAAGTGACAGTGGAAAGCAAGGATGAGTCTCTGGTTCTAACCCCCAGCGAAGTACGGAAAATCCTACGCTGTTCCAGGTCGGTTTTGTATGCGGGCCTGAAAAATGGATCCATACCTTCAATCAGGATCTCCCCTCGTAAAATTATCATTCCTCGCGCCGCCTTCTTGGCGTGGCTCAATGGCGCTGGGGAGAATGGCGCCAAGCCTCAATAATGAGCAAAGCCCCTGGGGCTGATTCAGGGGCTTTATTTAGGAAGGTCGAGGAGATGACTTAATGGACTACTCTACTTCTACTACCAATATAAATCATAACCAGGGGCAAAGTCAAGGAACGAGATTTTCCCCAGAGTGCCCCACTTTGCTAACGCACCATTTGAAAAAGCTCCACAATGATAGAGAGCTAGGCTGATGACCACCACGCGGACCGGTGAAGCGCGTGACCTTCCCGAAATCAGACGGGCACTGACGGTGCTATACCAGTCTGGTAACATTGTGGAACTCCGCGCGCTTGATGTCGGTGGTAAGACGGTGGCCGGGTACTTCGACGATCACCCCAAACTGGCAGAGGCCGCCGCCAAACTCAGCGGCTCGGCTGCCGGCGTCTATGTTGTCCTGAATGAGTTGACCCCAGCCCTTCTGGCGCGGTCCGCGAATCACATCACTATCGGACCCAAGAACTTAATGCAGGATAAGGATATTATCCGCCGCCGTTATCTTCCCATAGACGTTGATGCTAAGCGGCCATCGGGCATATCTTCAACCGATGCCGAGCATAATGCCGCAATAAAAGTAGCTAAAAAAATCAAAGAGTACCTGATTGGGCTGGGGTTCCCGGCTAATAGCATCTTTGTGGGTGATTCGGGGAATGGGGCGCACCTCCTGGTGAGGGTTGACCTGCCCAATGACGAAGATAGCACGAATCTCATCAAAACCTGCCTTGAAGCGCTGGCTACGCGGTTCGACGATGACGCCGTTTCCATTGACCCGGGGGTTTTTAATGCGGCTCGTATCTGGAAGCTGCCAGGAACGCTGGCCAGGAAGGGTGATAGCACACCGGATAGACCGCACCGACTTGCGAGACTCCTGGACGTGCCCGACACTCTGGCAATAGCGCCGATAGAAGCTCTCAGAGCGCTGGCCGCCACACTTCCGGCGGAACCGAAAGAAACACCACGGCCTTACCGTCGGGGGGCACAACCTTTTGACTTGGTGGCCTGGATGTCAGTACACGACATTGAGGTCAAGTCTAGCGGGCCGTACCGGGGCGGTATCCGCTACATTCTCAAACAGTGCGTCTTTAATGAGGACCATGCAGGAACAAGCGTGGCCATCTTCCAGGGTGCCGATGGCAAGATTGGTTACAAGTGCCACCACGCGGAATGTGTGGGTAAGACTTGGGCCGACGTTCGCGAGTTGAAAGAGCCGGGATATAAAGACCGGCTGGCGGCCGAGGGGGTACACGTTACAATCGATGGTGTAACCTACTTTGAGCGCCTAGACATTAATAGAATAATTAGCAGAACCAAAGCAAAGGAGGATGCGCCGACGACCATAAAAACACTAGCATCTTTCATCATTGAACCTAGGATGCGCATCACCCTGGAGGGGGAAAGCGAGCGGCTGAACACGGTACTCAAGACAGGTGAAGCGGAGTATCCTTGCCTATTGAAACGGGAGGCATGGAACTCCAAAAGACAGCTCCTAGCCGCCTTACCCAATGTCGATCTGCAGTACTATGGCACTGATAAAGATACCCAGGCCATCCTGGCAATGGTTACCAGTGCAGAGTTGCCCAAACGTAAGGGGACTACAGTTTTGGGCAGAAATGGGGACTTGTGGGTTGTGCGGGATGGTGTCCTGTCCAGAGATGGGTGGGTGGAAAACCCCGAGCTGGTCTACATACCTTCTGAAGTTGAGTTCGACCGGCGAGTCCATTACCCCAGCACCGAGGGCGAGACAGCCTTAATCAAGCAGGTTGTCCCCCTACTCATTATGCTTAACGAGGGCAAGACTATTTTCCCGATCCTGGGCTGGTTCTTCGCCACGCCGTTTGTTCCTGAGATAAGGCGCCGGCTACGCCACTTTCCGCTGCTCGTTGTCTGGGGAACGCATGGGGGCGGTAAGTCATCATTACTGGGCCTGCTCTGGGAGCTGTTTGGCGTTAAGTCTGAGCTTTTCTCATCCACCGAGACGCCCTTTACTTTCCTCCGGCTGTTCAGCGGGACCAGCAGTATACCTGTCATCGTCGATGAGTTTAAGCCCTTCAACATGAAAGAGGACGAGAGCAGATTACTCATTCGTTTCCTCAAGCGCCTCTATGATGGGGAGATTGAACATCGTGGCCGGCCTGACCTGAGTCTAGTCGCATACCACCTACAGGCACCTACAGCTATCGCCGGTGAGGTGACCCCTATCGCCCTGGAGAGCGCCATGGTTGAGCGGGTAATCCAGGTGAACCTTAACCCTGACACACTCAGTACTCATTCAGAGTACGTGAGTGCCTTTAATGAGCTAGCTACCCTTACCTTGGGGGGATTCGCTTTCCCATACATTCGTTGATGCCTGGGGGCTAATCTTGATGATCTGCTGACTGAGGCACGCACACTTTTACCAGCGGCACTGCAAAATGTCCCCCCCCAGGGCAAGGGATAACGCTCTGGTTATGACCAGCGGGCTGGTTGCCTTGAAGCGTTTCGCAGCAGCGTATGATGTGCAAATCGCCCAGGGGGCCTTCAGGGACGGGGTAGAAGAATCCATAAATGAGTTGCTCGCCGAGCTGTTTGAGCGGGGGGCACACGAGGAGATTGGATTAACGATCTTTATAGAGACCCTAGCAACCCTAGCCCAGACGGCACGCATCAAGCACGGAATCCACTATACCACCGACGAGATAAATACCAGGCTATATATTAACCTTCCCGACTGTCTCGCCGAATTCCGTAAGTTTGTTCGGGAGACCAACGCCCGAGTTGAGGTTCTGGACCAGCGGGCCTACCGTAGGCAAGCTCGAGAGGTCTGGGCTCGAAAGGGGTATGTGCTCAACACATTTGCTAACAAATGGTTCAAAACATATAAGACTGAAAGGGGGGAAATGGGGAAGATTCGAAGCTGTATGGAAATTGATATGACGCAGCTACCATTTGACACCTCCGGGTTCGAGGAGCCGGTAGGGGATTCAGTTTAGAATCTTTAGAGCACTTCAGAGTAGAAAGTCTAAAGAATTTAGGCACGAGGGGGAAAGGAGCCAGATATGAGTTTAGAGTTTTAGAGTATTTCAGAATACAGGTATGGAAGAAAGAAAAAGAGAGAAATGGAAATATATAAAAGCGTCTCTTGTATATCCCTGCCAAAAAGTCTAAAAAGTCTAAACTGAGGCTAAAAAGATAATTTCTAGGCACGGATGCCGGGTCTAAAAACTCTAAACCAAAACTCTAAAGTGGGGCAAAGCGATGGGAAAGTGGCAGAAGTATCTGACGAAACCGATGGGCATTAAGACTGTCAGATTAGAACTGGGGTTAACCCAGGAAGAGCTAGCGCACATGCTAGGGGTAAACAAGGATATGGTCTCGAAATGGGAACGTGGCAAGAGTAAGCCGTCAATATCTGTCCAGACGGCTATTGGGGAACTGAAGAGAGAGGTTTTTAGTGGAAAAATGGCAGGAAAGTTTGATACCCGGGCAGGCCGGCATTAAAGAGCTGGGCCAAGATGCAGCGGCAGCTCAGGCGGAAGAGGTAGCCCGGCACACCAGAGAACTGCTAGCCACCCGCGGCTGGTGCTTGTGGAAGTGCAGTGTGCTGGGCGGTGACATTATAGCCGTGGTATTAGATGAGACTGTGGATGGGGTGCCCGAAGAATATCCGGTCTACACGGCGGAGGAGCTTGGGGAGCTCTGCCAGGATAGTGTCAGTGAAGCTACCCTGCGGCTGGTCTATGAGGCAAAGAAGCTGGCCGGGGCTAAAGTTACAACCAAAGTTACAAACAGTGAAGGAGGCAAATAATGGAGAAGCTAGAGCTAAAGTTCACCTATGAAAAGGAGACTAGGAATACCATCCGGTATCAGAAAGAGCTCGGCGACGTCGCTCACAGCAGCCGGGATATCGCCGTCGGTACTCTCTATGTCCAGAAAGAGTGCTTGGGAGATCCGCCGCCGCGGCGGCTAAGGGTAACTATTGAGGAGGAGAAGTCGAAATGAGAAAAGGAGGAAAAACGGTGGAAAGGATTTGTGACAACTGCGAGCACTGCACAGAGGACGCTAAGGGAGTATATGTCTGCATAGTGGGACCAAGAGAGTATACCACCACTGACAAAGAAGGGTACTACTTGGGCGGTACGGTCGTAATGCCGTGGGAGCAATGTAAGTGGCCGGAGGGCGAAGACCACATTAGGTCATTCCTTCAAAGATTTGAACCAATAGACGAAGCGAAGACCGCCAAGTTATGGGCACAGTCGGAGCCACGGTACTACATTAACCTGATTACGAACAGGTACCCGGGATATGAAGAGGTCGTATTCAGCTTGTTTCATTGTGAAATACCAGAAGAAGAGGCACGGCGCTTTACTGTCGGATCCAATCACCTTGACCCCTACGTGGCGAGCCATATTGAGCAAACATTCAGTAAAGACGAAGTAAGGCAATTGCACGGATATTTTTCGGAGCATTACAAGCCTGATCGCCTGAAAGCTCAAAGAGCGGGACCACCATCAAACAACTGCATAGGGTTCGGCGCGTATCTGGTCGGCGGCTTGACTGACTTCTACGGGTTCAGCGAGGCTGATGATTACTCCTTGCCCTTCAGGGTGTGGGGATTCTTTGACCTGAGACATAGTGAGACCGCTCTGAGAAGGAAGGGGAGAACTACTGGGATAGAAAGGTGAGCGGGCAAAGATACAGCCGGCCTCTATGCGAGAGGTGTGGCTAGAAAGGAGCTGACAATGGACAAAGATTCTATTAGAGAAATCGAAGTGAAAGGGCTGACGCTGGGTGTTGAATTAGGTACTGAGGTGACAAGCCAAGAGATTTGCCCCCAGTGCCCTTTTAAGACGGATTTTTGCACTTTTCTAATCTCGTTATGGCTGGAGCACCCTGATACTTCAGGTTTCGTCTGCAAGGGCATGAGGGCATGGGTTAGGCGAAGCAACTGAGGCAGAGGACTGAATAAAAAAGGAGGAGAAAATGGGAGAGAAATGTAAGGAGCAGGTCTGTGACCTATTGTTAGAGGGGATTGCACTATCGATGCCAGGTTTTGATGACCCTAGAACAAATTGGTTTAGCGAAGGGTGCGAAAACTTCAACCAAAAACACAAGCAGACTATTTCTAAAGACATGCCACAATATTGCTTAAAGGTCTGTGGGAACTGTGAATATTTTACTGTTGCGCAATATGAATATGTCTTCGGTAACAGGAGAATGGGCGGTGAGGTAGTGGGAATTGGCTAGTACTCTACAGAGAAAAAGGGAACCTTTTTATCGGAGCTAGACCTATAACAAAGTAATTAAAAAAGTGAGCAAAGAGGATAACGAAAAACGATGATAACAACCGCAATTTCTAAATCCTGGCTGCTGTTTGGTCTCTTCAGCAGAAGCTGTCCGCGGTGCATAAGGGGATTTTTACTGTGGGATGGCCTGATGAATGAGGCAGTATGCTTGAATTGTGGGCATCGATGTTATGAGGCAAAACATCAGCGGCGGGTAAAGAAAAAGACAGGGTTTATGAAATGACAATTACTCCGATTAAAGACTTACAAGGATACCTTGAGCCCGAGCAGGTGGGGAGGCTCATTGCCGCTGCCCCCAATCCCAGGGACACCCTGCTTCTCCGCATCCCATGGCGCAGTGGCATCAGAGTCAGCGAGCTAATCGGCATACGGACTGGGGATATCAGATAGGGAGACAGGATGTATTTGGAGAAGGTGAATAATGGCGACTAAGACCTATTTAACTCCAGAAGAAGTGGAGAGCATGGCAGAGACAGCCACCTGTGTCCGAGATAGACTGCTTATCCGCGTGCTATTCTGGGGAAGCTGCCGAATATCAGAAACCCTGGGGATTGGGGTGGAGGACGTAGACGCCATCCAGGGCACCGTCACTATCAAGCACCTCAAGGCTCGAACCAAGCTCCTCTGCCCCCACTGCGGCACCAGGATGTCCCGAACGGCTAAGTTCTGCCCTGGTTGTGGTAAGGAGGTGCCTGAGCCGCTAAGGAAAGAGCAGGAAATGCACCGAGTTAGAACAATCCCCCTGGAAAAGAAAACTATGGACATGCTCATAGACTTTATTCACCGGGATGGCACAGAGGGGCTTATCTTCAAGATTGGTCGTATCCAGGCTCAGAAAATAGTAAAGGACTGCGCTAGGAGAGCAGGCGTGGGGAAGCTGGTAAACCCCGAGACAGGTAAAGTGCGCGGCGTTTCGCCCCACCGGTTGAGGGATGCCTTCGCAGTTATGGCGGTTCGCCAGGATGATTCTACCGACGCCATCAGGATGCTTCAAGAACACCTCGGACACCAGAGCATTGGGACGACTATGAAGTATCGTAAGATAGCCGGCACGGAGCTGCGGGAGTGGTATGACAAACTGGGACGAGGCAACAGCCCCTGAGAGCCAAAATTAGGCGGTTTTCCACTATGGTTAATGGTGGTTTGATACCCATGAGGCAGGGATTAAGGTTAAGAAACGAAGGACGAGTGGGAAAATGGCTGAGGTGCTAAGACCCTACCGTGGAGGATTTCTTCGCCCTTTCGGGCTAGGAATGTTCATAAGAGACTACCTAGCTGGTCTCGGTCCCTATGGTTCCCCTAATATAGACCCATCGGAGGGAGCATGTCAGACCGATATTCGAGAGCACTACAAAATAGCATTATTTAGAGAACACGCCGAAGACGCCGTAGCCAGAGAAGTAGAGAGACGAATAAAACGCGGACTCCCCTCCATGACCTCCGAGGAAGAAGACAGATTTAAGCTTCGTGTCTTGGAGCGAATCCCGCACAAGTTTACCTCAATCAGGTCACACAGCTTCGCTCGCTACTTTGGTACGCTGACCCAGCTAGGCTGGGTAGAGCCTACCGGGAGGGAAGAAACCTCGGCGTTTCAGGAGAAGTATCCTGAAGCTGAGCCAAGGCGCTACTTCAGACTAACTGACCGGGGGCGCGCTGCCTCTAACATTGACTGGTCTAATCCGCTTCGAACCCTTTACGGCTATTCTTTTGAGGAAAGCAGGGAAAGGAACAGGCAATCCAAACAGAAAGTCAAAGAGAAGCTAGGCAACCTTGCTCTTTAAGATAGCCCCCAGTTCCCAATAGTTCTGTTTAGTCCCCAACTAAAGGCTTGAACTTCCAACAAGTCCAAGCCTTTAACTTTTGGTGGGCAAAATTGCTAAATTAGCCGATTAAAAGAATTGATATAGTTTCTTTTATTTATCATAAGATACTTTTGATAGATACTGGTATTGTGCGAAAGCACAAAAATACTTTAACAAAATACGGCTACCGATAGCTAGACCACCAGCCTAGCTATCGGGACAGTGACCGCCGTTATACGGACGCCGAATAGTTAGACCTCTGGCTATAATGTAGCCAGCCACGAAAGGCAACGGCCAGCC
>Ga0315547_1003230_pt1 | contig 10752 bp, 11 predicted proteins | sample SalMarSW160240MG_2_FD_202542 | JGI IMG/M metagenome (GOLD analysis project Ga0315547, IMG submission 202542) | Salt marsh sediment microbial communities from the Plum Island Ecosystem LTER, Massachusetts, United States - Salt Marsh Sediment SW1601-240 ... | reverse complement strand
GTAACCTCCTGATTTTGAATTAATAAATATATTTTTACAATCTTTTATCACTCATAATTACGGAGGTTGCAATATTTTAGTTTATCGAGTCGGCTGCTTGCTTGCCGCATAGCGGCTTCGTCCAACCCTTTGGTCGACCAGATGCCCACGCTTTTCGGGCTACTGCATATCCCGAATCCGCACCTCGATTTCCTTGTCATCTTTGAGCAGATCAACGAGCTCTGAGGTATCAGTTTCGCCGAAGTGATAGGGATAAAGGATCTTGGGATTAAACATCCGTGCCGCATCAGCTACCATCTCCGGTGTCATGGTATAGGGAAGATTCATGGGGAGGAATGCAACCTCAATCCCCGAAAGCTCCTTCATTTCAGGAATATTTTCAGTATCAGCAGCGACATACACCTTCTTATCATTAAAGGTAATCACATAGCCATTACCCACGCCCTTGGGATGAAAGGGGTTGGTCGGGGAACGCATGTGAACGATATTATAGGCAGGAACTGCCTCTATGGTTAATCCCTGGACCGTTTTGATCTCGTTGTTTTTCATGACAGTGCAATCGCCGAGCTGCTGGGTGCAGGATTCAGATGCGATTATCACGGTTCCCTCTTTGCGGAGCATTTCGATTGCCTTGGTGTCAAAATGGTCATGATGTTCGTGAGTGACCAGGATAATATCCGCTTTGGGCAGCGTGCTGTAATCCGCCATATCACTTACCGGGTCAACATGGAGCACCATACTGCCAAAGGTAAGCATCAGCGTGCCATGACCGAGAAAGGTAATCTTGAGGTCTTCTTCTGAGGTTTTAATGGTATCTGTTGTGTACATTAGCACATCCTCCTTTAAAAATTTATTCTACAAATCAAGTTACATAAATCCTTTTTATGTAGAGGAAGTGTAGGATAAAGGCCATTTCCGGTCAATGAAAAATTTGGTATGATCTGCCCCTATGCCAATAGATAGAATACCCTCCGCAAACAATTTCTTGACAGGCATACGTCATTGGCGTATATTAGATTATGCGTTTTGTTGAAAAGGTGTTAAGCAAGTTGGTCAATGAGGAATTTAAATGAATAATAAGGATTTCGATAAACTTGTAGAGAGTATAAAACAAGCTGGCAAAATCAGACGCGGAGAAATGAAGGCTAGCAGGATTTTCCAATTCGGCCCTGCTGACATTAAAGGTATTCGCCTCCGATTGAAAAAGTCACAGTCAGAATTTGCTATAATGATCGGAGTAAGTGTATCTACGCTTCAGAACTGGGAACAGGGTCGGCGTAGTCCCGAAGGCCCTGCTCGCGCTTTGCTTAAGATAGCGGCTGAAAAACCAGATGCGGTTATTGAGGCGCTCAGCGCATGAAAACTTTAGTTCATTGGCTAATTGTAGACAAGGGTCTCATGTCCGTTCGAACAGAAAAGGCTTAATCTTGGCACCCCAAGACTTTGCCTGTTAGGGGCAAAACATCCAAATTTCATGAGCGCCCCGTTTTTTCACTCAGCAATAAATAATAATTCTTGGGGCTTGAATGTGAAACTATGTTATAATGCAAAAAATTCTTAAAGATATATCGGAGCAAATAAATGAAACAATTTAAGATAGTTGTTGAAAAACACCCTGATACATATGTTGCTTATCCACTCGGAATGAAAGGTGTGGTGGTTGCTCAGGGAGACACCTACGAGGCCGCATTAGCTGATGTCAAATCAGCAATAAAATTTCATTGTGAGACCTTTGGCCTCGATCAAATCGAAGTTGACCCTCCCATTCTGGAAGCTTTTATCGCAGAAACCAAGGTGGCTGTTTGATGCCAAAATTTCCTGTTGATGCTCCTATCAGGAAGGTTCTGAGAGCATTAGAAATTCTTGACTTCAAAGTTATTCGCGAGGGAAACCATATTGCGATGTTAAAAGAAGATCCTGATAGGACTCGAACACCACTGACAATACCCAATCACCCTAAAATCAAAAAATCAACTTTACGAACCATTCTTACCCAAACAAGAATACCCAGAGATGAATTTTTGAAAGCTTATTATTCTTAACTCTTTATTCTTTTCGTATCCATACCCCGGGTGCTTGATCCTACTCTTGGCTATCAAAGTTAGGCGAAGTTTGGCTGTAGGGAGCAAATTTTCGTAACTTACATTCCTTTTCTGGTTTCTCGAGATTTTGGTATCTACGAAAGTTATCTTATGTTAGGTTATATAAATCTAATTTACAGACGGATCATCACCGGCAGTTAAAGTCCGATCTTCTCCCTGAATGAAAGTGAGGTGATTTAATGCTCAAAGTAAAGGATATTATGACAAAAGACCTGATCACTGTCTCGCCAGAGATGGAGATTGCTCATGCTGCAAAGCTCCTTTTAGAAAAACGTATCAACGGCGTTCCCGTGGTGGATGGAGAAGGGAAAATGGTGGGAATTCTTTGCCAGAGTGACCTGATCACTCAGCAAAAAAGGTTTCCAATCCCCTCTGTTTTTACTCTTTTGGATGGGATCATTCCCTTGACCTCTATGAAGCATATCGAAAAGGAGGCTCAGAAGATTTCAGCCACTACTGTGGACCATGCCATGACTCCAAATCCGTTCACTGTCACGCCTGAGATGAGTATTGAGGAGGTTGCTACTATCATGCTTGACAAAAATTTCCACACCCTTCCTGTCGTTGATAAGGAGAAATTAGTTGGTATCGTAGGACAGGAAGATATCTTGAAAACGCTCATATCCGGGAAACCAGACAACCTGAGTTACAGGAAAGTTAAAATCTAAGGATCGATAATCAGAAAAATTACATACGAAATCAAACTCCCGATGTGAGGTGCCCTTCCAAATCTTCACACCAAAAATAAAATCGCCACACCAAACACCGCTAGAAATGTGCCAGCGACGGCACCCCGCCCAAAACGCTCTTTGAAGATTAAATAACTGAGCGGTAGCAAAAAGAGCGGCGGCAAAGCCATCAATGTGCTGGCCACACCCACCTCAATGCGCTGCACCGCCAGTAGAGAAAAAGATACCCCCAGAACCGGCCCGGCAATAGCCCCTGCGATAGTAAAGCCCACCCCGCGACTATCCTCTGCCAAGGTTCTCAGCGTCTTGCCAGCCTCCCTCTGGATGAAGGTCATCATCCACAATACCACCGCTGCCGTGATCATGCGGATAATATTGCCCGATATTGGTGAAAATGCACCAAAGAGACCATTTTTCGCCAGCACCAGGCCGGTGGCTTGCCCTAGCGCACCACCCAGGCCGTAAAGAATACCGCGAGCATAGTAGCGGTTTTTTTGATTGTTATTGCCATTACGCTCCATTACCACCCAGGTGATGCCCCCCAGGGTCATCAGAATGCCTGCCATCTGCCCTAAGCTCATTGTCTCGCCGAGGAAAATCCAGGCCTGAATAGCAGCGATCACCGGGGCCAGGCTCATCATCAACATCGAGAGGCGCGGCCCGATGCTAACGAAAGCCTGGAAGAGAAAAATATCGCCCAGCACCAGTCCAACAATCCCCGAGAGTCCCAACCACAACCAGCGTTCCGGTTCAGCGTGTAAAGGCAGCGGGATACCCAACGTAATCCAATGCGTGACAATGAGAAAGACAACGGCCACCACCAGGCGAGTTCGATTTACCACCATCGAACCGACTCTTCGTCCCGCCAGGGTGAAGAATATCGAGCCAAAGGAAAAAAATAAGGAAGTCGCTAAAGCAGCCAGTTCTCCGGTGTAGGTCATTTTAATATCCAGTTGTCAGTAGTCAATTATCATTGATAGATGGTCGGCGATGAGTATTTCCGAAAAATATTTAGGTAGTAACGTGAACAGGCTGGCTGGTTCCCTCCCTCTTCACTGCCTTCAAAAGTGTAAGTACTAATATTTTGATGTCAAAACATACCGACCAGTTATCCATATACCAAACGTGTCAAAGAATACATAAAAAAAAGGGACGCTCGTAAGCAATTACTCTTTATGAATACAAGATCTTTAAGAAAAGAGGTATTTGCCATTGACACATAAGGGCAAATTCCGTACACTTCGGCCCACAAAAAGCGAGTCCTTATTATCTCATGGCGTTGCAAATTCTAATCTGTCTTTACTCAAACGGGCTTCGCCATTGTTTACATTTTATATGAAAGAAACTTGAAACTTGCAACTAGATAAGAAGGCATTCTACCTCCTTATTAAATGAGTAACGAATGACGAGAAATTCTTTCATGCTTCGTTGTGGCCGAAAGGCCATGTGAGTTCATGAAAATTATCAAGGAAATCTATGAATACGTCAATAGATCCACGTAACCCAGACCTTAACGAAGGCGATAGTATAAATGGCTATCGCATTTGCAGGGTTTGTTCGCTTGAGCAGATTAGTTCCATCTTCTACGAACTGGAACATGAAAAAACGAAAGCCCGGTATGTTCACATCAGTACCAATGATACGGAGAACACCTTCAGCGTTGCATTTAAAACCGTGCCTAAAGATTCGACCGGCGTTGCGCATGTTTTAGAACACACGGTTCTGTGCGGTTCCAGATCTTTTCCGGTGCGGGACCCCTTCTTTTCAATGTTAAAAAGAAGTTTATCTACGTTTATGAATGCGTTTACCGCGTCAGACTGGACTATGTACCCATTCTCAACCCAGAACAAAAAAGACTTCTATAACTTGCTGGATGTATACCTGGATGCGGCTTTTTTCCCCAATCTGGATTCACTCAGTTTCAAGCAGGAAGGCCACCGGTTGGAGGTTGAGCCTGATTCAGGTGAAAAAGGCGCCCCGAAGCTGGCGTATAAAGGGGTCGTTTATAATGAGATGAAAGGGGCTATGTCATCCCCGAGCGAGGTGCTGGTCAGATCTCTTTTACAGTCTCTCTATCCATCCACAACCTACCGCTTTAACTCAGGCGGAGATCCTGTGGTCATTCCTAAACTGACCCATGAACAGCTAAAGGCATTCCACAGGCGGCATTATCATCCGAGTAATGCCTTCTTTTATACATATGGCAACCTTCCGTTGAAAGATCACCTAAATTTTATTCAGGAGAAAATACTGCATCATTTTGACACAATTGATCCGCAGACCGAAGTGCCTTCACAAGTGCGATGGAAGGAGCCTAAATACGAGACATATTATTATCCATTTAATAAAGATGAAGATTCCACGAAAAAATGTCAGGTGTGCCTGGCATGGCTGACGGCCGATATCAAGGATTCATTTGAAGTTCTGGTCCTTACCCTTTTAGAGCAAATCCTTCTGGGCAATTCCGCTTCTCCTCTCCATAAGGCCTTGATCGACTCAAAGTTAGGGACCACTTTAAGCGATGGCGCTGGCTTTGATGCGGATAACCGCGACACATTGTTTTCGGCAGGCCTGAAAGATGTGAAAGAATCTGATGCGGATAACATCGAAAAGATCATTTTTGATGTTTTACAGCACCTGGCCGATGATGGAATAGATAAAAGACTGATTGATTCAGCCATTCACCAGCTTGAATTTCATCGTAAAGAAATAACCAACCACCCGTATCCATATGGGATTAAGCTGCTGCTTAATTTTTCCGGAAGCTGGTTCCATGGAGGTGATCCTGTCAGGATACTTAACTTCGATGAGGACATAACTGAGTTGCAAGACATGGTATCCAAGGAACCATTTTTTGAAAACAGGATCAAAACGTATTTTCTCGACAACCCGCACAGGGTTCGCCTGACACTCATGCCTGATCAAGAGATGGCAGTGAAGGAAGAGATGCGAGTTATCAGGGAACTTGATGTGATACAAGCGGATATGACCGAATCTAATCTTGTAAAAATCAGAAAAGACAGTGATGCGCTGGAAAAACTTCAGGAAAGGGTGGAAGATGTTTCGGTTCTCCCTACTCTGGAAAGGGAGGATATTCCACCGCGGGTAAAAAGTATCCCTGAGACGGTCATGACAGAACCAGTGCCAGCAGCCTGTTATCAGCAACCCACCGCCGGAATATTTTATTTTTCAGCTGCAGCAGGAAGCGGCAACCTTCCACAAAAACTGATTCCCCTGGCCCCATTTTTTTGCCATGTCTTTACAAAAATCGGGACAACCCGCCGTGATTATACCGATATGGTACAATTGATCGATGCCTATACCGGTGGCATCGGTCTGTCAGCACAGGCCAGCACCCGATTTGACGGTAAGGGCACCTGCCTCCCCTTTGTGACATTCAATGGAAAATGTCTTGCCCGGAATCAGGACAGAATGTTTGCAATCATATCAGAATTGTTGTGTTCGTTTGATTTTTCAGATCTTAATCGTTTAAAGAGCCTGCTGCTCGAATACCGGGCGGACATGGAAACCATGGTTATTCCCAATGGTCATCAGCTGGCCATGTCGCTTGCTTCCAGGAATTTTTCTACCACAATGGCGCTTTCTGAAAGCTGGCATGGTATTCACCAGTTAAAAATGATAAAAGATCTGACCACGAATATCACCGATGATCAACTGGAAAAACTTTCAGCCGATTTGACGTTAATCGGCACAACCATACTCACCCGCAGTAATTTTAAGATGGCATTAATCGGTGAAGAGCAGCAGATTAAGGCCGCGCTTCCTCTGACGAGATCGCTTCAGAAAAATCTTTTATCTGAAAATGGCGATGGATTTAAACCGCCACACATTGAAAAAAATGACGACATTCCAAGAGAAGGATGGAGTACCGCCTCGGCAGTATCATTTGTGGCCCAAACCTTTCCGGTGGTACGTATGGAGCATGAGGATTCGCCATCTCTGGCAGTGATCAGTAAAATCCTCCGGTCCATGTACCTGCATCGCGAGATAAGGGAAAAGGGCGGTGCCTATGGTGGTTTTGCCGTTTATAATCCTGAAAGCGGGCTGTTCGGTTTCGGCTCTTACCGGGACCCCCATATTGTAGAGACTTTGAATGCGTATAAAGGGGCTGCGGCCTTCATAAAATCAGATGATTATGGGGATCAGGATATAAAAGAGACCATTTTTCAGATATGTTCAGAAATCGACAAACCGGATCCACCCGGTCCGGCCGCCCGCCAGGCCTTTTACCGTAAGATCATGTCTCTTTCTGATGAATCCCGAAACCAATTTAAGCAGAGGCTGTTGTCCCTGACGCGAACCCAGGTCAAACAGGCGGCGGAAAAATATTTTGATCAAGCCGAGGCCGGACAGGCCGTTGCCGTTATTTCAAGTGAGGAGAAATTGAAAGCAGCAAACGAAAGGTTCGGGGACGAGCCTCTTACGTTGTATAGGATTTAACCCGGATACCGGTCCTGCTATATCCTGAAGTAATTGCTCAAAATCCTGTGGAAATTTAATGCTTTTTTAGGGCATGGGTGCGCCCATACCCTTTCTTAAATTATTGAGCAGATACATCCCAAAGGCCTATGTAACTAAACCGGGAGTTTTGATTAAGTAATTATGCAGTGTTAGTTCTACCTGCCTTCTGCTATCAAATCAATTGCCATTCCATCGGGCCGCCAGTCACTTCAGAGAAATCCACTCCCTTTTCTTGGTTTACAAAGATTGTTAGGTTGTGCAAAAATCTCACATTGTGTAGTGGGCGACCTTTGTTGTCTTTTATAAAACAATCATTTGCGTCTGGGAGGGCCAAATTTGCTTTTGGGCTTCCTATGTCTTTTAAATTTCTCTATCAATTCTTCAAATTTCTTTTGTTGATCAGAGCTCAATACCCGTCTCATCTGAGAAGATCCCTGGTCGATAATTTTTCCTATTTCCGAATGGGTTTTTCGGAAGTGATCCTCTAATTTATCTCCTACCTGGTCAATGAGCTTTTTAAACTCATTCTTCTGTTCCTCTGTTAAATCGAGTTTTTGAGAGAATTTTTTCAACAAGAAGGCCCTCATTACCGAAGGATCCCTCTTGGGAGGGGCAAAGCGGTGTTTAATATATACCCCTGTTCCAAATGAACCGACCAAAAGGCCAAAAGCGAACACAAGCGCCAAGCCTGTAACTAATTTCCATTTTTTCATAGTGCCACCTCAAAATTAGAAGAGTTGTGCTAAACTTAACTCCTCTGTATCATTGATAAATAATGTGAGCACGTCGTAGTTCGGAAAGAAACCAAGCTTCAAAAAAATGATCGCCCCTATAATTATCAGAAGACACGTTGCAGGGGTAAGTCGCCATACGAATTGTTCAAAGAGCGTAAAGAAGCTTGGTTCTAATTGAACGGGCCCGAGGTTTCTGATACGCCGCATCGCGTTTACTTGCCATTGCTCGCTGACCTCTGCGTGCTCTTTCTCGAAATAAGCCTCCCGGAGGATTTTTTTCAATGCCTCATACTTACGTTGAAGGGGTTTCATCTGACCCTCCCTTTAGGGTGAAATTACTCCCGTAAGGAGTGTTTTAAGTTTCTTCCGGGACCGAAAGGACCGAACCTTCACATTGGAAACGCTCCATCCCAGAAGCCCTGAGGCCTCTTTCACTGAGAGTCCTTCAAGGTATACCAGTTCTATTACCATCCTGTCTTCGGCGGACAATTTACTCAGTGCCCAGTCCAGTAGTTCGCCTGCTTCTTTCGCTCTGCTTTCTTCAGAAAATGATAGATCCGATTCGCTGGACATTTTTTTTTCCAGCCAGTCCCGGTGTCTTTCACTGAGGTCGCTCATTGGAAGTTCTCTAGATCGATACTGCTTTCTCCAGAAATCATAACAGGTTCTTACTGTAATGGCAGAGAGCCATTGCTTGAAACTTCCCTGCTCTTTAAATCCTGGTAAGGCCTGGTACGCTCTTACAAACACGTTGTGCGCTGTCTCCTCCACTTCGTTGTAAGGTATATGCTTTTTAACGATTCGTAACACATGATCTTGATATTTATTCAGCAAATATTCAAAGGAGTTAACGTCTCCATCGATGATTCGACGAATAATTTCCGAATCACTCGGTCTGCTTGGATGGTTTTGCATCTTCAGGTGTCAGGTGGAACCCTTTTCTAAGTTTATGAATTAACATAACTATGAAATATAACGTATCCTGTTATTGATCTGCAGGTCAACAAAGAAAAGGGCTTACTTAATCGTGCTGATATATTCTATTTGCTGCAACTTTGAAACCATCTAAGAATCCCAATATTTGATGACTCTCATCCCATTTGGTAAATATCCTTTATTATTGTTAGTCGCAGGTCGGCCAAATAAAGTTACAATAAATTAGTATTTCTATCCTATATGCGGTATATTCTTATCTTAAAATATATCTTCAATTTTTCTGACCGCCACATTCTTTTTTTGATCCTATTCCTGACAAGTGTTTTTTCTTGTAACCTTTTTTAAAAGCCATACGACTTAACAAACAAGGGTAATCAAATCACCATTTCAAATAATGGATTTAAATATGGCAACAAACAATAATTCATCGAGAAATACCACCTGGCTGCGGGTACTTGAAAGCGCATCTGCTATATTTGCAAGGAAAGGGTATCGTGCTTGCTATCATCGCCGAGATATGCGAGCATGCAGGCGCTAACGTGGCCTCGGTAAAATACTATTTTGGTGACAAGAAGAACCTCTATGACCAAGTGCGGTTATGCGCGATGAGTGTGATCAGTCAATGCCTGCTCCTGAACATGAATAGCTCTGGGCGCAGGCGTAATTTTAGTGCAAAACAAATAGAGGCATTAGCCAGCCATATTACCCGTTTTTCTCTAGCTGGCATTCGAGAGGTAAGGCATTCTGTTGAAGGAACCAGATCATGAAGCAGTATCTGAAAATCCCTGAATCTTTGATCATAATAGGCATCATTGCATCATCATGTAACACCCTTAAGGCTTAGATCCCATTGTACCGGATCGTTAAAACAAGCACGTTACGAAAGGCATTCCATGGAAGTTAACTCGAAAAAGATCATATTAAAAAACTCTTTAAAGCGACTATTTAGTTTGTATGCTCAAGGGAAGACTTGTCTGCTTGTCCTCCTATTGACTCCAGTGTTTTTATCTCAAATAGGATGTCAAACATCCTCACAATACCGGCTTGAGGCGGATAAAGCTGCGAAGGCGATTATCCAGGAAAAACAAAAACAAGCCCTGGGCAAAACTGAGGCATTTACCATAGAGAGGCCGAGTGATATCCTTCGCCGTCGTCTTTTGATCGCACAGGAATTACCCTATTCAAGCGAGGCCTCTCTTAGCACAGATATGCTCAAAAAGATTGATCATTGGCCGGAAGAAGATTATCCCAGGAAAGAACCGTCATCGGATCACATTGTATCTCTCACTGCCGATGGCCCGATTCAGTTATCGCTTACCCAGGCATTACAAATAGGTGCTCGCAATAGCTTTGAATATCAGGACTACAAAGAGAATATTTTTCAGTCCGCCCTGAGTCTTGACCTGGAGCGCAATGAGTTTCGTTCTATCTTTACTGGCCAGGTGCAGAGCTTGTATGAATCCGATTCCTCCGGTAAAGATACTTTTAGAGGCGTGCAAAACAGTGCTGAACTTGGTGCAGGCAAGACATTCAAAACCGGTGCTGATGTGAGCGCCGCACTGGCAGTAGATCTGGCACATCTCCTGACACAGGGAGGTGCATCATCGCTGGGCCTGCTGGCTGACGCCACGATCTCTATCCCCTTGCTGCGGGGCTCTGGAAGACATATCGTAACAGAACCGCTGACCCAGGCGGAGCGAAATGTGGTGTATGCCATCTATGAATTTGAGCGATTTAAGCAAGGGTTTGCAGTGAGCATTGCCGACCAATACCTGGCGGTTCTGGAGGCGCTGAATAATGCGGAAAACG
>Ga0315547_1003228_pt1 | contig 10762 bp, 6 predicted proteins | sample SalMarSW160240MG_2_FD_202542 | JGI IMG/M metagenome (GOLD analysis project Ga0315547, IMG submission 202542) | Salt marsh sediment microbial communities from the Plum Island Ecosystem LTER, Massachusetts, United States - Salt Marsh Sediment SW1601-240 ... | reverse complement strand
AGATGGGAAGCTCACACCGGAAGATGTCTTCCTGTTCGCCTTCAACTTCGACAGCGAGGTTATCCAGATGCATGGAGAATACTTCGACTTCGACGGCGATGGTGGCATCGATTTCGACGATGCCGCAACGTTAGCCAAGTTAATAGAGGAAGACCACCCCCAGAAAGAGGAGGTGCTTTTCACTAGGACGATAAGGCTTGGGAGTCAGATCCCGGAGACCTCAGCCGGAACGGAGAGAGTAGATGGAAGGATCACCGGCCTTAATCTAGTCTGCGCACAGCCGCTGACCGTCGCGATCGAGTTCGAGAACACGAGCGATGTCATGCTGAGGCCTGATGGACGGTTGGAGTTCAGGGACATAACTGGTGAGACGATAAGAAGTATACCGATAGAGGCATTCTCTATCTTCCCTGGAAAGAAGAGGCTCCTAAACTGCATTGACGAGGGAGCGGAGTTACTCCCGGGAACGTACCTTGCTCTTGGGATCATCGATTCACGAGACGGTGTCGTGATAGCGGCACAGAGAATGTTCAAGGTTAGGTGAAGGCATAATGCTCCAAGAGGCGGAACGAATGCGAACCAGCTTAGATAGGCATCAATGTGGGTCCGTGGGCAGATACGAACTTAAGTACTTGATCAAGCCGGAACTTGCGGAAAGAGTAGTCGATTTTCTCGGACCCCATGTAGAAATGGACGACTATTGTCGCGGAAGCGATACGCGTAGTTATACTGTTAGAAGCATTTATTTTGACAGTCCTGATTTCAAATGTTTCCACGAAAAAATAGACGGGCAGAAATATAGGGAGAAATTCAGAATCAGGACCTACAATCATCCTGCATCGGCCCATCTCTTCTTAGAGAATAAAAGAAAAAATGGCTGGTCATACGTAAAAAAAAGGCTAACCCTCAATAATGACACGCTTAGAGCAATAAAGACCATGGACTCCGACGTTGTAAATAGCGCAGAGCTATCGAGGCATAATGGCCCAATCCTTGAACAGCTTTTCTTCTACATGTATCGCAAAGCCTATTCCCCTGTTGCACTTATAACATATGATCGAGAGGCGTACGTCCACCCCGGCGAGAACACGATTAGAGTAACATTTGACAGAAACCTTAGAGCGATGATGTTTCCCGAGCTAGGCCAGATATATGAGGAGGCCGGGTTAGAGTATCTACTTTATAATTGGATCGTTTTGGAGATTAAGTTCACTCATATTGTTCCAAAATGGTTAAGGCAGCTGAGTACACTCTTTGACTTGACACGGCAAGCGTGCTCCAAGTACGGCACATCTGTGGGGCAACTCATTGGTGAAATCCCGTCTTTTAAGGAAGGTGTAGCCTATGTTCGGACAATTTGATCCCACAGTTCTCTCATTGTTTGATGTGTTTAGCGCTGTAGCTGTCAGTCTGATTTTTGGACTCTACGTAGCGCTCATCTATCGAAGAGTCACACCAGATGCCACCTATTCAGTGTCGATTCTACGGACTCTCACTTATCTCTCGATGATCGTCGCGCTCGTCATGCTGATCATCTCCAATCAGATTGCTCGTGCGTTCACCCTTGTCGGGGCCCTTGCCGTCATAAGATTCAGGACGCCCATTAAGGATGCCAAGGATGCGGCGTTTATATTTTTTGCTCTTGCTGCTGGCATGGGAGCGGGGGTAGGGCTGTACCTGGAAACCGCTTTGGGCACTTTCCTTATAGGTATATTTATGTTGCTGATACAGCACTCGAAATTCGGCTTGCGCGGGACAAAAGAGACCCTGGTCAAGTTTACCGTGCCACTAAATGGAGAAGGGGATTCTGTATATCACAAAGAGGTTTTCGAGAAATTCCTTCGTAGCCACAAATTGATAAATGCCAGATCTCTGCGTGAAAGCGAAAGATTGGAGCTCACGTTTTTCGTCAAGCCTTTGAGAACAACCGACATGATCAAGTTCTCCCAGGCGCTTTCTTCCATACCGCAAGTGGAAAAAGTATCTGTAATAGTCTGCGACGACGATCAGCTTGCTCAGAATGTTTTTTAGGCTAACCATAAACATAACGGATAGTTGCGCAGTAAGGGAGGAATGAGGATGCATTTCCAACTAAGCGCCCCAAAGTTACACGGAGCAGGGTGTATTGCCTGCATGCTCCTGGCTCTATTCTCAGCAGGTGCTGTCGTCTCCGCTGATACGCAGACGCCCTCGGTCGTCATAAACGAGTTCTTGGCTTCTAACGGCACGATATTAGCCGATGAAGATGGAGACTACGAAGATTGGATCGAGTTGTACAACCCGACAGCCGAACCGATCAACCTCGACGGCTATACCCTGACCGACAAGCCGGATATCCCTAATAAGTGGACGGCCCCAGCAGTCACGATCCAACCGAATGGATTTCTGCTCATCTGGGCCTCCAATAAGGATCGACGGAGGGTGGGCAACTGGGATTTTGATCGCCCGCTCGTTGTGAAATTTGAGAGTGCGGGTTTCCATGATGGCGATGCTGCGCGCATTTTGATCAACGGAAAGGACAGATCGCTTAACCTTAGAGGTCTCAATGTAGTTAGACTAGATGCGCAGGGCAATCACATCGAAAGCACGGTTTTTGATACATGGGAGTCCACCGATGCCGCGGACAGTTTGATCCGCTATTTAGATGGTGTCCCCACTGGGGAGATCCTCATCTTCGCGATTAAAGACGAGGCGTCCGATCAGTTAACGGTTAAGGCAAGATCTGTGTTAGCGGCCCTGGGCAGTGACCATATTGGAGAATTGGGGTACTGGGATTCCTGGGGGATGATCTGTGTAACGGGACAAGGGAAGATTTTGGAAGACTACCATCCTAGCACGGAGGGTCCCGCTACAGGTTCGCTCGTAAGCAACATGACCTTGCACACCAATTTCAAGATCAACAAGGATGGAGAGTTTTTGGGCCTTTACACACCCGATGGCACTGAAATCGACTCTGGGAAGTTCGTTAGTCAGGTACGTGACGTCTCCTTTGGGCGCCATCCAAATGGGAGCGAAGATTGGTTTCTGTTTTCGCAACCCACTCCGAGCGCCCCAAACGATACACCCCGCGCAAATGCAGTTTCCGAAGACCCTGTCTTTTCTCTCGCACGAGGCTTCTACAGCAGCGCCATCACGCTAGAGCTTTCTTCACCGTCAGGAGATGGGAAGATCCACTACACATTGGATGGTTCCGAGCCAACACTGCTCAGCAAGCAATACGTTGAACCCTTGTTGATCACGAAGACGCAGGTTGTCCGAGCTGGAGCCTTTGGGAATGGTTTGATTCCAAGCGCAATTGTAACACGTACCTATTTCATAGATGAAGATGCCCATTTGCCAGTGCTCTCGCTGGTCACTGACCCCGCAAACCTATGGGATGATGAAATTGGCATCTATGCAGAAGGTCTCAACCCAGCCTATCCCAATTTCATGCAGCGAGGGCGAAAGTGGGAACGTCCGGTTTCTTTGGAGTTCTTCGAAGAGGATAGTGTTCTTGGGTTTGTTTTGGATGCGGGGATTCGCATCCATGGAGAGGCCAGTAGGTTTCATCCCAAAAAGGGATTCTTGGTGCATTTCCGCGACAGTTATGGTGAAGAAAAGCTCAACTACCCAATCTTTAGCGAGAATTGCCTATATAAGGGGGATTTAACAGGCTTGAGGAGTCTGATATTAAGAAACTCCGGTGATGATGGCTTTGCCAGCTTGAGCCGACTTCGAGATCCCATCCTGCAGGCTCTCTGGAGTGAACAAAACGGACTTGTCTCAGCAAAGAGGTCGGTCCTGGTTTTTCTTAACGGGGTTGCCTGGGGCATCTACAATATCCGTGAACACATCACTTCACACTACCTTTCTCTCAATTACGGTGTCGAGGATGCAGATTTAGTGAAAGAGACCGCGACTGTCATCTCAGGTGATGATGAGCACTGGAAGGCCACTCTTTCGTTCTTTGAGACCAACGATCTCAGCGAAGAAGAAAGTCTTGTACACGCAAAGAGCCTTATTGATGTACAGAACTTCACGGATTTCGAGATCTTCCATATATATGCTGCGAACATTGATCTCGTAGATTCCAATTACGTAAGGTTTCGACCCAGATCGCCCGACGGGAGATGGAAGTGGATCATGTGGGATGCTGACTATGCTTTTGGACTAACACCTTTCAATCCTGCATCGCATGACACGCTCACTTGGGAAACGCGGGACAGCCCTCGCCCTGATCTCGGGCATCCATTGGACGACGGGGGGCTCTCCGTGTGGTCAACTTTAATACTCAGAAAACTGCTGGAAAACGAGGAATACCGCAGCTACTTCATCAATCGATTTGCGGACTTGCTGAACACCACGTTGCACCCGGAAAATGTTGTCGCCAAAATCGACGCTCTGGCGGCAATTATCGAGCCAGATATCCCCCAAGAGATGGCCCGTTGGAGTAGTGAGTGGGGAGGGTCTCTTGAGGAGTGGTTGGCTAATGTGCAAGAGCTAAGAGACTTTGCAGAACAGCGTCCAGGCTTCGTACGAGAACACATTATGGATAAGTTCGGGCTCATGGGTGTAGCTTCCCTGACCATTGAGGCCCCATCAGGCGAAGGCTCCGTTCGGGTCAACAGTATTTCACCGTCTACCTTTCCTTGGCACGGCACGTATTTTCAGGGCGTTCCTGTGACCCTACAAGCCGAACCAGCGCCAGGCTACAGATTTGCCGGTTGGAGTGATTCTTCCCTGCTAGGAAACCCCACAGTCTTCGTAACATCACCCGAGCACTACAAGATTCAAGCAAAGTTTACGCCTGAGGAAACATCCATACCTTAGAGGAGAGGTAACAATTACCTGAAGTATGTATCAAGCCAATATGTATGCCTAATTGCTTCTATCTCATCTCTTATAACTATTCAGTCTCCTTGTGCTCGCTCAACCTTTCTCAGTTTAGCCTGCTTCGTTGTGAAGTTACGGACAGCGTGGCCAACACGGCCAGCAGAGCCGGGAAGAACAACAGGTTGACTCCTGCTTTACCAATACTAGGCTTGCCCGGCAGCAGCAGTGGGTAATGGTAGCAACCTGGCTACACGTACCGCATCGCCATCCCCAGCAACAGCTGCACGGATCATACAGCTTAAGGCAACGAGAGAGGGTCCCCACCGACGTGTCCAAATAGAGGGTGTAGTAGCCGGGGGGAACAGGAACTCCGGAGTAATCAAGTTGTGACCAGGTCCCATCCCAGTCGGATGCAAAGCCCACCGGGTCAAACTCCAGCGAATTGACCGTCTGACCGGACGAATCAACGACATACCACCCTAATATCTGCGTATCGGGGCAGGTACAACAACAGCACCAACTGAAAACTTTCTGCTGGTCTACCATAAACGCGATCGTTTCGCCCAGTCTATATTGCGTACACCGGGTACTGCAAGGACTTGCTGCCGCGCCCGCGATCGTCGCAAATAGCACAAGGCCAACCAGAACAACACTTCCCCGCGCCCACCAATTCTTCACTGACCTCACCTCTCTTTCTAACTATCTATTATACACCAAAAAGCCTGTTGGTGTCGCAATCGGTGAAAAGCAGATGACGCCACGTGAATCGGTAGAACTGGAGGAGCCGGACACAACCGTGAAAAGAGAAGAAGCAGGTGATGGGGATCTCTCCCGATGCCAGCAGAGCTTGATCACCTTGCAGACAGCAGCGGGAATAAGAGTGAATAAGGGAAGAATGCGTCAGTGGTTCGCGAGCATGGAGTGCTAGGGGCCAAAATCGTTTTCAGAAGGACGTTTCCTACACACCTCAACTCTCAATATGTTGGCGTCAAGCCTTCCTCTGCCAACCCGACTAAAGCCATGGCATCATCAAAATCTACATCTCTGTCGCTATCAAAATCGAACAGCTGCCAATTATCCTGGACTACACGGCTTGAGAAGTTGAAACTGAAGATGCGCACGTCCTCAAAGGTGAATCTGCTATCACCGTTGATATCTTCGAACAATCCATCGCCATCCAGGTCTGTCGGTGGGGCCGATGACCTCCCGATGGTGAATACGGCAAAATTGAGGTTTCCAGACCTCACTAAGGGCTCTATCTCTCTACCCTGATCATCGATCATAGGATTGACGATCATCCAAATCGCAGTCTGCCCGGGTTCCACCGCCGTCAAACTGATCGTAGCAAGCAGCAGATTCTCAGCTCCAGGGAGGATCTCATCCTTAAGATCTGCTGCTCTGAACTCGATTGAACTAGCTGTCTGACGAACCACCTCAAAGAATCTCTCATCGATCGCTCGGGACTTCACCAACTCCAACTGCGCGATGTTGCTGTCCTCAACTAGAAGTGTGATATCATACCACTGGAGACCTCCAGGAGCATTGGCAAGGACAAGATCTAAATCCACGTCTCTTTCAAGCGTTACCGTCTTATCCTCCAAACGAATGATTGGCAAAGAAGCTGAAGATAGCTCTATAAGGGATGCCAATCTCATAGCATCTGCAAAGTTTGCGCCGCCGTCACCATCAAAATCAAATAATTGTCGATACCTCTGAATCATTTCACTATCTACATGATAGGCGAATAATGCAATATCCTTCGCAGTAAACTCACCATCGCCATCAATATCCTCATATACACCATCACCATCCAAATCCTGGCCTCCTATGGGAGAGAGGCCGACCTGGGGGCCTGTGATGGGTTCAGGAGCAGTTATGACCGAAAGGGAGGAGCCTACCTCGACCAAGGGCTCGAGGTGGTTGTCCTTATCGCTGACGAAGAGATTGATCTCAACGTTGAATCCCGTCTCGCCCTCCTTCATACCCGCGAGATTCAACGTTGCAAGGACTAGGTCCTTGGACTCTGGATTGATCAGATCATCCAGGTCTACCGCTCTGAACTCGACTAACCTTTCAGTTTGGTTTACTACTTGAAAGAATGGCCCGCTTATCACCCCTCCTCTGATACCTTGCACCTGTGCAACGCTAGGATCTTCGATAAAGAGGCTTATGTCGAATCTCTGTACTCCCTCAGGGGCATTGGCGAGGACCAGATCCAGTTCGATCTCTTCGCCAAGCTGCACCTCGCTTTTCTGGAGCCGGAGCAATATCCGATTATCTGATTGTGCCCAAACAGACAGGGGGACTAGTGCCATAGCTATAAGGCTTAACACTAGGATTGTCCAGATGGGTCGCCGGATTCTTAAGACTATCGGTCGCATCGTTCTTCCCCCTTTCCTAAATTGTTTGAAAGCAGACCCCTCGAGGATAACCGTCCGAGCTTCAGAACAAAGGGCAAGAAAGGAGGAGGAAATTGCCTATTCGTCCCTATTGGTAGTGACCGATGTCAAGCAAGGGAGATTGAGAGGAGGAGGCCCATTGATCAGTTTTTACCTCGGCTTTACCTGATCTGTTGTTCCTCGACCATTGACTTGAGGACGACGGCATCGTTGAAGTTCACTATCCCGTCATTATTGAAATCGAAAGCCTTGGTATTCTCCTGCACCGCTGGACTGTCGATGTAGAAGCCGAGGAGGGCGGGATCCTCGAGAGTAAGCTTGCCATCGCCATTGATATGCTCGTACAGTCCATCCCCGTCAAGGTCTCGAGGAAGACTAGCAGAGTCCCCTATAGGAACAAGGTATAGCTCCTTTACATCGAAGGCTAGTTGCCCCCCGGTGAGGTAATCAGGGTTGCCAAAGTCCAATACTGCCAATGCCAGGTAGCGCCCTGGGGAGAGCGGTTCGACGGAAGCGTCCACTATACGAAGGTAACGAACCGCTCTGGGGAGGAGGGGGAATTCCTCGATAATGATACTTCGAACGGTATCGCCACTTCGGCTGATGATATCGAGTCTTCCTTTTGGTCGTAGCTGCACGTTCCCCGTGTTCTGGAACGAGACCTCGAATGTGAGGGGATCATTTTCAACCTTCTTGACCCCGATGACCCTCCCTGAGAGCACTTCGGTCCCGGAGACCGTGTCAGCAAGCTCGGTGCCTCCCCCACCGGTCACCTTCAAGACTTCCACTGTCACCGTGGCCTCGCTCGCTATAGCATCGTCGTCTTCCACTGTGTAGGTGAACTGGTCCGTGCCCACGAACCCGTCGACTGAGGTGTAAGTAATCGTTCCATCCCAGTTGGCTGTAGCGGTCCCGCTTTCCGGCCCTGATATTATGGTAACAGTCCCAGGAATAAGGCTACCGTCAGGATCGCTATCGTTGGCGAGTACATCAATGTTAACCGGCACCCCCGCCTCCGTTGTCGCGAGATCATCCTCGGCAACCGGAGGATCGTACACCTCGCCAACCATCACCACAACCGTGGCGACATTTGAAGTGGCCCCCTCGTTATCATCTACGGTGTAGGTGAAAAAGTCGGGACCACTGAAGTTGGGGTCGGGCGAGTAGGTGACCGTTCCATCCTCGGCAACCCGCACCGTGCCGCTTACCGGAGCGTCGTCGATCATTATCGTGGCTGGGTCAATTGTGCCGTCAGGGTCTTTGTCGTTGAGGGTCACCTCGATGGAAAGAGAGGCACCTTCGTCCGCGAGGACCATGTCATCATTGGCGATTGGAGGATCGTTCACTACACCTACGTTAATCGTGACCGTGGCCACGTTGGAGGTGGCCCCGTAGTTGTCTTTCACGGTGTACGTAAAGCTATCACTGCCATTAAAGTCCTCATCTGGCGTGTAGGTCACGGTGCCGTTACCGTTGTTGACCACAGAGCCATCGCTCGGCCCAGACACAATCGCCACCGCGCTTGCCACAACCGTGCCGTCCACATCGGTATCGTTCGCGACAACATTTGTGGTCACAGGCGTATCTTCCGGCGTTGTATCGTTGTCGTCGTTCGCCACCGGCGGGTCATTCACTACCCCAACGTTAATCGTGACAGTGGCCACGTTGGAGGTGGCTCCGTCGTTGTCTTTCACGGTGTACGTAAAGCTGTCACTGCCGTTGAAGTTCTCATCCGGCGTGTAGGTCACGGTGCCGTTACCATTGTTGACCACAGAGCCGTTGCTCGGCCCAGACACAACCGTCACCGTGCTTGCCACAACCGTGCCGTCCACGTCGGTGTCGTTCGCGACAACATTCGTGCTTACAGGCGTATCTTCCGGCGTTGTATCGCTGTCGTCGTTTGCTACCGGGGAATCGTTCACCGCGGTTACGGTGAAGCTAGCAGCATCAGAGTCAGTCCCACCAACTAAATCTTCAGCGGTAAACGTGATCGTCTCCGAACCATTCCAGTCTGCACTAGGTATGCCGATCGTGGCCACCCGGCTGCCATTGATGCTGACTGTCAGCTCAGTATTACCGCTGTAGCTCCAAGTCATCTCAGCGTCGGTGTTGTCAACGTCGCTGACATAGTCATCCAGGCTGATGGTGGCAAAGCTTCCACCCTCAGCGATGGTCTGGTCAGGGATATCGGTGACCACTGGAGCGTCGTTCACGGCGTTGACGGTGAAGGTTGCCGGGTTACTATCGGAGAGGGATCCAGGGTCGGTTGCGGTAAAGGTGATCGTCTCAAAGCCATACCAGTCGGCATTGGGTATGCCGATCGTGGCCACCCGGCTGCCATTGATGCTGACTGTCAGCTCAGTATTACCGCTGTAGCTCCAAGTCATCTCAGCGTCGGTGTTGTCAACGTCGCTGACATAGTCATCCAGGCTGATGGTGGCAAAGCTCCCACCCTCGGCGATGGTCTGGTCAGGGATGTCGGTGACTACTGGAGCGTCGTTCACGGCGTTGACGGTGAAGGTTGCCGGGTTACTATCGGAGAGGGATCCAGGGTCGGTTGCGGTAAAGGTGATCGTCTCAAAGCCGTTCCAGTCGGCACTGGGTATGCCGATCGTTGCCACCCGGCTGCCATTGATGCTGACTGTCAGCTCAGTATTACCGCTGTAGGTCCAAGTCATCTCGGCGTCGGTATCGTCCGGATCTTCCACGTAATCGTCCAGATCAAAGGTTGTGAAGCTCTGCCCCTCGGTGATCGTCTGATCCGGAATGTCCCCCACCACCGGCGGCTGATTGGGGGTGTAGTAGACTTTGACCGGAACCCAGTCTAAGAAGAAATCCCTATCATGCCGATCTGAGCTACAAGCTAGCCTGACGACGAAGTTGTAGTTTATTTGAGCCACGGTCCAGCCATGGTCCCAGGTGTCCGTTGCCCCACCAAGAGTGGTTGTGTGCTCGCTCTCAGGCTCGGTCCAATCTGTCTTGGCCGTGGTCCAGCTCGAGCCTCCATCCCAAGATAGCTCCACGCCCATGCTGCTGGTACCGGCGTGATCGTCCAGATACCAGTCCAGCCGCACCGCGATGCCGTTGATGGTAGCATTCGCTGGGATGCTGAAGCCGTAGCTGTAGTAGCGGTGGCGGTCACCTCGCCCATCTCTGTTTTCAGCTACGCCAGGGCCATCAGCATAGGCATTTGCAGGATTTCTTTCAAATCCGTCGCCATCTCCACCTGTGTCAGCGGCATTTGCCGAGGGATTCTCCCAGCCCGTGTCCGCCGCCAGTACCACGCTAAGGCTTACGGACACAACAGCCAGCGCCACCATGAGCGCAACAGCCGTTCTAGGCGTTTTCCATGCTCCCATCTTTGACTTTTGCTCCTTTGTGAATCCTTGTCTGTTATCGCTCAGCCAATCAAACCTCGACTCGCCAGCCATCTGCCTGCCACCTTGCTCTAATCCAACCTTCACTTGATTGTCAAATCGTAACTGTTGCCACTCATTCGTGCTTTGAGCTTCTCGTTTTTCTTCCTGAGCTTAATTGGCTCAACTTCGAGC
>Ga0315547_1003227_pt1 | contig 10767 bp, 7 predicted proteins | sample SalMarSW160240MG_2_FD_202542 | JGI IMG/M metagenome (GOLD analysis project Ga0315547, IMG submission 202542) | Salt marsh sediment microbial communities from the Plum Island Ecosystem LTER, Massachusetts, United States - Salt Marsh Sediment SW1601-240 ... | reverse complement strand
TTCGGCTGCGTCTGCAAACACTTCCAGCACCAGCCGTATAGAGGGTACATCCATCCGGGTGGACACGAACAAGCTGAACGAGATATGGCAATTGGTGGGCGAACTTACCATCTATAAGGCTCAGTTGTCCAAGCTGCACGATAATGTAGCTCGCCAGAAGGGGAATGAATCGATCAAGGGTGAAGTCGAGCGTGCCTCGGATTCTCTTGAAAGGATTACCACGGCGATGCAGCAGGCGATCATGGGAACCAGGATGGTACCGATCGCTGTGTTGTTCAATAAATTTCCGCGTCTCGTCCGGGATCTATCCCGTAAGCTGGGCAAGAAGGTTGACCTGGAAATTCACGGCAAGGAGACAGAAATAGACAGGACCATCGTCGAAGTGCTGTCCGATCCTCTGACTCATATTATCCGCAACTCCCTGGATCACGGCTTGGAAGGACCCGAGGACCGGCGGGCGGTAGAGAAAGATGAGGTGGGGCATATCATGATCTCTGCCCATCAGCAGGGAGGCCAGGTGGTCATCGAAATCACCGATGATGGGCGGGGACTTGACGTAGACAAGATACGGCAGAAGGCAGGGATTAGCCGCGAAGTAAGTGAGGAGGAGGTGGTTCAAACCATCTTTTCGCCGGGTTTTAGTACCAAGGAGGATGTTACGGATCTATCCGGGCGGGGTGTCGGAATGGACGTAGTTGCCACCCGAATCCGGGAAGGGTTGAAAGGCGAGGTTGAAGTACGCAGCGAGCCTGGGAAAGGCACCTTGATTCGGATTCTGCTGCCCCTGACTCTCACGATTCTCCACTCTCTGGTCATTTCCTGCGTAGGTTATTACTACGCGATTCCGGTTCAGGATATCGATGAAACCGTCAGAGTTCTTGAAGAGGAAATCGTGATACAAGAGGGAAGTGAGGTATACTCCTATGAAGGCAACGAGATGCCTCTACTCAGGCTCGGCCCGGTATTTTGCGGACCATCGAAGGATCAACACAATCGAAGCAGAGAACACAACGGGGTAGTTGTTGAGCAGCGACGTGGGAAAGTCTGTCTGCTCGTAGATGAGCTGGTTGAAGAGGAGGATCTAGTTATCAAACCGATCTCTGAGTTGCTCAATCACCGTAGACTATTCTCAGGTGTATCGGTACTCGGTGACGGGAAAATCATATTTATCCTCGACACGGCCAGAATCATGGAGATTATAGAAACCGGGGGCGTTGATGCCATATAGAGTTCTACTCGCTGATGATCTGTACTTTATGAGAATGGTGCAGAGAGAGGTGTTGGAGGCAAACGGTTACCAGATTGTCGGAGAAGCCTCGACCGGAACCGAAGCGGTTGCCAAATACCAAGAATTGAATCCGGATATCGTCATCCTTGACATTACCATGCCCGAAATGAACGGTCTGGAAGCGATGCGTAAAATACTTGAAATCGAATCCCAAGCCAAAATCATCATCTGCTCGGCGATAGGGCAGCAGAACCTGATCGTAGATGCAATCAACGCCGGCATCAAGGATTTCATCGTAAAACCCTTCAAACCCGAACGGTTGTTGTCGGCTATCAAAAACGCCCTGGCTCCGTAAAAAAAAACGGTATGCCTGGACGTCAGAGAGCATACCGTATGAGGGCCAAATCCTGCGGAAAAGGTGCATCCCTCATTTTATCTCTTCGGCCCAATAGGAGGGAACTTTAGCCCTATTCGAAGCCTTGCAGCATCTTTAGGGGCGCGATCTACATACGCTCGAGAGTTTTGTGAAGCAGTCCACTGTGGTAGGAAGCGGAGGCCAGAAGCTCCTCGTACAGCTGCCTCGAAGTTGCCAAAACCTGAGCGTAGTCGCGAGGACCCTCGGGGTTGTCCAGCACTCGGCGGATCAACGGCTGGAATAGAAAACCGGCGATTTGACGCGACGTCAAGGATAGGATGTCCTGATCCACCTTTGCCAGACCGGCAACCGCCGCGCCGCTGCCGTGGTCGCTGCCGCACAGTTCGATCCCTCTCTTGGCCAGATCCTGCAGTTTTTCCAATTCCACGGCCAGGCGCTGCAAGCTTTGGCGGACCTGTCCGTGCCCTCTGCCTCTCCCCGATTTTTCACGGCGCAGATCGGAGAGCTCGGCATCGATACGACTGCGGCACTCAGGTAGCTGAAAGATTTCCGTCACATCGACCAACCCCATCCCTTCAATTGCAATTCCTCCGGCTGCCAGGGTAAATGTCCTGGGTCCGCCGGTTTGGGACTGCTGCTTCATCTGGTTTTCAAACCACCATTTGTAGATCAACATGCGGCGATCCGTCAAGGTTCGCCCGCCTTGATTGTTTGCGAGAGCCGTAGGAACGGCCTGATGCAGATATCTGAATATCATCTGTTCTGCCGTCGACAGTCTGCAGGAGCAGGTGTGCATAGATTCTTCGAAGAAAGCTCCCCGGCTGTGAGTCCTTTTTCCCGGGAACCCCAAATCAAGACCGGCCATGTAGATCGAAGAACAGCCAAGATAACGACAAACATCCCATGCTGTAGCGGCCACCGAGCCGCCTGCACCGATCAGCCCCCGCTGTCCAATAATTTCTTCGATGTATTTGCCCAGGGGAAAGAAGGAGGAGACAAACAAGACCATTTCTTCCTCCTTTCCTTCACTGCGAAAGACTCGGGGGTGGGCGGAGGATTCGGACACCAGAATCGTTTGCTCTCGCTCCAGCCAGTCGAGATGCCGGCTGTTCCAGTACTGGGGGTCGACGGACACCAGAAAATCAGGTTCCACTCCCTGGTTTTTACAGAAACGATACGACGTGTCCACCGCCACAATCAGCATGTGTTCCTTCAAGGCTTTGAGATGGGGCAGTACTTCATCGAGGGAAGGTCCGGCAGCCATGACCAGAGCCGGCACACCGGGAAAACGGTTTTGAGCCATACCGATTCCGGGATTACCGGCAAAACGATCGAGATTACTCAAGAGGTTGCGGACCCACAACTGACCGAAGCGCCTCAGGGTGTTGATGTTTACTTCCCGCTTGTCAAAAACTGAAACCAGTAAAGCCTCGACCCGATGGTAATACTCACTCCGGGATGCAAGCAGAGGGCGAAGACGGAGAACACAGAGCGCTTGCAAAGGCAAGGCCTCGATGCTCATCATCACGGCTTCCGGCTCGTCTCCCACGTGCCAGTGGATATTGGGCAGGGACAGTAGATTTCTCAGATCCCGGCTTTGCAAAGCTTGGAGGAACAGCCCCGTGTCCTGTTCCACGACAACCAGCGGTTTGCCGGGAAACGCTTCACAGAACGCGTCGACCAGATAGCCGAATCCAAAACCCAAAACAATGCCGGCCGAGACGGTCACCCCGGCCTCTTCGTTCACGATGCGCCGGGCTTCCTTTGCGGGGTCGTAGCGCGAGTGCAGATAGGTGCCGTGTAGCCGGGCCGTGGGAGATCCCGACGGGGTTCCCACGATCTGAAAACCAGTTGGGGTTCCGGCCTCTTCCAGTGCTTTAACCCGCAGTTCCGGCTGCAGGCGGTAGAGAACCGTCAGATTTGCTGCACTGTAACCCATCATTCCAAATACAGGGTGATAACCATACCCGGTTTCAACGGTGTTCCAGGGGGAGGATCCTGAGCAACGACATATCCTTCCCCGGACATGTGAACCTCGAGATCTCCCTGCTGAAACAGAGGGAGAAGGAGCCTCTTCGGCATTCCTAGTAGTTCCGGCATCTCAGAATCCACGTGGACCTGTTCGGGTAACAGAATGCGTATGCTTCCCGGGTGCTCGAAAACCGTGTCCCCGCTGCGGGGAACACCGAGATAATCCACCAGCCACTCAGCTGTTTCCTTGAACACAGGAGCGGCAATTTGGCTACCGTAGTACGCGGGTCCTTTCGGATAATCGACTACCACATATATGATTAGCTGGGGATCGTTGGTGGGAAGGATTCCGAGATACGAAGCCACAAAGTGGGTTTCCGAATATTTTCCGGTTTCAGGATCCAGAACTTCCGCGGTTCCCGTCTTTGCCGAAACCCGTACTCCTTTGACCCGGCCTCTTCGGGCGGTTCCCCCATCTTCCGTGGCGGTTTCCATCATTTCGAGAACCTGTCGGGCGATGTCCGGCGACAGGACTTCCCGCACCGGTTTATGCTCAAATTTTCTGATGATTTCCCCCTGGGGAGACACGATTTCCCGTACGATTTGGGGTTTGAGCAAGAGACCATTGTTGGCAAACACGGTCGCTCCTTGGAGTATCTGGAGAGAGGAAACGGAGACCTCCTGACCAAAGGCGATTGTCGCCTTGCTGCGAGCCGACCACCTGCTTGGATCGGCAAGGATCCCCGCACTCTCTCCAGACAACGGCAGCTCTGTGGGTTTCCCAAAACCGAATCGCAGCAACATCCCGTAAAAATCGACTTCCTTGACCTGCTCGGAAGCCAAAGCTGCCCCTACATTGCACGAGTACTTCAGTATCTTTTGGGCGTTCACCCATCCGTGGCTGGCCAAATCCCGTATCTCGATTGTCTGATCATTAGGAAGGTTCATCTCGTAGACTCCGCCGCAAAAAAACTCCTGCTGTGCATCGATTCCGCCGAGTTGGAGGAATGAAGAAATAGAAAATATCTTGAACACCGATCCTGGCTCAAAGGCGCGGGTCAAAGGGAGATTCTGCAACGCCCTGCTGTCGTAGTTATTGTACTGATTCGGATCAAAGTTGGGCACACCGCAGTACCCGAGGATCTCTCCGGAGGATGCTTCCATAACCAGGATATACACGGCATCGGCTTCATTTTCTTCGTAGGCTTTCCGAGCGAATCCTTCGATGACATGCTGGATGTTGATGTCCAGGGTCAGAAACACCTGATTCCCGAGGAATTCTTTCTGATCCTGGACGGTACTTACCGCCGGAGGGGAGAGGACATTGTTAAAGGTATACTCGATTCCGTTCAGTCCTACGTTGTCTACACCGACGTAGCCGATTACGTGACTGGCCAGTGTTTGCTCCGGGTAGTTTCGGCCAAACTCAGGGACAAGGTCAATGCCTTCCAATCTGCCCTCGTCCTTGAGGGTTTGTATCGTTTCAGATTCGGTAGGGGTGACCTTACGCTTCATGAACACGAATCCCGGATTGTTTTCCAGCCTGGAGAGAACGGTATCGTAGGGGATGTCGAGGATTTCTGCAAGAAGTTTCGCCGAGCCTTGAGGATCGCTAACATTTGGTATCCAGGCGGAAACCGAATCCAGCCGGGTTGAGATGGCGAGGATTTTCCCGTTCCTATCAAGCACGGGGCCGCGTTCGACAACGGGCAAGGTGATAGATCCCGGCGGTTCATTCTTGGGAGTGAAGATCATCAGCTGCACCAGTCTGCCCACGATCAGCAGAACCAGCGCAGCGAGAAATAGTACGAAGAAGTGCAACCTTCTTCTTTCTTTACCGTTGCTCATATCGCAATCTTCGCTTCGCAACCAAATAAGGAAGATTGCGATGTCCTCTTCCAGCAAGCTGTCATCGTAATATAACTTGAGAAGGTATTCCCTTAAGCTTCATCTTTCGAGGCGTAGAATTCAAGCCTGTTAATATTAATCGCAATATTCGCTTCGCAACCGAATTAGGAAGATTGCGATCTCTTCTTCCAGTGCTAAAAGCTTGTTTGACCTGCAGCGAAGCTTCAAGCAAAAAACAAGATTTTCGCGCTGTCATCATAATATGGTAGATAATTAATGTCGATATTACGATTGTATAACCCTATGATTGCAGTGATTGAGCACCAGAGAGTCAAACGCCGAAGAGCCACTAACGATCGGCGGGTAGAATCCAAGACCTTAGAGTTCACGTTTCCCGAGATCCGGCGGATCCAACCCGCTAAACCAACCACCTGGCGGGAGGTTCAGCAGATCCGGCGGCCCAAGATAGCTCCCAAGGAATACGATCTTTCTCGACGAATCCGTCTAAAAGGCAATCGAGCCAAGACGGCTCTGCTAAAGCGCTTGCCCCGGGCGGATCTGATTATGGCGGGGGCCTTGATACTGTGTCTTCTCTTTCCTCTCGGATTCCGATTGTCTTTTTTAGCTCCTGCTGAAGCGGAGATCGAACTTCCTGCAAGTGAAGATGTGGAGAGCGCCTTGGCGCACTACCTCATTCCGGAAGGGGTTACAAGGGACAGGCCCCGCAACCAGGAAATTATTGACTCGATAACAACTACGAGTTATGCAGTCCGTAATGGAGATACCATTTCAAGGATCGCCCAGCGTTTCAATCTGGGGATGGATACAGTGATAAGCTTTAACAGCATTCAGGATGCCAGGAGCTTGAAGGTCGGCACGACCCTTACAATACCCAATTTCAACGGTCTAAAATACAAGGTGAGGCGGGGTGACTTCCTTGGGAGTATCTCCAAAAAGTACGGAATCGCTCTGAATGAGCTGTTGGACTGGAACAATTTGGAAACCTCGGTGATCGTACCCGGTCAGGAGCTGTTCATTCCCGGCGCACGGCTGAGTGAGATGGAGCGGAATCGGGTTTTCGGTCGATTGTTTATTTACCCTACACGGGGTAGGATTACTAGTCGATTCGGCATGCGTCGCGACCCGTTCACAGGGATTCGAAGATTTCATAACGGAGTCGATCTGGCCGGCCCGGTCGGCATCCCGGTTATCGCTTCCATGTCAGGGAAGGTGGCTATGCTGGGCTACAATCCAACCTTTGGAAAGTACATCATCCTGACTCATCCGGAGGGTTTTCAGACCCTCTATGGACACCTTGATGCCTTTCGGGTGCAGAAGGGGGAGAGTGTGAAGCAGGGCCAGCGGATCGCCGATATGGGTAATTCCGGCTACAGTACAGGCAGCCACCTCCATTTTTCGATCTTTCGTCGAGGAGAGCCGATTGATCCTTTCCAGTACCTCCACTAATCTGCTCCGTGCCGCGCGCGCTCTGAAGGCGTTGCGGAGGCGCGCAGCTCACTTTTGGCGGCTCCATATCATACTCCCGTTGAAGGCTCTGTTATTCCGTTTTCTCCACGTAGTGCAGGTCTTGCTCAGGGTGTTTGCCTGGAAGTTCTGGAAGCAGCATGTACGAGTGCTGGTAAGTCTTGCCTTTATCCTAGTCGCCGCCGGGCTGACCGCATACCAAATCCGGAGTGTACAGGTGGAGAAACAGAGGTTTCTCTACTACCCGGAAGCCTGGATTTTCCACAGTCCACTGCGGGAAAATTTGAAACCTGCCGATACTAAAAGTGAGATTCCGGAGGCAGAACCGGTTGGTGGCGGCTCTCTGAGTGTGCTACCTATTGATATAAAGTTGTACAGGGTACGGGAGGACGACACTCTGTCCGGCATCGCAGAACGTTTTGGCATGGATCTCGACACGATCGCTTCTCTTAATCGAGAATGGGGCAGCGGAGTGCATCTGATCCAGATTGATGAAGCGATAAAGATTCCGAATCAGGACGGTATCTATATCGAAATACAAGACGATTTGGATACACTATGCGAGGAGAAGGGTGTTCCTGTCGAGGTGGTGTTTGCGGTCAACGGAATTGATCGGCGGCAGATCAAGCCCGGGATGGAGCTGTTCTTTCCAGGAGTACAGCATACGGGCATAGAGCGCAGTGTGATTACGGGCAGCGCCTTCCTGAAGCCCGTAGTCGGCTGGCTGACCTCCGGTTTTGGCTACCGCAGGGATCCCTTTACCAAAGAGATGCACTTCCACAGGGGAATCGACTTGGCGGCCGCTACGGGTACGACGGTACGGGCGGCGCTGGATGGTAAGGTGATCGCTGTGGGATATAATTCGGTGTTGGGGAACTACATCCTGATCCGTCATCAGATCAGTTACTCATCCCTGTACGGTCACCTCAGTCAGATCTGGGTTAAGAGGGGAAGCACCGTAACCCGAGGGCAGCGGATCGGAGCAGTCGGCAACACCGGAAGGTCCACGGGACCGCATCTGCACTTCGAAATCCGACGGCGCGGCGTGCCCGTCAACGCCTGGGGCTTGATGACCTCCCGATATTGAGATTTGAGGGTACCAACGTGAAAAGAATTTTGTTTGTCGTAATCGGTCTCCTGGCTCTGTTTACGATTATAAGAGCTTATGCTCAGGAAGAAGAGCGGGAGAACCGATACATCCTTCATCCCGGCATTTTGGAGTTCGAATCAGCCGAAGGCGGCGCCCGACTGGCTTTTGGATTTCTCGAGCGTTCCGAAGAGCAGGGACCGGGGCGAACCTGGAATCTGTTTCCAATGCGGCTGTCTCTGCGGGCGGGCAAGCAGAGTTTCCTCATCGCGATGAACGGATTGTCCTTCCTCAGCCCTGCCGGCCTGAGGATCGGCAGGCCGGTTACGATTCGCGGCGTGAAGCGGGGGGATGTGGTGAGCATTGGTGGTGATGTTACGGTGGAGGGCACCGTAGAGGGGGATGTGTGGACCCTGGGAGCGAATATCAATCTACTCTCCGGCTCTACCGTTGCCGGAGACGCGGTGGCTTTGGGGGGGGCCGTAGAAGCGGATAGACGATCGAAGATCGGAGGAAACAAGCAGTCCCTGCCCAACATCAAGATTCCCTTTCTCAGCCTGCTGAGTTCGGAGCATTCGGCGGCCACCTTCCGCTTCGTCATCGAAATACTTGGGGTCTGTCTGTTTTTGCTGGTGTTGTTTCTCTTCGTTCACTTCGGACGCGACCACCTCTCCCGCCTTGGAGCTTTGCTCGGCTCCCGTTGGAAGGCTTCGATTCTCTATCTGGTTCTGGCGGTGCTGATCATCCCGGTGTTGGTAGCCCTGCTGATCGTCTCTGTAGTGGGTATCCTCATGATACCCTTCATTTCGGTCGTACTGATGTTTCTTGCCTATATCGGCTATGTTGCTATGGCCGTACGCCTGGGACTATGGATTCGTAAGTCTTCCCCCGATGTTGGGCCGGCCGAGGCCTACACAACCGGACTCCTCGGCCTGCTGGTACTGAAAGGACCGGTGTTGCTGGGTATCCTTTTCACCCTGCTGACTGCGGATTTCTTCCAGGGTATCGGCCGTTTTATGTCGGTCATCGGGACCGTCGCCGTGGTTGCCGCCACTCTCTACGGTCTGGGGGGCATACTGCAATATCTGCGTGTTCAGGCTCGAGGCGGTTGAACGGACAACTTTCCAATCCCATTTTTATCTGGCCGGCAGTACCTTCCCACCTTTGATCCCCTGTCTGCTTGCGAGAAATCGAAATTTACTGTTGCAAAGCGAGAATATTCTCATTATAATGAAAATTAGAATGTCTCGGCCTGCGAGAATAAAACAACAAGAGGAGTTGCTATATGAAAAAGACGGATGTGGTTATCGTTGGGGGAAGCGCTGCAGGGCTCACCACCGCAATTACAGTTCGGAGGCATTACCCAAATAAAAAGATACTTCTGATCCGCAGAGAGAAACTGGTACCCATCCCCTGCGGCATACCCTACATCTTCGGTACTGTGGGAAGCCCCCAAAAAAACTTGATGCCGGATACGGCCCTGGAAAAGCACAATGTTGAGCTCATCATAGACGATGTGACTGAACTCGATAGGGAGAAAAAGACTGTGCAAACCAAATCCGGGGAGGAAGTTGGTTATGACAAGCTCGTCCTGGCAACGGGCTCGCTGCCGATGATGCCGCCGATTCCCGGTTTCGACAAGGAGAACGTGTATCCGGTGCACAAGGACGTGGAGCATCTCAGCATCATGCAGGAAAAGATGAAGTCTTCCAAGAAGATCGTGGTAATCGGAGGCGGATTTATCGGTGTGGAGATGTCCGATGAGATGAATAAAGTTGGAAATCTGGATGTTACGATCTGCGAGCTCCTTCCCCACTGCCTGCAGCTGGCCTTTGATCCGGAGTTCTGCACGGAAGTAGAAAAACTCATAGAGAAACGGGGCGTCAAGATCATGGCCGACCAGAAGGTAAGCTCGATCGAGGGTAACGGCAAGGTAACAGGGGTGAAACTGGCCGACGGCACGATTCTGCCCGCCGATATGGTGATCGTCGGGATCGGAACCGTTGCCAACATAGATCTGGCCAAAAAAGCCAATCTGCGCCTGGGACCTACTGGATCGATTTGGGTCGACCGAAGGATGCGCACCATCGATGAGAACATATTCTCCTGCGGCGACTGTACAGAAAAGTTCTCTTTCTTCGGCGGCATTCCTTCGAAGCTCAAGCTGGCCTCCATTGCCTGTTCGGAAGCTCGGATCGCCGGCGCCAATCTGTTCGGAATCCAGCGGGAAAGCGTCGGCACCATCGGCGTGTTTTCTTCCGCCATCGGAGATCGGAGCTTTGCCGTAGCGGGGTTGTCGGAAAACTTTGCCAAGCAGCAGGGATACGATGTGATCACGGGGACTGCGGAAGGACCGAATCGGCATCCGGGAAGCATGCCCGGCATGGCAAACCAGAAGGTAAAGCTGATCTTCGAAAAACGCACAAAGGTCCTGATTGGATCCCAGATGATGGGAGACCTCGCGGTAGGAGAGCTGGTCAACGTTGCCAGCGCCTGCATCCAGTACAAGATGACAATTGACGACATCTCCTGTTTTCAGATGGGAACTCATCCTGCTTTGACAGCCTCGCCGGTGGTATACCAGTTCGTCAACGCGGCGGAATCCGCCTTGCTGTCGATTTCGTAATGGGAGGAAACCAATGCCGAAAATACTTATGATTGATGATGACAAAGACTTGCAGGAGATGACTCGACTCGTTTTGGAGAAGAACGGCTTCGAGGTTCTCTCCGCCTATAACCCGGAGGAGGGCCTGCAGAAGGTGCAATCCGAGA
>Ga0315547_1003224_pt1 | contig 10774 bp, 9 predicted proteins | sample SalMarSW160240MG_2_FD_202542 | JGI IMG/M metagenome (GOLD analysis project Ga0315547, IMG submission 202542) | Salt marsh sediment microbial communities from the Plum Island Ecosystem LTER, Massachusetts, United States - Salt Marsh Sediment SW1601-240 ... | reverse complement strand
CCTTACCATTAAACCAGATTTGGTAACCCTTGTTCCTGAAAGAAGGAAAGAGGTAACCACTGAAAGTGGCCTTAATGTTGTAGGCAATAAAAAAGCATATAAAAAAGTTACTGGCACATTAAAGGAGGCTGGTATTTCTGTCAGCTTTTTTATTGATCCAAATCCTGATCAGATACAAGAATCCCTTGATGCGGGTGCAGATATAATTGAGATCCACACAGGATTTTACAGTGAAGCAGTATCAGAAGCAGAGATACTCGGGGAATTGGAAAAAATCCATGAGGCAGCAAAATTAGGAGCTCAGCTCAAGCTGAAAGTACATGCTGGACACGGCCTTAATTATGTCAATATAAAAAGATTTTCATCTATTCCCGAAATAAGGGAATACAGTATTGGCCACAGCATTATTGCGAGGGCTGTAATGGTGGGACTGGATCAGGCTATTCGCGAGATGATTAATCTTGTGTCCCAATTTTAGGTAATGTCATTGGTCATTTGTCATTAGTAACTTGTCAGTTTCATTTCCATAAGGATGCAAAGGAATTTAGGGATTGTGAATTGTAGATTTAGGAATTTCGTTTTTATTGGTTTAATTGGTTGAAAACAAGTAACCAGCAACAAGAAACCCGATAAACAAAGGACGACTGACAACTTTCAACTGACAGAATAATATGATTTATGGTATCGGCGTAGATCTTGTAAACATAAGGAGAATGGGAAGAGTAATCGATAGATGGGGCACAAGGTTTTTACGGAGGGTATTTACTGAGCAGGAAATTAATTTCTGCTTTCAAGGTTCAAAATTAGAGTCTTCCCTTGCCTTGCGTTTCGCTGCCAAAGAGGCCTTCTCAAAAGCGATAGGTTTGGGTATGAGAAAGGGCATCAGGTGGCATAATATAGAGATTTTTCACAATAAAATGGGGCGACCAGATCTCAATTTAACTGGAAAGGCACTTAGTTTTTGTCATGCGGAGGGAATAATTAGCTGGTATGTGAGCCTTTCAGATGATGGTGACTATGGAATAGCCATAGTAGTACTTGAAAAACATGTTCCATAAAAAAACTCAAAAGCCTTGAGACTGAAAGAAATTTCTGTAAAATACCTGACAACTTCAGTTGAAAAAACTGTGTGGTTAGGCCAGCAATTGGGGGCTCAATTAATCAATGGCGATATTATTGCATTGATAGGTGACATAGGTGGTGGTAAGACATGGTTCACAAAAGGGATAGCCATTGGCCTTGAGATTGACCCAAATGATATAGTCAGCCCGACATTCACACTTGTTAATGAATACCAAGGTAAGAATCAAATTTTTCATATAGACCTTTACCGGCTGAAAAACAAAACCGAAATTCTTGCCTTAGATCTTGAAGATTATTTTTCAAGGGAAGGAATAGTTATTATAGAGTGGGCTGATCGTTGGCCAGGGAAGCTTCCTGAAAACAAAATTCATGTTAGACTGAAGATGATCGATGAGCATACCAGGGAACTTGAATTTTTTGGAAATCATCCCAGGGCTAAGGAAATTATAGGGGCATTAAAAGAGAGAGTAGGTCACAATTTAACACAATTACGATAGGAAAATGTAATAGGGGGTATAATTATGTTTTTAAAAAAATTATCTATTTTGTTAGTTTGTGCAGGTATCGTAATCTCTTTTAGTTGCGCTGGTATAGAAAAGGGTAAGGATTTTGCCACAGGAATTATTTCACATGAGGTAGATGAGAAACTTTTTAGCCAAGTTCCAGACGAAAAAAAAGATGCTATAAACCCTTTACTGAATACGGTTAAGGATGCCAAAGATCGTCTTGAACTTTCTAAGGCCTTGGTAAATAAAAAGGAAGCCGAATTAGACCTTGAAAAAGCAAAAAGTGGCGTGGCAAAGATTCAACTACAGATAAGTGAGGCCGAGCTTAATTTAGAGAAAATGAGAGCTGTTCAATCAGAAGGCCTTGGGGATCCAAAAAAGGTCAATCAACAGGTTGCTAAACTTGAGGCTAAGGTCTATAAATTAAAGGGTGAGGAAGCCAAGCAGAAGGCCAAAATAGAAAATGCCAAGTTGGTTGTTAAAGAAACCCAAGAGAAAATCAATAATTTGGAAACTAAGACTCAAAAAAACACTACTGAGCAAATGACTCCCGCGCTGGGCTTCGAAGCTATCCATGAAAGAAACTATACGTAGAGCATCCAGGTATCTTTTTTTGTTATGCTCTCATAAAGGCACAGAAGTGGTCCGGATAATCGGGATTTGCTAGACGGAGATTATAATAGTAATTGTCACGTTGCCCTTCGGCCTCGAGCGACTCGACATGAGCTCGCCGATATGTCTCAGGGCCGAGAGGCAATAAATCCCGATTATCCGGACCCGAGCACGGAACCTTATTTCAAGGCCCGCCCTGGCGCAACTAAGCTTCTGTGATATTTAATCGCTGTATTATTACCATGCTTAGTCATACAAATTCATTTTTTTCAAATCAGGTCTGGGCCAGGGGCATAAAGCAAAAAAAGACACCTGCATGCTCTTTTCAACACTTAGTTTCAGAAGATTGAAACAAAAAAAGAAGATATAGAGACTAAAACTAAGAAATAAGGTAACCGTTCACCCCGATAGATCGGGGTTATCCGTTGTCCGAAAGGGGAGATATTCCTCTGGATCAACCCATGGTTTGGCCTATTGATGGATATGTCTATTTCAGCGGTTCACTGCCACTCTTGGCTTATCGGTGAATGGTTAATCTTTCGGCAGTGCTCAAGATCGTGAGCCTGCCGAACGACTGCCAACGGTGAACGCTTACGAAATAAGCTGACAAAATATGGCATTAATAGTACAAAAGTACGGCGGCACCTCTGTCGGGAGCATCGAAAAGATAAAAAAGGTTGCTGAGAGGGTAATCGAATATTGTAAAAAAGGGGACAGGCTTGTGGTGGTTCTCTCAGCAATGGCCGGACAGACAGATTCCTTGATTAGGCTTTCCAGAGAGATAACGGATACCCCTGATACAAGAGAATTAGATGTTTTGATGGCAACAGGTGAACAAGTGAGCGTATCCTTGTTTGCTATGGCAGTAAAGTCCATGGGCTATGATTGTCGTTCCCTTCTTGGCTTCCAGGCAGCCATCCATACAGACCAAATATACGGTAAGGCAAGGATCAGGAAGGTTGAAACTGATCGGATCCTAAGGGAGTTAGATGAAAACAGAATTATAGCTGTTGCAGGTTTCCAGGGAATCGATGAAAGAAAAAATATTACCACCTTAGGGAGAGGGGGATCAGACACTACTGCAGTAGCTCTGGCAGCAGCACTAAAGTCAGATCTATGTGAGATTTTTACAGATGTTGAAGGTGTATTCTCAGCCGATCCAAATATCTGCACCCATGCTAGAAAACTGGAGAGAATATCCTATGAAGAAATGTTAGAGTTTGCCAGTTTAGGGGCCAAAGTTTTAGATATACGATCAGTTGAATTTGCTAAAAAATTTAATGTGCCCCTGCATGTTAGGTCATCTTTTATAAGGAGTGAGGGAACAATGGTGGTAGCAGAAAGTAAGGAGATGGAAAAGGTAATGGTCTCTGGTGTTGTCTATGATAAAAATGAGGCCAGAATTACAATAACCAAGGTGCCTGATAGTCCTGGAATTGCTTTTAAAATATTTGATCCTGTTTTTAAGGCTGGGTTAGTGGTGGATATGATTGTCCAGAATACCAGTGTTGAGGGTTTAACGGATCTCACATTTACAGTCACCAAAACAGATTTTCAGGAGACCATAAAATTGCTAAAAGAAGTTGCCCGTGAAATAGGGGCAGAAAAGGTGCTCGGAGATCAAAGTATTTCCAAAGTATCTATTGTTGGACTGGGTATGAGAAACCATGCTGGAGTTGCCTCCAAGATGTTTGAGACCCTATCAAAGGAAAATATCAATATAAGCATGATCAGCACCTCTGAGATAAAAATATCCTGTATTATAGAAGAAAAATATACCGAACTTGCAACAAGGGCCTTGCATGAAGCCTTTGGTCTGGGTAATGAAAAAGAAAAAAAATAGCAACCAGCATATAGGTCTTTTCATTCTTATTCTAATCCTCCTTCTTGGATGGGGAATAAATAACCTGTTTTCTGCACAAGGAAATCTTGGCTCTATCGAAAGGGAAAACAATATTTTTATCCTTGTCACTGGCATGGTAAAAAACCCTGGCGTCTATGAGTTTGATGGGGAACCTTCTTTAAAGGAATTGATGACCAAAGCCGGTTATTTGAAGGCAAACCTGATTGACGCAAAATTGTGTGATACATATCCTTCTGTTGCTCAGGGGGCAAATGTTCAGATCAGCTCAGAGAATAGGCACATATATATCTCAACTGGAACTATGCCCGCAGCATATAAAATTACTCTTAAAATCCCTATATCTGTAAATACTGCAAGTCTGGAAGAACTGGATACTATACCTGGTATAGGGCCAACGCTCGCTGAAAAGATCACTAATTACATATCCCTTTACGGTCCATTTAAGACACTTGAAGAGATAAAAAATGTACCTGGCATGGGAAGACTACGCTATCTAAAAATAAAGCCTTATATTTCAATTTAGAAAATTGAGGGAGAATGATGCCATTTAAAAAAAGTATTCCTCGATGGTCAATAGGCCTGATCCTTACCCTTCTATTTATACTCATGTTCGTGACAGGCCTTGGTGATTTTACAGACGTTATAGAGAAAAAAACATTTGACCTCCGATCCAAGCTCAGTGCCTCTGGAGAAAGAAATCCAGATATTGAGATAGTAGTTATTGATGATGATGATTTAGATGAAATCGGTCGTTTCCCCTGGCCGAGAAACATCCTTGCCAATGCTATAAACAATCTTGCAATGGCTGGTGCCAAGGTTATCGCCCTGGATATTATGTTTAATGAGCCAGAGGAAAGTTCTGGCCTCAAAACGATTAGAGAACTAAAGAAAATATATGCCGATCTCGATTTAAAAAATAAAGGTTTATCTGCCAAAACATTTTATCAATTATTAAATAAGGCAGAGTCCAACATGGATAATGACACCAAATTAGCTGAATCTTTTAAAAAGGCCGGCAACATAATTCTGCCCATTTATTTTGATACAAGGAGTGCGGGAAGAGACGATGAGGTTCCCGATTATCTGGCCAAAAACTCCTATAAAATTATACTTGGCCTTAAGGATGAATGGGCAACAAGCTCCGTTATGTGGCTTTCCAAGATAAAGCCACTTCTTCCTTCCCTTGCGAATTCAGTTGCAGGAATTGGCCATATAAACCTTTTTCCAGATAATGATGGCTCCATCAGGACTCAGATTCACGCCATTGGTTATTTAGACAATACCTTCATCCCATCATTTCCTATTGCAATAGTAAAAACCTTCAAGGGATTAAACTACAATCAGATCAGGCTTATCTTGGGCCAGGAAATCAATATAAAGGTCTCCCCATCCAAGACAGTCAAGATTCCAGCCACAGATTTAAACATGTCAACACTCATTAAATGGAATGACGGGCCAGGGATTGCCTTTCACATGACGCCATTCAGAAAGGTTCTTAAAAATGAATTTCAAACAAGCCTCTTCAGAGACAAGATAGTCATCCTTGGACCCACTGCCCCTGGAATTGGGGACCGCTTTGTGACACCTATATCGAGTAATTTACCAGGCGTGGAGATAATAGCGAACTCGGTGTCAAATATCTTAAAAGAAGAATTTTTTATGCGGCCTCAATGGACCTCATTTCTTGAGCTAGGCATTATCCTCCTTTTTGGACTCTATATTTCATTTCTCCTGACTAGGCTAAAGGCTGGTACCGGTGCAATCATCACACTCATCCTCCTTCTCTCTTACGGAACAGCTGGAACAATTCTCTTTTTTCGCTCAAATATATGGCTTAAGATTACACCTCAACTAGTTCTTTTGGTTCTGGGCTATATCTTAGTTGTTAGCAGAAATTTTTTCATCACTGAAAAAACCAAAGAGAAAGTAGAGGCTGATTCTGTTGAAACAAACAAGGCCCTTGGTCTTTCTTTCCAACAGCAAGGAATGCTTGATCTCGCCAGTGAAAAATTTCGAAAATGTCCTACAGATGAACCAGGGGTCAAGGATCTTTTATACAATCTTGGCCTCGATTATGAAAGGAAAAGGCAATTTAACAAGGCATTATCAACATATAATTTGATCATTGAGGATGGCAGTGATTTTAAAGACTTAGGCGAGAGGATACCTAAATTAAAAGGTGCTGAATCTTCTATGATCTTTGGTGCCAGTGGCATCCATCCTGGTGATATTGGGGCAACAATAGACGGCCTTGATACTAAACCAACACTTGGCAGATATGAAATTTCAGGGGAATTAGGCAGGGGTGCAATGGGGATTGTTTATAAAGGAGAAGATCCCACTATACATAGGACTGTTGCTATAAAAACCTTACGATTATCTGAATTTGAAGAAGGAGAGCTGTCAGATATAAAGGAACGCTTTTTCAGGGAAGCAGAGTCAGCAGGTCTGTTAAACCACCCCAACATTGTGTCTATATACGATGCTGGCGAAGAACACGACTTAGCCTATATAGCTATGGAATACCTACAAGGAGAAGATTTAGCAAAATATACCCATAAAGGAAAGCTCCTCCCCTTGAGAGATGTGCTTCACATCATAACCCAAGTAGCTGATGCCTTAGATTATGCCCACAACAACAATGTTGTTCACAGGGACATAAAACCAGCTAATATTATGTTACTTAAAGATACAGGTAATATAAAGGTTACGGATTTTGGCATCGCCAGGATCACATCATCATCTAAGACAAAAACAGGTGTTGTTTTAGGCACTCCCTCTTATATGTCTCCTGAACAAGTAAGTGGGAAAAAAATCGACGGACGTTCAGATATATTTTCATTAGGGGTAGTTCTTTTTGAGTTGCTAAGCGGACAAAAGCCCTTTGTTTCTGACGATATGACTTCACTCATGTTTCAGATTGCCAAAGAAAAACACTCCTCAGTAAGGAAGTTTAATCCAAAAATTCCACTGATTATTGAAAAAATAATAGATAAGGCCTTAATTAAGGACGTTAATCAACGTTACCAGAATGCTGGATTAATGGCTGAACATCTCAGAAAGATTATAAAACGAATAGATCAGTTGAGAAATAAAAAGGCCTCTAAAGAATAATAGAAAAGTTATAAGTGCCTAAAGTTTTCAGTTTAAAGTTAAAAAAGAAGATGATGGATAATTCTTTCATCTGCTGAAGGCAGAACAACGGTCTACAAACAACTTTGAACGTATAGCTTATAGCTTAAGCTTGAATATGATCATACTTGGAATAGATACCTCCTGCGATGACACCTGTGCTGCAATAGTGGAAAATGGAAACACATTATTATCTAATATTATTAACTCTCAGATTATTGTTCACCACAGATATGGAGGGGTAGTCCCGGAAATTGCCTCAAGAGAACATATTAGAAATATTGTTCCTGTTGTAAGGGAATCACTAAGGGAAGCTGGACTCACCAATAAAGATATTCATGGAATAGCAGTTACTGTGGGACCTGGTCTTGTTGGGGCCCTCTTAGTTGGTATTCATTTCGCCAAAGCCTATAGCTATGCTAACAACACTCCTCTCATCGGAATAAATCATTTAGAGGGTCATATCCTCTCTATTTTCTTAGAAAAAAGAATCCCTCCTTTCCCATTCCTTGCCCTCACTGTTTCAGGTGGCCATACAAACATTTATCATGTCCGTGACTTTGGGGATTATACCGTGTTGGGCCAAACACTGGACGATGCCGCGGGTGAGGCCTTTGATAAGGTCGCAAAACTTCTCGAATTAGGCTACCCCGGAGGCCCTGTAATAGAAAAACTTGCTGCTACAGGCCGCCCCGATTCCATTAATTTTCCAAGGGCCTACCTATCCAAAGACTCCCTTAACTTCAGCTTTAGCGGTCTCAAGACTGCTGTTGCTCTTTATGTTAAAAAATGGCGCGATCACAAAGAAGAAAAAAATAAAATTACAATAGCAGATATCGCTGCATCATTTCAGGCTGCTGTTGTTGATATCCTCACTGATAAGGTAATTACAGCAACAGCGCAAGTTGCGGTAAAATCAGTCATGCTTGCAGGAGGAGTAGCCAGAAATAACAATTTACGTAGTAAACTACAACAAGCAATGAGTAAAAAAGGAATCGATCTTTATATCCCAAGTCCGCAACTCTGCACAGACAATGGGGCTATGATTGCTGTTGCCGGGTATCACAGGATAATGAAAGGCCAACGAAATGATCTAACCTTAGATGCACGATCAAGATTTTCATTAGATCAACTCAATACCTAACCCGGACAAGCCGGAATTGACCAAACGTCAAAGCTCAAATGCCAATCCCGATAAAATCGGGGCCAAATGACAAAACATATTGGATCCGGTGACGGCAGGATTCATCATAGTCTAAGCATTTGCTCAATTTAGTCATTTGATATTTGACATTGACCTGCCCTCCATCTGGCAGGCGGGTTTGAAATTTGGATTTTGAAATTTGACATTGAGTAGGATTCCACAAAAACTTTTCTGTCCCTTTTAGGCTCAAATTTATTCATAAGGTACTAACTGGTATGTCCCTACCTCGTCTGGCAATAGATTGCTCTTTAACTACCTTTCTCTTGAATTTTCTTTATTTGCATTCATGGATAAGTAGACTTTTTTCTCTTGCAGGATAAGACTTTAAAACTTATTATCTTTTACCTGCTTCATTGCAAGCGACTTTTTCATAGGGCGTGCCCTGATAAATGCCAGATCTTCGTAACAGAACCTCCTATGAATCCTCGCCTATCTCGAAAGGTCATGCCTGCTCGTTCCTCGCAAAATGGCAGGCGGGCGTGGCGAGCGGGCAGGCCCGCCTGATGTATGGCGGGCAGGCAATAAAGATAAGAAACACTAACAAAAAATGAGCAAAAATGCGTTTTAACCGTCAATTCCGATATATATACCTTAGACTTATTAGGCTTAGAGGTCATCCTCATGAGTTAGCCTTAGGCATGGCCTTTGGTATATTTATGGGTATGACACCAACTATTCCCTTTCACACAATCATTGCTATAGCATTGGCCTTAGCCTTTAAGGCAAGTAAGATAACAGCAGCGGTTGGAACCTTGATATGTAATCCTTTAACCATATATTTTATTTACAATTATTGTTATAAAATAGGGTCATTTATCTTGGGATTTGACCATAAAACAAAGCTCCTGGAGCCAGTAGTTGAGGCAATTAACCATGGAGAGCTTTTAAATATCATAACTACAATCTTGAGCGGTGGTGGAATGGTAGTCGCAGCCTTTCTCTTGGGAGGCATTGGATTAGGAATTTTATTTGCTGCACCCTCATATGGTATCTTCCTTTATTTTTTTAAGGCCTTTATTTCATGGCACAAATCAAGAAAGTTAATCAAGGCCTGATAGTATCTAAGGCCTTGTTACGTAAATCAGGGATTAGGCCCAGAAAAAGACTGGGGCAAAACTTTTTAGAAGATCCTGTTGTAATTGAAAAAATCATTACCCATGCAGGGTTTGATAAAAACGATGTGGTTATAGAAATAGGCTCGGGTTTAGGTGCATTAACGATCCCAATCCTCCCCTACATTTATCATTTGGTGGCTATAGAAAAAGATCTATTATTAATAACCATATTAAAAGAAAGGTTGTCACTGAAAGAAAAGGGAAAGATAACTTTTATTTCCGGAGATGTACTGAAATTAGATTTTAAAGAGATATATGATAAATTTAGTAAAAAGATCCAAATATTAGGCAATCTTCCCTATAATATCTCATCTCCGTTCTTGGAAAAACTTATAATCAATCGGGATTATATCAAAAATGCGATCCTTATGTTTCAATACGAATTTGCAGAGCGTTTGACTGCAAAGCCAAGAAATAAAGAATACGGTGCACTTAGTGTTATAAGCCAATACTATGCCAATATATCTCCCTTGATCAAGATTAAAAGGGATGCCTTTTATCCCAAACCAAAGGTTGATTCAATGGTTTTGGAGATTGATTTTACAAAACCATACCCTCTTCAGGCGGAAAACGAGGTGAATTTTCGTAAGACTATTAGGGCGGCATTTAGCTGCCGAAGAAAGACAATCCTTAACTCTCTTGAAAGGGGAATGGTGTCTCTATCCAGGGAAATAATAGCAAATGCCTTAGCAAAATGCCTCATTGACCCAAAAAGAAGGGCTGAGACCCTCAGCATAGATGAATACATACATTTGAGCTCTGTCTTAATGCCAGATAAGACAATTCCTTGACACATACTATAGTCAATGATATTTAGCTTTTGAAATGTTGGGATTAAAAAGTGCGTCAAAAAAACTATATAGTTGTTGAAGGTCCATTAGGAGTAGGTAAGACCAGCTTTGCTATGCTTCTGGCCGAAAAGATAAATGGCAAAACCATCTTAGAAGAAACTGAAGGAAATCCTTTTCTTGCCAACTTCTATAAAGACCCAATAAAATTTGCATTTCAGACACAACTCTTCTTCATGGTAAGGCGCTTTCAAAAGCAGGAGGAGATAAACCAAATTGATATCTTTAAAAGAGTTGTTATCTCAGACTTTCTTTTCGATAAGGACAGAATTTTTGCGAGGCTTAACCTGGATGACAGAGAATTCAGCTTGTATGAGCAGATATTTCACCTATTGAAGGTGAGAATATTAAAACCGAATCTGGTGATATTTTTGCAGGCAAGAACAGATATCTTGAAAGAAAGAATCAAA
>Ga0315547_1003223_pt1 | contig 10776 bp, 10 predicted proteins | sample SalMarSW160240MG_2_FD_202542 | JGI IMG/M metagenome (GOLD analysis project Ga0315547, IMG submission 202542) | Salt marsh sediment microbial communities from the Plum Island Ecosystem LTER, Massachusetts, United States - Salt Marsh Sediment SW1601-240 ... | reverse complement strand
ATCTAACCATTTACCATTTCAACGCCTTTTTTTTGTGGATTAATAAGGTTTATTTCCCTATCCGGAAATTTCAGAATTCACAGACTTCCATTGTCAAAGAGTAAATTTAGTGTAATTTTGCTTAAGTACTACCAAAATATTTACTGTTCTGCAATTAATTTTTCCTCAATAATAATTTCAGCAATCCACTTAGCAGCATTACCTACTACAAGATTACATTTATCGTCATATGCTCCATTTTCTTTAAATTTTTTAAATTCATCCGAATCTGGTGTATAAAAAGGCCTACCAAATATCTTCATATGAATATCACGGCATATTATACAACCGTATTTATCAATAAATTTTTTATGTAGTTTTTTAACTAAACTGTATGCTCTATACATATCATGGAACCTTCTAACATCTACATCAACATCAGTAAAATGACCTCTTTCTCTTCCGCTCAACCAACTAAAAATGGCAGTTCCACCTACATATGCACCACAACCAGAATTGCCAAGACCTCCTCCTCCTCCTCCGAAACCATACATTGTTTTAAACATATCATCATTGTTCAGCCCAAAAGCATCTAAAACAGCAGCCACAGTACACTGCGAGCATGAATGATAATTTTTTTCATAGTCAAATCCAAGTTCATAGGCTTTTTCTATTAATTTGTTATTTCTCATCATTTTTCCTCTTTTAATTATTTTAAATTGTATACGCTACCTAATTTTTTATATTATTTTTAATATATCAAAATCCTTCCCCACGTTCATATTCTCATTGCATCTACGATATCATCATCTAAACTAACTCCTAGGCCAGGTCCTGTTGGTACCTCTATATATCCATCAGATATATGTAACGGTGGTTTTATAATATCCTGTAAATATCTTTCAGGTCCAGCAAGATAACATGGAAGCCTTAAATTCTTAATTGAACAAGCTAAATGAACTGCAGCTGCAGTTGCAATCCCCAGCTCTAATAAACTCCCCATAAAGCATTGCGTGTTTGTGGCTTCTAAAAGGGAAATAGCTTGATGTGTACGATATATACCACCTGTCTTTTGTACATAAAGGTTTACGATATCTACATATCTGCCTGATGCGATTTGGAACACAGATTGTACAGTGTCAACACTTTCATCTGCCGCAATTGGTATAGGCGATCTATCCTTAACTTCCTTTAATCCCATCAAATCCCATTTAGGTACTGGCTGTTCTACAAATAGAATATCAAATTTTTGAAGTTCATTAATAGATTTCAATGCATCTGAAACACTCCATTGTTGGTTAATGTCCAAATAAATCTGGGCCTTATATCCAATTTTTTCTCTAATAGCTTCAAGACGTGCAATATCATCTTTCAAACTATCTCGACCAGCATATAGTTTAATATATTTAAAACCTCTATCGACCATTTCTATACATTTTTGCGCCATCTCTTCAGGTGAACCTATGGCCACTGAAGAATTAACTTCGATTTTGTCTCGGAACTTGCCTCCAAGTAACATATGAACAGGTACATTTAGATATTTTCCAACTAAATCATAAAGCGCTATATCTACTGCAGATTTTGCAAAATTATTACCACTTAAAACCTTATCCATTATATTATTCAGGGATGCTATGTGCCTAAAATCCTTTCCTATAAGAGCAGGCTTTAAATAATTTTCTATCGCCTCAATTATCGATTTACCAGTTTCTGAGGAGTAAACAGGAAAAGGACAAGCTTCTCCAACTCCAATAATTTCTTCATCTGATATTATTTTTACAAGAACATTAAAAGATTGAGTTCGAGTCCCCAGGGCAAATTTTGATGGAATTCGAAATTTTGCTTCAAGCGGTATAGTAATAATATCAACTATCTTCATATTCAAACCTCCTACTTTAATATTTATTTTATATTTTGAATTTAATAAAATTTCTTTGAAAAAATACTTACTAAAAAATTATAACAATCTCTTTAATATAAATACCTCCTATCTCTTTCTTTAAAAAGTAACCTTAGTTTTGCCAGGGTCTATCGGAATAAGAAAGCAGCAAGTGTAAACATCACTTGAAAGTAATACAAATCAATTTTTATAATATACTGAAATTTTTTAAAATTTATTTTTAAATTATTATTAATCTAAAATCCCTCTTGAAGTTTCTCGGGCCTTGGAGGAGAAGGTGTTAGATTTAATCCTAGCTTCTGACCCTCTTCTTTATATTTTGGCTTTAGGGAATATTCTTCCTTCAATTCAGTTAATATAGGCAAGCCCCATTTCTTCCCTTGTAAGAAATGAATTCCTTCAATAAAATCAGGTAATTGATTTGTAGGCATAGAAAAAATAATTTCATCATCCTGGGCAAATGCTAAACGACGATCACCCATACAAGGAACGCTAAAATGACATTCTTTCGATAGAATCGATGGAACAACTGCATAAACACAGGCAGCATGGCCAGATAATTGACAATTCAAATCTTTGCCATCTGCATATTTCGGTAACATCCGGACACTGTTTCCGGTAACATCCGGACAGCGTTTCGGAATTATCCGGACAGCATTCCGGCACATCCGGACACCTTGTCGAATCATTAAATAAAAGGTACTCTTTAATTATAATGATTAAAGGGGGCCAAATAATGAGGAGGCTAGATATGCTAAAAACGAGAGAAGTACTAAGATTAAGACACGAATTAGGATTATCACTGAGAGAAATAGGCCAGGTCTGCAGTTGTGGGAAAACAACGGTATCAGAGATTCTCACACGAGCTAAAGATGCCGAAATAGTGTGGCCGATTGACCTTAGCGATAAGCAATTGATGTCCAGGCTTTATCCGCCTGCAGAAACCAGGACATCAGCTCATGAACCCGATATGGAATACACTTTTCATGAGATGAAGAAAAAAAAGGTAACCTTGATGCTTTTATGGGAAGAGCATAAAGAGAAACATCCCGGTGGAATCATGTATACCCAGTTCTGTGACCGCTATCGCAAATTTAAAAAAGACAATAAAATTTCCTTGCATAAAGAGCACAAAGCAGGTGAGGAGATGGAAGTTGATTGGGCCGGAGACCATATCTCATATGTGAAACCAGGTACGGGTGAAGTCATGGCAGCATCCCTGTTTGTCGCTGTCCTGCCAGCGAGCGCATATCCTTTTGTATATGCTTATGATAATATGAAAATGCCAAACTGGATAGATGCTCATGTGCGGGCTTATACCTGGTTTGGAGGAGTCCCCAAGATTACCATCCCTGACAACACCAAAACTGCTGTTATCAAATCCGACCTGGTAAATCCGGTCTTAAACAAGAGCTATCAGGAGATGGCCAGGCATTATAGGACGACCATCATACCTGCCCGGGCAGGAAAACCAAAAGATAAAGCTGCTGATGAAAACATGGTAGGGAATGTTTCCCGGAGAATAATTGCTGCCCTGAGAAACCGGCAATTTTTTAGCCTCTATGAAATCAACCAGGCGATATCGGAAGAACTGGAGAAATTTATTCATCGGCCTTTTCAAAAGATGGAAGGCAATAGAAAGGCTGTCTTTGAAAAGATTGACAAACCCTGCTTACAAGCCTTACCTTTAACCAGATATGAATATGCCCAATGGAAGGAGACAAAAGTTGCCTTTAATTACCATGTGGATTATGACAAATTTTTTTACAGTGTTCATTATTCCTATGTCAACCGCCCCTGTCAAATACGGGCAACTTCTAAAACCATAGAGGTGTATGTAGGTCATGAACGGGTGGCCGCCTATCCCAGAAATTACAACACCTCTAAAAGGTATACAACCCTGGAAGAACATATGCCTGATGAACACAAGGCTGTTTACGGGTGGAGTTCCGACCGCTTTCTCTTATGGGCAGCAAAAACCGGCCCGAACACCCGCAAGTTCATAAAAAAGATCCTCGAGAGTCGGGAATACCCTGTCCAGAGCTATAGGGCTTGCATGGGTATCATGCGCCTTGCCAAAGACTATCCGCTGGAAATAATGGAAACTACCAGCAGGGAAGCTCTGGATAAAAATATCTGCTCCTATAAGTATTTTAACCTCATTTTAAAACAGGTTGTTTCCAAATTAGTAAAGAGAGAGGATGATAAAATCATACACCATGAAAATGTTAGAGGAAGCAGGGCTTATGCGGGAGGTGGTATCTATGCTTAATAATCCTACTGTAGAAAAACTAAAAGAGATGAAGCTTAAGGTCATGGCCCAGGTGCTGATTGATTCAGACCACACTTTAAGAGAGCTCTCCTTTGAGGAAAGATTAGCTATTATGGTTGAAAAAGAGTGGTTGCACCGAAAAAACGCCAGAATTAAGCGCCTCCTCTATAATGCCTCTCTGACCATAAATGCCTGTATCGAGGACATTGACTATACTCAAGAGCGAAAGATAGATAAAAAAACCATCCGGACACTCTCCAGCTGTACCTTCATCGAACAGAAACTTAATATCATTATTTCGGGTAAAACAGGCTGTGGTAAATCCTTTTTGGCCTGTGCCTTCGGGAATAATGCCTGTCGCCATGGTTATACTGTCAAATACTACAGAATACCTGAACTCCTGCTTGAAATTCAAGCTGCAAAAAACGAAAATTGCTATACTCAATTTATGAATAAGTTGAAAAAAAGTAAGGCTTCTGATATTGGATGACATAGGCCTTAAGTCATACACCTTGGAGGAAAGCAGGGATATTCTTGAGATTGCAGAAAGCAGGTATAACATATCATCCACCATACTTTCCGGACAGATTCCCCATAGGCATTGGCATGACTTATTCCCTGATCCTGCCCTGGCAGATGCCATAATGGACCGGATAATCCACAATGCCTATATTCTGCCTCTGGACTCAAAAAAATCTATGCGGGAGGTGATGGCAAAAAAGACCATTCAGGCACTCTAATAAGTGATAGGTTAAAAAGGTGTTGCCGAACAGTCGCTGTGGGTATACAATGACCTTATTGGAAAAAAGAGTAAAGCTTTTAGATCAAATTTTTTCAGGTCTTTCAATTTAATATGAACTAAATGATAATTATTGATTAAGAATAATGTTAATAAAAAATGAATCGATAAGGTGTCCGGATGTTCCGGTTTAATGTCCGGATGCCTTCGGAATTGCCGTCCGGATACTCCGGAATACGCACCATCAATCCAATTTTTAATAATCATCAACATAGTGGCCATTAGACCATTAATATGCATAACTAAAATATCAGGCATAAAATGACAAGAATTAACTGGTGCCGTAACAACTCCTTGATATTTCCCAAAAGGAAACCTTGGCATATTTTTGCCCCATCGTGAGGCTGCCTCTAAATTTCTTACGCTATCAGGATACCGATGAGAGCCATTTGCAAAACTATTTGGAAACTCAACCAATCCTAAGCCAACAACCGGTTCAAAACACCAATGATCTTCTTTAAACATGGCAATAGTATCACCATGTCTCTGAGATCTAGCAATTGTTTGGCAAAATGCATATTTATGTTTCCAGTCGCGTGTAGGTATCACTGCTTCTTTAGGAATTTCATTCTCATTTTCTAACATTTTTACCGCCACTGGGTGAACACGCATCTTTAACCAATTTTCTAATTCATTTCCTAAAACATTTACCTTTTTAATATCCATTTCATCACACTCCAATAAATTTTATTTTTATATAACATGTACTAATTTCGAGTTGTTTAGGCAATTAAGTTTAAAAACTTATTAATAGAGTTAATAAAATACTATTCGCCAGCTTTCACCTCCTTCAAAAAATTTCATTAATGCCTTTCAGAAACTCTAATTCCAATTAGTAATATTATTTATCGTATTACAAACTTATAGCTTTATCTGCTGGGTTTTTTACTTCATTATTAAAATTATTTCTCATTTTTAGCATCTCTTTTATATCTATTCCCACAAATTTACAGGCGTGGTACATTCAAAACTCAAGCTATACTTGTCCTGTTTCTCCTTCAGCCTGGGATTAGATGTATTTACAGATCACTACTTCATTGATTCCTTCAGTAAATACAAAATACCTTCCCTATCCTAATATACTTTCTCTAGGAAAGCGAACTCCCTACTTAGAGATCTACTGATATTCTTCTTGATAGTTTAATTGCTTTTTTGAAGTCCTAGACTAGAGCCTTGATTTTACTTGTATTATTAGGGCAACCTTCCTCATTCCATCCTCGCAAACCCATAATATTCTCTCAGTATTTTCAAATAATCATTATAGTTAACTTTATACCCTTTAGTTGGCCCATAAGGCACTTTCCCCTTGTAAAATCTATTTTGAATCAAATTGTCTTTTTTTCTTAATCCCGACCCAAATAATAAGGTTTTCATTTCATTTGCTTCCATAGATAAAACTTATTTCGATTTCTCTAACTTATCAAATTATGATTCTTTGGTATCCCTTTTTCATCCCATCCGCGAAGCTCATAATACTCATCAAGCATTTTTTGATAATCATCTCTACCAATCTTATGTCCCTTTATTGGCCCAAATGGAACAGGATCTTCATAAAATCGCTTTGGTAACCAATCATCTTTTATTGTCACCCCTGATTTTGTATTATAAAGCCTTTCTAAATTATAGATTCTCTCTCCAAGCTTAATAAGATCTTGCTTAGAACAAAATTCACCGGTAACTGCCGAAAGTGAATTTGCATAATCATCAATATCTAAAGGTCTTACAAAGTAACATACACCCAAGGCTGACATAGCAGCTCTATTATCTTGAACAGATTTTACCAATTCAGCTTTTCCATCAATGGAAAATTGAATATAGACCCTATTGGGATCGGGAAGCAATTTCCCATATTTTCCCGATAAACTAGGTACTTCAAGAGAAAATACCGCTGCTGTCGTATGACATGCACCCCTGTTAGCTGTTCCATAAGCTAGTGACATTCCGATAGTTCCTCTGGGATCCCAACCTGCCATCTCTTGTCCCTTGACGGTCATTGAAAATTCTTCAGCTCCATTACCAATAGATAGGCTTGCTCTTTTAGAACCTTCTGCTAATAAATTACCAAATCCCTTTCTATAGGCAATTTTTTCAATCAATTCTAATATGGCCTTATAATTCCCCCACTTTAATACAAGCCCATCTGTATCACTCTGAGAAAGAATTCCTTTCTCAAAACATTCCATAGCAAATCCAATGGTAACACCTGTCGAAATTGAATCAAGACCATAATAATCACTCAGCATTCCTGCCTTAATAATTGACCCTAAGTTACTGTTTCCACACTCTGACCCATAAGCAAACATAGTTTCATAGTCTAGTCCTTCTGACCTAGCACCAGCAAATTCACCATCCTTCACTTCACATACTTTTTCACATACAACAGGACAACGATAGCAAGTATTATGTTTTGTGATATAGTTTTCAGCTAAAACTTCACCTGTAATTTTTTCATAATCCTCAAAATAGGTTTCTTGGTAATTTCTAGTAGGAGCAAGTCCTAATTCGTTTCCGCTTCGGCAACTTCTCGAGGAGCCCATATATTTATAAGTTTGGCAAGCTGGATCCTCTTTAACCCTTTTAACATATTGTTTAATTTGATCTTGAAGAGCACTTTTATCATAGATATTTTGAAATGATTTATTTTTTGGATCAATGACAATTGCTTTGAGTAATTTTGAACCCAAAACTGCTCCTGTGCCACCTCTTCCTGACTCACGACTATCCATGATAGTACTGGCAAACTTGACTAAATTTTCTCCTGCTGGGCCAATACAAAGAACACTTATATTTGGATTTATTTTTTTAGCAAGCCCCTTTCTGGTTTCCATGGTATTTAATCCCCAAAGATCAGCTGCATCTTTAAATTCAATTTTCCCATTCGACAAATAAATCCATGTAGGGCGTTCTGATTTACCTTCAATAATGATAAAATCATATCCCGCAAATTTAAGCCAAGAAGCAAATTTTCCAGAAGCATGACTATAGGTAATCCCTCCTGTTAAAGGAGATTTAGTGACAATGGCAGTTTTTGTACTACCTGCTATACCTGTTCCTGACAAAGGGCCTGTGGCAATAATTACTTTATTTTTAGAATCAAATGCATCTGTATTAGGATCTACTTCGTTATATAAAAAGTAACTACCTATACCACGTCCCCCAAGATAATTTGCTCTTAAATAATCATTATTTTCCTCTATTTTTACGGTTTCAGTTGCTAAATCAATTCGTAAAAATTTTCCCGCAAAGCCATAATTATTTTTATTTTTCATTTTTACTCCTTTTATAGTAAAATTATTTTCCTTTAATCATTCCAAAAAGATCGAGTAGTGTGTACTTTTTTAATTTTTTTAAAATCTTCAATCAACAAAGGTATAACTTTAAACAAATCTCCTACAATTCCTAAAGTTGCAATCTTAAATATTGGCGCCTCCAGGTCTTTATTGATGGCAATAATTCTCCTGGAAGTCTGCATACCCACTAAATGCTGGATAGCACCGGAAATACCACAGGCAATATATAATTCAGGTGCTACTGTTTTTCCTGATTGGCCAACCTGTTGATGATGTGGTAACCATCCAGCGTCAACAATAGCTCAGGAACCACCTACTACTGCTCCCCCTATAGCCTTAGCCAAATCACTCACCAAATATAGATTTTCAGGAGAACCCAATCCTCTTCCAGCAGATATAATTATATCTGCTTCTTCCAAATTGGCTATTTCAGAAACTTCCTTCACTACTTCTAATATTTTCGTCTGAATAGAAAGAGGATTTAACTTTGTATCAACTTTAATTACTTCTAGAGGAAATGAATTTATAATAGGTTGGGCATCTTTTTTAAATACATTTGGTCTTACCGTAGCCATCTGAGGCCGTGTATATTTACATAATATTTGGGCCATTATATTCCCCCCCAAAAGCAGGTCTTGTCTAAAGTAAAAATCCTTCATTCGTAATATCTAGTGTAGTGCTTTCTGAACCATTTCTTCTTTTTGTTCCCTGGAGTATTGCCTCCTCTTGATACCCATTACCACTTCACTCCTTTCTTCTTCTTGCTTGCTATCTTATTATACAACAAGTCTTATTTTTCTGTAAAAGTGTCTAGTGGCAGGGGTTCACTCCAGGCATACCCTATTCTTACTATGTAGATAGCCATTCTATCTACCGCTTTATACAAGGGAGAAACAGCAAAGGTATATCTTCTTTATTTTAAATAGATAAGGGGTATTACACATTATCCCTTATCTATTTACTCCTCTTTAATAAACATCTTAAAAAATCTCTATTTAAATATCTAATTTATTATACTTTTTGCTCTTTTATTTCCCAAGTTTTTTAGCCAACTCTGCAAGGTTAGGTATTAAAAATTTACCATTCTCCATAATTAATTTTCCATCTAACCAAACAGAGGAATTCAAACATACACCATCAACATGAGCAGGGGCATCAACCCCATTAGGACCAATTAGGTCAGAATATATAGCTCCAATCCCCCATTCAGTAGCCCCCCAAACTCTTTCACTTTCTATATTATAAGCGCTAATCTTGGCTCCTGCATTTACTCCGATAGCTGTATGAGCCAGTCCAAACATCTGAGGATGATTAAAGCTCTTCAACCATGTCTCAAAGTTCATGGCTTCTTTCCCACCTTCTATCTTTACAATCCTTCCAGCTTCTATGGTCAAGTGAATCGGCTCCCGAATTACACCTCCTTGCTCAGCGCCATAGTTTAAACTACCATCAAAGACAATTTTTCCATTAACGGTATTAATTTTGGGTACCAAGCTAAGTTGTCCGGTCATCATATGTATTCCTGGTGTGTCTGCATAACCATCATTTCCTCCTATAAGATAATTTGGATCATGTTGACCATTTTTAGTCTTAGGCGTATCCATTTCTACATCAGTACCAGCCGGAGCGGTAAAACGAATATGTTTACTATTTCTAACTATTTCAGCAGTTGTATCCGTCAGTTTTTTTGTAGCAGCATGATCCACTCGACCAATAGTGCGAGCTAATACCTCTGCATCTCCATGGGTGCCTCCTATACATAAATAACGAAGTTTCTTGTTCTCTCTTATAGCAGTATGATAAGGAGTAGATCCGTGTAATTGATTGAATTCTACCCAAGCATCTGCTCCTTTTAATGCCCCAGAAAGGACATCGATAGGTATAAGTGGATCAATATTCTTCCCCCATCCCAACGGATAAGCAATCCCTATGATTACAGGCTTAGCTCCAACCGAAAATGCTGCTGCAGCTGTAGCATCCGCTACACGAGAATCAATCGCTCTTGTATCAGTAGTAATAACAAATTGTTCCCCAGGTTTTAATTTAAAAATTTCTCTTACTAATTTGTTGGCAAAATTTCCGATTTCAAATTCATAAAATTTCATATTTTTGTATTTAACCTCCATTTTTTAATTAGTGGAAACTCACGAACAAGCTTGTGGCACCTTTCCAGATTTCGAGCTATGCTCGACGTCCTTCGGTCGAATTCACATTCATCTAGGAGTAAACCAGTGGTATCCTACACTTCGAGTCAATAAAAATCTAGTAAATAAACAAAATATTAAAATTTCATTGTTATTTTTTTATATTTATACACCCCCTTCCTATTTGTGAAACTGACTTTTTTATATTAAATAGTCATTTTCCAAGTAACGTTTTAAAATATCTTGCAATTAAATCACCGCCAATGCAATATAAATTCCTAATTGTAATAGTTTAGTATCTTTAAAAAATATTGTTATAAAGTATTATGTATATATTATACATTACGTTTTTAATATACCACAGCTATTTAAAAAGTCAACCCTTTTTTAGA
>Ga0315547_1003221_pt1 | contig 10785 bp, 9 predicted proteins | sample SalMarSW160240MG_2_FD_202542 | JGI IMG/M metagenome (GOLD analysis project Ga0315547, IMG submission 202542) | Salt marsh sediment microbial communities from the Plum Island Ecosystem LTER, Massachusetts, United States - Salt Marsh Sediment SW1601-240 ... | reverse complement strand
TCCTCTGCGTCCCCCTTAAGGCAAAAACAAAATTGATAGGTGTATTGGAGGCTATAAACAAAGCCGATGGCACCTTTTTTACTGAGGAAGATACACTGTTGCTGAATATCTTTGCATACCAGGCCGCAATGGCGATTGAGAATGCCAGACTCTATGGCGAATTGAAAGATCGATTGGAAGAACAAATACTGATGCAAAAAAAGCTTGCAGAAAACATCACCGACCTAAAACATGCTGAGGATGCCTTGAAGGCATCGCAAGAATATACAAGGAACATTATTGACAGCTCCCTTGATATGATCATTGCAGTGGATATGAATCGGCGCATTGTCGAGTTCAACAAAGCGGCAGAAAGAATCCTTGGCTATCGTAGGGAGGATGTTGCGGGCACCATGGTGGATATTCTCTATGCAGATCCGAATGAAGACCTGGAGGTCCACATGACTGCCATGGATAAAGGGAAATTCTCAACAGGCGAAAGAACGGCGAGGTCTTTCCCAGTTTTCTCTCTGCCTCCACACTGCTCGATACACATGGTGATGTGCAGGGCGTCATGGGTGTGTCCCGCGACATCACAGAGCAGAAACAGGCCCAAGACAAACTCACCGCCTCCCTCAAAGAAAAAGAGGTACTCTTAAAGGAGGTCCACCACCGGGTAAAGAATAACATGCAGGTCATCTCAAGTATGCTCAGTCTTCAATCACAGCATATCAAAGATAAAGCCTCCCTTGCGATGTTTCAAGAAAGCCAGGACCGCATCAGGTCAATGGCACTGATCCATGAGAATCTCTACATCTCTGAGGACCTCTCACACATTGACATTGCCGGATACATCCACTCCCTTACACACCAGCTCATTACCTCCTATCGCACAACAGTATCCCGTGTGAATATGGAAATCGCCGGCACCGATATCTTCCTTACTATCACCACTGCCATTCCCTGCGGGTTAATCATCAATGAGCTGGTATCAAATGCCCTGAAACATGCCTTTCCACACCAACAAAAAGGCACGATTACCATCTCCATGACCCTATCCAATACAGACAGCCTCATACTCACGGTCAGTGATACTGGTATCGGCTTTCCAGAAGGAATCGATTTCAGGAATACCACGACCCTGGGCATGCAACTGATCATCAGCCTGGTAGAACAGCTTGATGGCACCATCACCCTGGACAGGAGTAAGGGAACGAGGTTTCGGATAGAGTTCAGGAAGCAGCAGTAACAATGGGACTTACTGGAGTGGTGGAGTGATGGAGTGATGAGAATTGGGGATTGGGAATGAAGGGTTTCTGGGCAGTTGAAAGACAGATACAGAGTACCAAATTGCTACTGCTCAAGTAACAAAGGAGGGTTACGTGAATAAGCCGAGAATTTTGATTGTTGAGGATGAAGCCATAGTTGCCAATGACATACAAATGAGATTGAAAAAATTGGGATATATTCCTTGTGCAATCGCATCATCTGGAGAAGAAGCTATTCAGAAAGCAGCGAAGATGCAGCCAAATTTAGTATTGATGGATATTGTGCTAAAGGGACAGATGAATGGCATAGAGGCGGCACAAGAGATACGGGAGCGCTTTGGGATTCCTGTGGTGTACCTTACTGCCTATGCAGATGAAAAGACACTTACGCGAGCAAAGGTAACCGAACCCTTAGGCTATATACTTAAACCGTTTGGGGAAGGAGAATTGCACAGCTCCATCGAAATAGCTCTTTACAAACATGAGGTAGAAAAGAAATTAAAAGAGAGTGAAGAGAGGTACCGGGAACTTGTGCAAAACGCTAACAGTATTATTCTGCGAAGGGACCCTCAGGGCATCATCACCTTTTTCAACGAGTTTGCCCAGAGCTTTTTCGGCTACACCGAGGATGAAATCCTGGGCAAGAACGTAGTTGGCACAATAGTGCCAGAGACAGAGACTACCGGACGTAATCTCGTAGCAATGATTCAAGATATTGTGCTTCATCCTGAGCGATACTCTGCCAATGAAAATGAAAACATGCGGCGAAACGGCGAGCGTGTGTGGGTTGCATGGACAAATAAAGCTATACGTGACAAAGATGGAAACATTGTAGAAATCCTCTGCATAGGCAATAACATAACAGAACAAAGACGCCTCCAGGCCCAGCTCATACGTAGCCAAAAAATGGAGGCTATTGGCACCCTTGCAGGCGGCATTGCCCACGACTTTAATAATATCCTCTCTCTGATCATCGGCTACACCGAGCTGGCACGCGACGAGGTACCTGAAGGCAGCCAGCTCTGGGAAGATTTGAGGGAGGTGTACCAGGCAGGCAAGCGGGCACGAGACCTTGTGAAGCATATCCTCACCTTTAGCCGCCAGAGTGAACAGGAACAAAAACCCATACATATCCAACCTATTGTCGAGGAGGCACTCAAACTACTTCGACCATCACTCCCTACAACCATAGAGATCCGCAAGCACCTCACCGCCACTGGCATGGTTCTCTCTGATCCCACCCAGATCGAGCAGGTGATCATGAACCTCTGCACCAACGCCTACCACGCCATGCGTGACCGGGGCGGGGTGCTGGAGGTGAGCCTTACTGACATAGAGCTTGACTCTGACTTTACAGCCAGACATCTGGATACACATATAGGGCCATACATTAGATTTACTGTAAGCGATACAGGCCATGGTATAGAAAAGAAGGACATAGATCGGATATTTGAGCCTTATTACACCACTAAAGAGAAGACCGGTGGAACCGGAATGGGGCTTTCTGTAGTACACGGAATGGTTAAAAGCTACAGTGGAGCAATCACTGTGTACAGCGAGCCAGGAAAAGGGACAACCTTCAATGTGTTTCTTCCCAGGTGTGAAGATGCGGAGGTGAGAGAGGAACCTAAGGAAGTGGCCCTGCCTCCAGGGGGCAGGGAGCGGATTCTTTTTGTTGATGATGAGCCGGCCTTGGTCGATATGGACAGGCGGATGCTGGAGCGCCTGGGTTACGATGTGGTCACTAGCACGAGCGGCACCGAGGCCCTGGAGGTCTTTCGGAAACAGCCAGAGAACTTTGACCTGGTCATCACCGACATGACCATGCCGAAGATGACCGGTGATAAGCTCGCCACCGAGCTTCTTTCTATCCGCCCGGGGATCCCGATTATCCTGTGCACCGGATTCAGCGAGCGCATCACAGGGGAGAAGGCAAAAGAGATGGGGATTCGGAAGTTTGTCATGAAACCGCTGGTGAAAAGTGAGCTGGCGAAGGCTGTCCGGGAGGTGTTGGATGCGTAACTTCCAGCAATAATTAATGGGACGCAGACCTGCCCGCCATCCGGCAGGCGGGTTTTCAGGATTTACAAGATTATTTAAAAATAATTATCTGTGTTTATCTGCGCCTGCCCCGTGGAACGCTGTGTCCTTTTATTCCACTGGGGTTCATCTGCGGCCTGTTTTCAGCTAACAGCAACCAGCATCCAACAACAAGCAACTTGAATCTGGCATAATGATTGCTTTCAATAATGGGAATAGAAAGCAAAAATGTCAAAGTGACATAAGTATCTAATAATTTTAACATAAATAATATTGAAGTGAATTTATTTCCATATTAGTATGGAATTGGCGCTATGGAATTATTTCCATAGATAGAGGATTGGTAGTCAGGCAGTCAAACATATTTCGTAACTATACAGGTTCAAAGTTCCGGGTTCACGGTTCAATGGTTGTTTGCTGAATAATTAATCCCGATTTCATCGGGAAACTGTGAACCCCTGGCCCAGACCCCTGGCCCAGACCTGGCTTATATGCCTAATAGACTGATCAGAGCATGTAACCCTTTATAGACTTAACAGGCTCATTCAAGCACGTCGCACCAGGGCGGGCTGATTTCAAGAAGTTGGATTTAAGAGAGATACTTTTAAATAGTCAGGAGTTGCTTTCCTTGATAACGGCCATCGCGCCAGGGCGGGCTTGAACCTGACAACCTGGGTAGTTACCATATTTCTGGCTTGCCCCGTATTTTCGACGGACAACTTAGGACTATCAGTTGATATTATTTGTCAGATGAAATACCAAGAGGGCAAGAAGAGAGCTGACACAGAGGTTCCTATCAAGACCTTGATATACATCCCTATTATCCATACCGAGACTGATATGGGCACGCTGAGTGAGTCTATCCAGAAGTCTACGCTTCAGAAGTTTGGCAGAAGGGGTCTTAAGCGCAAGGAGGACATGATAGATAACCTATGGATGGAGATCGAGCAAAAAATCTATGCCCTTTCCCTCGCATATGAAAAAGCTCGTCTCTACCAGGATGGGTTGCCTGTGTGCGGCCGTGAAGCTGAGATCGTTACGGATCTGGCCAAGGCAGGGAGCAGGAATCATCGGCTCCTCCTGCTTTTAATGAAAAGGGGTGCCACTATCACAGGTACAGAATCTTTAGAGCTATTGATGGAGGAGTATGAACTTGACAAGCAAATTCTTGCCGCAAGAGGTACCCGAGAAAAAGCCCGAATTGAAGCCTCCAAAAAGGCTATAATAGATTCCTTGTTGAAAAGACGTGATCGATTCATCTCTGATCGGATCAATAGCACCCTCTTTGCAGGCGAAACAGGGATTCTCTTTATAGGGATGTTTCACTCATTACGTAATACACTCGATAATGATATCCAAGTAATTTACCCTCTCAACCCACCCTTTAAAAAAAGAGGCGGGCTACGATAAACAAAGAAAACAGTCGCATTCTAATAGTGGACGATGAGAAAGATATCTGTGTGCTTCTCTCCCGTCTTGTGAGAAAAGAAGGTCTTAAGGCCCTGGCGGCGTATGATGGGGAAACCGCCCTAAAGCTAATCGTCTCTGAAAGGCCCGATGTCTTACTGGTGGATTTCAAGATGCCCGGCATAGATGGGATGGAGTTGCTGAAGCGCACAAAGGAAATAGATTCCGACCTTCCGGTCATTATGATAACCGCTTACGCCGATATTAAGGGGGCTGTCGAGGCAATGAGGGCGGGGGCCCACGATTACCTCGCCAAACCGTTCGAGAATCTTGAGGTGATCAGGGTGGTGCACCGTGCTCTAACAGAACGGAATCTTAAGAGAAAGCTCAGTCACCTGACCAGTGAGCTTCAGGAGACTCACAACCTCAGAGAAATGATGGGAACAAGCGATGTAATTTACCAGCTCATTTTCGAGACCAATCGAGTGGCAAAATCAGATTTTACTGTGCTTATCCAGGGAGAAACTGGGTCAGGCAAGGAGCTGGTAGCCCGAGCAATACACGATGCCAGCCCCAGATCAGGTGGTGCTTTTGTACCGGTAGATTGTGGTGCAATTCCAGAGACGCTTTTGGAAAGCGAATTGTTTGGGCACGAAAAAGGGGCTTTCACGGACGCGAAATTTCAAAAACCTGGAAAAATCGAATTAGCCAGAGGCGGTACCCTGTTTCTGGATGAGATTTCCAACATGCCTTTGGGTTCTCAGGCCAAAATTTTACGCGTACTTCAGGAAAAAAAGGTCTATCGCGTGGGTTCTTCCAAACCTATAGACATCGATGTTCGTTTACTGGTCGCCAGTAATAAAGATCTCTTTGCCTTAACTGAATCAGGGTCATTCCGGCCTGATCTCTTTTTTAGGTTGAACGAGTTCACCATAACGGTACCACCACTGCGTGAACGTAAGGAGGACATCCATTACCTGGTCAAACGATTTTTAGACATAACAAATGCAGAATTGAATAAAAATGTGAAAGGGTTTTCAGAATCTGCCATCGAGGATTTGATGGCCTTTGATTGGCCCGGGAATGTACGGCAGCTTCGATCTACTATCCGCCGGGGTGTGCTTATGGCTGATGATTTAATTACTGAAAAAAATCTCGACATTATGAAACGGATGCCCAAAACCATCTCGGCATTTTCCCTTAAAAATCAAGAAATATTGTCAAAAAACCTGTCCTTGAAGGAAATCGTGCGCCAGAACACCAAAGCTATTGAACGACAGATCTTGAAGCAGGCGCTAAATCATACAGGGGGAAACAAGGCGAAGGCAGCTCGGATGCTTCAGGTAGACTATAAGACGATCCATACAAAGATTAAACAATTGGGCATTTCAACAAACGGAGGACAATATGAATAACAAGAGAGACAAAAAGGTTGGTGGGCAAGGCGGCTTTGAAGGGATAATGAGGGGCTTTACCGATCTCATTGAAAAACTCGGCGAGCTGGCTGAAAAAGGGGAACAGCTCTCCAAGACAGGCCAATTTCAGGGAAAGGGCGCAGAAAAGGATCTCAAGGGAGTTTATGGTTTCTCTGTAAAGGTGGGCCTGGGAGGTGAAGAGGTCAAGGTGGAGCCCTTTGGAAACATCCGAAGGGATGAAAAATCCGGGGAGACTGTTGTTCAGGAAATCCGGGAACCCGTGGTAGACGTCTTTGAGGAAGAGGATCACACCCTGGTTGTGGCAGAAATGCCAGGGATCGGCGTTGAGCATGTTCGACTCGATGTTAAAGATGATTTGCTGACTATTTATGCCGAGAAAGGGAGTAAGAAATACCGCAAAGAAGTTCTCTTACCCCGGAGTTATCCCAGGGATAAGATGCTCGTCTCATGCAATAATGGGGTTCTGGAGATAAAGTGCACTATGTGAGATGAATTTGGATTTTGGATTTCGGCCTGCCCTGGCGCGACGTGACTGCCCTAGCGTGATTCACTCTGTGGTCTGGGCCAGACATTGGAAAAGGCTGTTGAACCTGTGGGTCAGGTCTGGGCCAGGGATTGCGGATTTCAGAGTGCTGAATTAAGACAATCCAACTAGGGAAAAGAGAGGATTGTTATGGATCAGAAAGATCTAAAAGAACGGACAAAGCAATTTGCTTTGAGGATAATAAGGCTTGTTGAGGCATTGTCTAAAGGGAGGACTGCCGGTGTGATTGGCGGGCAGTTGCTTCGATGTGGAACCTCAGTCGGGGGAAACTACAGAGCTGCCTGTCGAGCCAGATCGAATGCTGATTTCATCTCAAAAATGGGTATTGTTGAAGAAGAGGCGGACGAATCGTTATATTGGATGGAGTTACTGATCGAAGCTGAAATAGTGGAGTCGGTGAAATTGGAATCCCTTATGAAGGAAGCAAATGAAATACTAGCGATGACGGTTTCTTCAATAAAGACTGCAAGAAAAAGGAAGAGCCGAAAGTGAATCAATCCGAAATCGCAAATCCGAAATCAGCAATCCGCATTTCTAGGAGGTAATGAGTGGAAAAGACAAAAGAACTGAAGCTTAAGGTGACCGAGGCTCTTAGCAAAGATGTAGGACGAGCCTTCGCTCGTATGGGCCCGGAAGATCTAGAAAAGCTACAGGGGGCTATCGGCGATATTGTGGAGATTTCCGGGAAGCGGAAGACCGTGTGTAAGGCAATGCCCGCTTACAAGGAAATCCGTGGTCAATCCCGTATTCAACTTGATGGGCTCATCCGAGAAAATGCCCGTGCCGGGCTTGACGAGTTTGTGCAGGTCAGCAAGATCGTATGTAAACCGGCAGAAAAAGTAATGCTTGCCCCGTTAACCATCACTCCTGCCGACCGTGACTTGAAGTACATCGGCAGCCTCCTGGACGGATTGCCGGTGGTGGAGGGAGATCGAATCCGTGCCACCCTGTTCGGCAGCCGCTCTGCCGATTTCAGGGTAGAAAGCACAACCCCTAGAGGGCCGGTGCTCATTAACCCAACTACTCAGCTTATGATCGGAAAAGTGAGGGAAGAGGAGGCGAGTCGAGCATTATCATATGAGGATATTGGAGGGCTTAAACCGCAGCTCCAGCGTATCAGGGAGATGATCGAACTTCCCCTCCGCTACCCGGAGGTGTTCAAGCGTTTGGGTATTGACGCACCAAAGGGTGTTCTTCTCCACGGTCCTCCTGGATGTGGAAAGACTCTCATTGCTCGAGCTATTGCTCATGAGACTGAGGCCAATTTTTTTTCAGTTAACGGTCCAGAGGTCATACACAAATTTTATGGCGAGAGCGAGGCCCACCTGCGCAAGATCTTTGAGGACGCTACCTTGAAGGGCCCAAGTATTGTCTTTCTGGATGAAATCGATGCCATTGCCCCTATGCGGGAAAAGGTAATAGGAGATGTGGAGAAACGGGTAGTGGCGCAACTGCTCGCCCTTATGGATGGGCTCACAAAGCGCCAGAACGTCATTGTCATAGCAGCCACCAATATTCCCAATGCCCTGGATCCTGCAATGCGCCGGCCAGGCCGCTTTGATAGAGAAATCTCTATTCCTATTCCTGATCGGAACGGTCGACTGGAAGTCCTGGAAATTCACAGCCGCGGGATGCCATTAGCCCAAGACGTAAACATGACCCATCTGGCAGACATCACTCATGGCTTTGTAGGGGCAGACCTGGAAGCCCTTTGTCGGGAAGCTGCCATGATCTGTTTGCGAGGCATCATGCCTGACATTGATTTTGCCTTAACACAGATCCCATATGAACAACTTGCTAAGCTCGAGGTACACATGGATGACTTTCTCGCTTCCCTGCGAGAGGTAGAGCCCTCAGCCATCCGGGAGGTGTTTGTTGAGGTTCCGGACGTCCGGTGGCAAGATGTGGGAGGACTTGAAGAGGTTAAAGTACATCTGATTGAAGCGGTGCAGTGGCCCTTGAAATATCCCCATCTTTTTGAAGAAGCAGGGATCAAACCTACCAAAGGTATTCTCATCTCAGGTCCTCCAGGATGTGGCAAGACATTATTGGCAAAAGCCATCGCCAATGAAAGCGGGGTGAATTTCATCTCTGTGAAAGGTCCTGCTCTGCTTTCCAAATATGTGGGAGAATCTGAGCGAGGAGTCCGAGAGATCTTTCGAAAGGCGCGGCAGGCTGCCCCTTGTATCATTTTCTTCGACGAGATCGATGCCCTGGTCCCTGTTAGAAGTGGCAGTTCATCGGATTCCCATGTAGCAGAGCGGGTTCTGAGCCAATTTCTGTCTGAAGTGGATGGGATTGAGGAACTGAAAGGGGTTCTGGTGTTGGGAGCCACGAACAGGCTGGACATACTTGATCCGGCTGTGCTGAGGCCAGGCCGCTTTGATGAGGTAGTGGAAATCCCTATACCGAATGAAGAGGACCGAAAGGAAATATTCGAAATCCATCTTCGGAACAAACCTCTCTCACCAAGGATAGTGCTTGATGACCTTGTATCAAAAACAGAGGGGTTCAGTGGTGCCGACATCGCTGGGGCCTGCCATAAGGCAGCGCTAACAGCCCTTCGCCGTGTGGTGAAACAAGGAGGAGGTGAAAAAGCCGACAAAAGGATTAGGCTACAGATTACGAAAGCGGACTTGCTTAGCGGACTGCAAGAGGTTCAGTAAGGTTAATGTAAATGATATGAAGCGATCAATTCCGCCCAGGACAATGGGAGATATCTCCCGATTACAACGCAAACGAGATAGCAAGAGCAAAGGAATCCAATTACCTTCGAGCTTCAGCCTGGGATTACACTTCGGCATGGGCCAGCATGTGCAGCCCAACCGGGCCGAATCGTGGTCTTAACATACTTTTCCGACAGGGCTCTTTAAAAAGCCACGGAACTGGACATTCCAGACAAAACCTCTGTTTAAGAAAATAAAAATGCCACTAGTCGATGTCTTTCACGAGGCTGAGGAAGTGCTGATCGTCATTGATCTGGGCGGATTTCAGCGTGGCGATATTTCGCTGAACATAAAACCAGAAGAGTACTCAATCGTAGCCAAGCGGGGAGATCAGGAATTTCGGGAGACAATTGCACTGCCACAGGAGGTTGATATTGAAAAGTGCAGCGAATATTTTAGAAACGGAGTGCTTGAGATTATTTTGCCGCGAAAGAAAGAGGCTAACTCATCATGAACACCGCATAGCGCGTAGTGCCAGGCACATAGCGTTTTGCTATTTACGCCTTGCTCTATGCTCTTTGCGCTACGTGAGGCTTATATGAAAAAGAATCAGGCAGAACAAAAACAGACAATACTCATCGTGGAAGACGATAATAAAGTACTCAATTTACTCCTCCGGGTCCTCTCAAGTAAGGGTTACATAACCATGAAAGCAGAAAGCGGTAGACAAGCATTGCATATTGCAGGCAAAACCAGACCAGACCTTGTTATCTTAGATTTGAAATTGCCTGACTGCAACGGTATTCAGATTTTAGGCCAACTTAAAGCGATAGATTGGGCTATCCAGGTTATTATCCTCACCGGCTATGGTTCGCAGGAGGCGGTTCGAAGCGCCATGGAGATGGGCGCTTTTGATTTCCTCACCAAGCCCTTTGAAATTCATGAACTGTGCGCCGTAATTAGAGAAGCCCTTGGATACAGACCCTCGATAGGGAGTGGGGAATATCACTATGCCAAATGATGGTACGCACATAGATGCAGACGCCAGTAACGGCGAGGGAATCTATCTCTTTTGTTTTGCCCGTACCCACAGAATACCAGCCCTGAAGATCGCTGGCATTGACGATAGATTTCCAGTTTGGCAGAGGGGATTTAAGGATGTGACGGCAGTGGTGAGCAAGATATCAGTTGAGGACTTCACCGGACCGGAAGCAGAATCCAGACTTAAGGACCTCTCCTGGGTAGGGCCGCGTGCGTGTCGCCACCAGGAAGTAGTTGAGCAAGTGATGCGCTATTCTCCCGTACTTCCAGCTCGCTTCGGCACCATTTTCACTTCCCTTAAAAGCCTTGAAAAGATTTTAGAAATTCACCATGATACCATATCTCAGTTTTTGGATCGAGTTGCTGATAAGGATGAATGGTCAGTCAAGGTTCTTATGGATAGG
>Ga0315547_1003219_pt1 | contig 10787 bp, 9 predicted proteins | sample SalMarSW160240MG_2_FD_202542 | JGI IMG/M metagenome (GOLD analysis project Ga0315547, IMG submission 202542) | Salt marsh sediment microbial communities from the Plum Island Ecosystem LTER, Massachusetts, United States - Salt Marsh Sediment SW1601-240 ... | reverse complement strand
ACCTTGCTGACTTATCCGCTTCATTGTTACCTCCTAAAATAGAGTTTCTTAATACTCTACTCTTAAGGTAACAAAAGCGGAAGTATAAGCTTTTACAAAAAGCGGAAATTTAAGCCTTTACGTAACACTTACTTGACAGATGGGACTACAATTGCTACTGTAATATCAAGTATTTCCTAGCTGTAGGTTTTTGGCTGACCTACTATTGGCTGGTGGATAGCCAGCCTGGAATTATTGACTGCCTTTATTGCCCGCTCTTCGCTAGACGCGTCATCGCGGGCGCTCTCGGAGTAGGAGATACTACCTTGGATTGGTTCCATCACCCAGCTTATATCAAGTCGAAGAAACGCTTAGTCCGGCAATTCTACGACCGGGTGTACAGTTTGCGACGCAGCCGTAACCGCCATCTCGTTTTTCTATGTGGGAAGGTACGAAGTAAGAATCGTGACTATGTGGCAAAGTATCTAAGGGTGCACACAGGCAAACTGATTTTCTATGCCGACGATGTTTGGACCCATATTTCAAAGCGTCAAGACCTAAACGCGCTTCAGATGGAAGATCGACTGGGACAAATATCTGATGCAGTTATCATCCTCGTTGAAAGTCCAGGAACATTCGCGGAACTTGGTGCTTTTTCCATAAGTTCTAAGTTACGGCGAAAACTTTTGCCCATCGTGGACAAACAATTTAGGCTCGAGTCTTCTTTCATAAATAGTGGGCCTATTCGATGGGTCAATAAAGATTCGGACTTCGGGCCCGCTGTTTACGCTGATTTTTCTGAGATCCTTGCAGTAGTTTCTGAAATCGACGACCGCCTCAAGCGTATTCCCCCCTCCCCATTTAAGGAAGTCTCCGACATTGCCAATAGACCCAGGTACTTGTTATTTCTTCTTTTAGACCTTTTATCAGTCATTACGCCGGCACCTGAAAAACATATTGATTATTATTTACAGCAAATAATCAGTCAGAAACCGGCATGGAGTACAATCAGTCTTTTGGGACTTGGTGTTGCCCTAGGACTAATTAGTTATTTTTCAGTCAAGAAAGTCATTTATTACTACCGGACACTCACGAGCGAACCTTGGAGCCCGTTCCTTCACAAGGATATGTTCAATATAGAGGAGGAGCGTGCGATTTTTCTAAGCACCCTCGATACGATACCTGCAGCGAGGGACATAATAGAACGCATGAAGGATCATACCATATGAGTCTTGCCCAGCAAATCGCATCTAGCTTACGGTTGTCGAAAGATTATGTCGAAAAAGTAGCTCGTTCTGCATCTTACAGATACAAAGAATATACAATTCCAAAGAGGCGTGGGGGTTTACGAACCATTCATCACCCAGCGAAGCCACTCAAGGCAATCCAGAGGTGGCTGTTGCGGGAAGTTATTGAAGACCTTCCGGTGAGTGACTGCGCCTTTGCCTATCGTCAGGGCAAGAATATTGCAGCACATGCGAAGATCCATGTTCGAAGTCACTTCCTGCTCCGAATGGATATCAAAGACTTTTTTCCTTCTATAACTTCTGACGACATAGCGAATTACATCGCTCAACATGCGAAATCATTTTCTTCATGGCATTCTGAAGACGTGAGAATTTTTTGCCAATTGGTATGTAGAAATGGTCAGTTGACGATCGGTGCTCCCACTTCACCTGGAATATCAAATGTGCTTTGTTACGATTTGGATATTTCCCTCAGAAGATTGGCGGGCGAAAGCGATGTTGTTTATACTCGATATGCCGATGATCTGTTTTTCTCCACAAAAATACGCGATTTACTCAAGAATATAGAGCTTCGAGTGACTGAAATTGTGGAAAACGCCAAATGTCCTGTAAATCTCCGAATAAATCGCGACAAAACGCGTCATTCATCAAAATGTGGACGGCGACAGGTTACGGGAATTATTCTGGGTAGTGATGAGAGAATCTATTTTGGTAGACGGCTTAAACGTCGGATTCGATCTATGGTCCATAACATCGAAACCTTAGAATCGGAGGATCGCACCTATTTGGCTGGAATGCTTGCTTTCTGTAAAGATGTAGAGCCTAATTTTATCAACGCCTTAATACTAAAATACGGAACGAAAAAGGTTGAGCTGGCGCGCAAGTCCTGAACAGCTTGTGAATGATGGGTAAATATTGATGCACGCTATATCCTTTAGTGAAACCACGAAAGCAAATCATGTAATGTCAGCAAGCATAGAGATTTATGTGTCGCTCCTTACAATGATAGTCCGAACCTACTAATAGACAAGACAAGAGAGGCGTCAAAAAGAGAAAAAGAAAGAAAAAGGGGGACAGCGCCCATTATTGTTGACAGACTGATTCATTGCTGCGAACTTTTGGCATACCACGCATATCGAGAGTTGTAGCAATGGATTTTCCTCATCATCCTACTTAAGAGGGAAATTATCAGGAATGTGTTTCTGAAGACAAAAATGGTTTAAGGCAACGCTTCGGGTGTCCTAGAGAATACACCCGAAGAAACTTCTTGAAGATATGGGTATATTGTCCCACAAGCAAGAACCAATAAATGGGCGCTCTCACTATTAATTGGGAGAGTATCCGAAGAATAAGGGAGCGAACAATGCACGATCTGCTCAGTCAAATAAAGAAGACTACAGTTTTTCTCGGCAACCTTAGCGCGAAGAAGAAACCCAACTTCTACGCTACAGGATTCCTGCTACTCATCCAGGGCACATATCACTTAGCTACTGCGAAACACGTTGTGCTTGACCCAAGCACTGGTAAATTCAATAGAGGCATAAGGATGTTCTTCAATTTGAAGAATGGCCGCGTATGTTCACGTTCACTAGACCAGATGAAAAAAGACTATCAAGTGAAGTGGATATTCCACGAGAATGACAAGGTCGACATTGCGGTAATCCCTATTTCATTGGAAGAACAAAAGGATGACGTGCTGACAATCCCTGAGAATATGTTTCTGAGTATAGACGACTTGTCTGAGGTCTGCGATATATTCTTTCTAGCGTACCAACCTGGCACGCAACCGCAGAAAAGAATATCTCCTATTATAAGAAGCGGGATCATAAGCCTGATCAATGAAGACAAAACGTTCTATATTGATGCTTCGGCTTTTCCGGGAAATAGTGGTAGTCCTGTATTTCTAAAGCCTCTTCCCGTCAGATTCAGTCGAAGAAGCGACGTTGTTCAGGCGCCTGTCTCTTCAGGGGATATTGCGATGGGACCTGACCCCTCAGGCGGGAAATTCATAGGGATTGTTGGTGAATACATTACCTACCGGGAGCATGCCATTAGCACTCAAACTCGCCGTACGCGTATCGTATTTGAGGAAAATACGGGGCTTTCCAGAGTCTGGTCTATCTCTTTCATCAAGGAAATCTTGGAATCGGAGTCGTTTAGACAGCAATTGGCCACAGTTCATCTGCCCAGCAATAATTGATTGAAAAGTCTTAGACAAAAAAAATAGGGACAGCAACCATTTTTTCACACACTCAACTGCTGCATGTAGAGTTTTGCGACATGCCACGTATATCAAGAGTTGTAGCAATAGATTTTCCTCATCATCCTACTTAAAGGGGAAACTCAGGAATGTGTTTCCGAAGACAAAGATGGTTTAAGGCAATGTCTGGGGTGTCCTGGATATTACACTCGAAGAAACCTCTTGAAGATATGGGTATATTGTCCCACAGGTAAGAATCAATAAATGGGCGCTGTCCCTATTTGAAAAGGGTTCTAACGATAACCGATATAGAGAAGACAGAAGAGTTGCGGAGCAAATAACAAATCCAAAACAAAAGAAACCGTTCAGATACCTGCCAAAAGAGTGCCTAAGTTTGTAACAAGAAAAAGTTTGAGGGAGAAGGCGAAGTGAAAGGTTAAGAAAAAAAGAACGAGAAGAAAGAAACGGAGAAAAAACAATGCAGTCTGTTAGTGTAGGACTAAGAGAAAAATTGGAATATCTTAAGTTTATATCGCAAATACACAGGTCTCAGTTCACTGAACGCACCAAATATGAATGGAAAATAGTCTCTACAACGCTTACTTTCTATGTCCTTTCTGTAGTAGCCGTATATAGTGGTCGGATTACACTTTCCAATATCGAATCTGGAGGCCACGCATCTATCGCTTTGAGATTAATCATTCCGGGAATGTTTCTTTTTTTGGCAGCGGTTATTGCTGCCTATCTGGGCTATGTTCATATGGGTAACAACAAGAATAAAACCTTTGCCGAAAACGCAGAACATAGCATACGGGATTTGTTAGAGGACAAAATGCCACAAACTCTAGATGTGTTTCTTCTTGAAGAGAGCAAGCATTGGGTTTCATGGGATAAATTCTGGAAAAAAACTTCGGACGGAAAACACAATCGTGGCATGTCGGGCTGGATTGGTCAAGCGGTAACGATATTTATTTTTGCGTTCACTACTATTCTGCTTATATACTGCAAAATATAGTGGTTAAGCAAATTCTACCAAAGCGAAGGAATCAAATACGAAAAAAATAGGGACAGCGCCCATTATCATTGACGGATTGATTCATTGCTGCGAACTTTTAGCATGCCACGCATATCAAGAGTTGTGGCAATAGGTCTTCCTCATCATCCTACTTAAAGGGGAAATTATCAGGAATGTGTTTCTGAAGGCAAAGATGATTTAAGGCAACACATGGGTGTCCTAGAGATTGAATTCGAAAAAACTTCTTAAAGATATGGGTATATTGTCCCACAAGTAAGAATTAATAAATGGGCGCTGTTCCTATTTTTATTAGTTTTTCCAATACCAACGATGGACTGCTTATTATTGGTGTTGACGATAAGACAAGGAAGATATTAACACATAGTTAAAGATGAGGAAGTTATTATGGAACTGACCAAAAGTGACTTAAGAATAATGCTGGAGGAAGGTGAAGGGCAAAGGATAGAATTTAAGGAATCTTTTTCTGCATCATTGGCGAGAGAGGCAGTAGTAAATGCTTTAATGCACAGGGACTATTTTATATCAGGAGCGAACATCTCCGTTTGTATATTTGATAATAGGATTGAGATTACCAGTCCCGGTGGACTACCGAACCCTTTGACTATAAAAGATCTTGGTAGAAAGAGCAAGCGGAGGAATGAAACTATTGCAGATTTGTTCTCCAGGTTGGATTTCGTAGAAAAATTAGGTACAGGGATCAGTAAAATGAGGCGATGGATGAAAGAATATGGGCTTAAAATGCCCAAAATAGAAACTAATGGTTTTTTCACTATAACCTTCAATAGAGCGATTGGAGACAGAAAGGATAAAATGTCGGTAAAAGGTGTCGGTAAAAAAGAACGCAAGAATTTAATACTCGAAAAAGTAATAACGAATGAACTTTTTACTTTAGTTACTTTGTCAAAGGAGTTTGGAGTTAATGAAAAAACTATAGAAAGAGATATCGAAGAATTAAAAAGAGCTGGTAAGATAAGATTCGTTGGTCCAAAACGCAGCGGCCATTATGAACTGTTGAAAAATAATGGGGAGAGTATGTAAAAGGTATAGTTCTATTTGGTTTGATAAGGAAAGATTTCTTTTGAAGGATTAAATGAAAGGCAGAAAAAAGCGGTCAATTTTGTAATTGAAAAAGGATGAATTGGTAGAAGGGAATATGTTGAGATTAACAATATATCTGGAAGAACAGCAGTAAGAGACCTTAGGGATTTGTTAGAACTGTTGAACAAGGGAATTTTGTTAGCCAAAGGTGGCGGAAAATACCTATATTACGAAATAGAATAGGGTAATGCAAAGGTAATGCAAGATGAGCCAATATAAAATCTTTTTCGATAAGTATCAGGAATTTGAATTAAGGAACATAAAACCTTTAATGGGGATATGTGGGCTTTACTTTATTTTTTTGAAGAAGACAGAAATACCATATCCCTTTAGAAAATCGAGATTGGTCTATATTGGAATGAGTGAAAAAAAGACTAATAGCATTGGTAAGAGGCTTTCCGGTCACTATGATGGAACATCCGGAAATGAGGGATTGCTTAACTATCGGAAAACAGAAGGATTGTATTTCACATATCTTAATTTTGAGATGTTAAAACGAATATGGAAGTATCGGATAGAAGATTTAGAGAGTTATTTTATTCTTGATTTCTTAAAAGAATACGGAGTCTATCCTATTTGTAATAATAAAAGCGGTTTTGAGATAAAGAAATACGATGTACCAGCAGGGACCGAGAAGTCAGGTCTGGATTTTTGAAAATTATGGGGATATTTATATAGAGCAGATATAATAAGGAAAAACAGAAGGCATTTTTACAGGATATCGACCTACAGAAGCTGGTTGCAGAACATGGATATATGAAGTCATAGAGGAACTTCTCAGGAATTTACGAAAAAACAGAAAATCATCGAATGAAGAGAATATTGATTAGGTTTTAATGATAGATAGGTAAAAGAATGGACAATAAAGAACTAGATATAATCATCAAGGAAGGCGAAGGCTATAAAATTGAATTCAAAGAAAATCTCGGAGGTTTGGATAAAGAGCTTGTCGCCTTTGCCAATGCTTCAGGGGGTAGGATTTTTCTTGGAGTTACCGATAATGGCAAGATTAAGGGCATAGAAGTCAACAATAAATTAAAATCTCGGGTACAAGATATTGCCAATAACTGCAAACCCAAAATAAAAATCTTCATGGAAGAATTTAATAACATTCTTATCATCAAAGTGCGAGAGGGAGATGATAAGCCTTACGAATGCGCTTCCGGTTTTTACAAAAGAATAGGTCCAAATTCTCAAAAGATGACCAGAGATGAGATAATAGATGTCTTCAAATCCGAAGGAAAGGTTAGATTTGATGAGTTGATAGAACCAAAATTCTCTTATCCCCAGGATTTCGATAATAGTAAATTGATAAGATTCTTACAGCTCGCCGGTTTGTCAACATCTATAAAAACAGAGAAGATTTTGTCGAATTTAGGGATTGGTGAAAAACAGGAAGGAAAGGTATATTTCAATAATGCAGGAATCCTCTTTTTTGCTAAAGCTCCACAGCAACTAGTTCCCTGGTCTATTTTCACGGTTGCCCTGTTCAAAGATAAAGGGGGCGCTAATGTAATAGACCGTAAAGAAATTACAGGGGGGCTTTTTGAAATTGTTGGCCAGGTAATAGATTTTGTTCGGTTATACGCAAAAGTCGCTTATCGATTTACTGGGCAACCACAAAGAGAAGAGATTTACGAATATCCATTTGAGGCAATAAGGGAAGCTGTCATCAATTCGGTGATGCATAAAGACTATTTCGAACATGGGCACAACAATATTCTAAAATTTTTCCCGGATAGAATACAGATAGAGAATATCTGGCTTAAGCCAAGGAATTTCGTACTGGGAAAAACTATTTTCAGGCGAAACCAATTAATTGCAGATTTATTTGCACGGATTCATTTTGGGGAAAAATTAGGCTCTGGAATGCAAAGAATGAGAGATATTTGTAAATCAGAAAATGCTCCTTATCCCAGAATAGAATTTACAGATACCCACTTCTATATAACCTTTAAACAGAGTAGGGAGTATCTACAACTGGCAAAAAAGGAAATTCCAGAAACTACCCAAAAAACTACCCAAAAAACTACCCAAAAAATTATCGCATTAATCAAACAAAATCCGAATATAACAAGAGAAGAACTTGCTAAGACTCTGAATATTACACCGGATGGTGTAAAATATCATCTTAATAATTTTAAGAAAAAAGGCATCTTGAAAAGAATCGGGGGAAGAAAGGGTGGTTACTGGGAAGTACTGGGAAAAGTGGAATGACAAAAATATATAGAAAAGAAAGTTGAATAGTATTTTGAAAAGTACTTATTATATTGTCGGATAAAAAGGTTACTTGAAGGGTAACTATAATGACACAAAATGCAAGAATAAAAATCTATATAAAATTTTAGGACCGGTAGGCTCGAAAAAATCGAGGGTTAGGTCTTGATTTTTGAAAATAATGGGAACATTGCAGAGCAGATGTAATAAAAAAGGCGGAAGGTGTCTTTACAGGATATTCTCCCACGGAAGCTGGTTACAGAGCGTGGATACATGACGGCCATAGAGGAACCTTTGAGGAATTTACCAAAGAACAGAAAATCATCAAGCGAAGAAAATATCAAAATCAGTGAAAAAAAAGGCTAAAAATGACCAGAGCTGAATTATCCAGACTCATAAAATACGGAGAAAGTCAAACGGTTTCTTTAAAAGCACTGAGGACCAAACCTTCTACTTTAGCCAGACCGATGGTAAGTTTTTCCAATACCAATGATGGATTACTTATTGTTGGCGTTGACGATAAGACAAGGAAGGTCTTAACACACAGTTAAGGACGAGGAAGTTGTTATGGGACTGACCAAAAGTGACTTAAAAATAATGCTGGAGGAAGGTGAAGGGCAAAGGATAGAATTTAAGGAATCTTTTTCTGCATCATTGGCGAGAGAGGCAGTAGTAAATGCTTTAATGCACAGGGATTATTTTATATCAGGAGCGAACATCTCCGTTTGTATATTTGATAATAGGGTTGAGATTACCAGCCCCGGTGGACTACCGAACCCTTTGACTATAAAAGATCTTGGTAGAAAGAGCAAGCGGAGAAATGAAACTATTGCAGATTTGTTCTCCAGGTTGGATTTTGTAGAAAAATTAGGTACAGGGATCAGTAAAATGAGGCGATGGATGAAGGAGTATGGGCTTAAAATGCCCAAAATAGAAACTAACGGTTTTTTCACTATAACCTTCAACAGAGCTATTGGAGACAGAAAGGATAAAATGTCGGTAAAAGGTGTCGGTAAAAAAGAACGCAAGAATTTAATACTCGAAAAAGTAATAACGAATGAACTTTTTACTTTAGTTACTTTATCAAAGGAGTTTGGAGTTAATGAAAAAACTATAGAAAGAGATATCGAAGAATTAAAAAGAGCTGGTAAGATAAGATTCGTTGGTCCAAAACGCAGCGGCCATTATGAACTGTTGAAAAATAATGGGGAGAGTATGTAAAAGGTATAGTTCTATTTGGTTTGATAAGGAAAGATTTCTTTTGAAGGATTAAATGAAAGGCAGAAAAAAGCGGTCAATTTTGTAATTGAAAAAGGATGAATTGGTAGAAGGGAATATGTTGAGATTAACAATATATCTGGAAGAACAGCAGTAAGAGACCTTAGGGATTTGTTAGAACTGTTGAACAAGGGAATTTTGTTAGCCAAAGGTGGCGGAAAATACCTATATTACGAAATAGAATAGGGTAATGCAAAGGTAATGCAAGATGAGCCAATATAAAATCTTTTTCGATAAGTATCAGGAATTTGAATTAAGGAACATAAAACCTTTAATGGGGATATGTGGGCTTTACTTTATTTTTTTGAAGAAGACAGAGATACCATATCCTTTTAGAAAATCGAGATTGGTCTATATTGGAATGAGTGAAAAGAAGACTAATAGCATTGGCAAAAGGCTTTCCGGCCATTATGATGGGACATCCGGAAATGAGGGGTTGGTTAACTATCGGAAAACAGAAGGATTGTATTTCACATATCTTAATTTTGAAATGTTAAAACGAATATGGAAGTATCGGATAGAGGATTTAGAGAGTTATTTTATTCTTGATTTCTTAAAAGAATACGGAGTCTATCCTATTTGCAATAATAAAAGCGGTTTTGAGATAAAGAAACATGATGTTCCAGTAACCCTTGATATAGATTGGAGATATTTTGAGAAGGAGACAAAATAAATGACTGACAGGGTAAGAAGTGGACAGGAAATACTTGATGAATTTTTTACGGAAATAGCAGGGATGGATGGTATGGATAATGATGTAGCTAACATTGTAATAAACTTATACCGTGAAGAGAAATTGACCGATACGAATTTATCTAATGAACTGGCCAGGATTAGAGGGGAAAAAACAAGTGATAAAGATTAAAGAAATCCAAATAAGCGGCATTAGAGGAATTAAGAAGGATTTAAACATTAACCTCGATTCGTCTAAATCTATCCTGATTTATGGTGACAATGGGAGCGGGAAAAGTTCAATTACAGATGCTATTGAGTGGTTTTACTCTGATAGAGTTGAGCATCTTTCGTCGGAAGAGATAGGAAGGAAAGGAATAAATGCTCTAAGAAGTGTATTTTTGCCAGAGGATAAAGCTGCTTATGCTGAATTAAGGTTCTCTGATTTAAGACTTGATTCCCGCAAGAAATTGTTTTGTAAGCGTTCAAAATTGACGAGTGAATATTCCAACTCAACGGAGGAATTTGATAATTACATTAATACTTCCCTCAAAGAAAACCTTATTCTGAGATACAAAGATTTGCTCGAATTTATACTTTTTACAAAGGCAGAGAAACTTGAAGAAATATCTCAAATAATCGGATTTTCTGAAGTTACAAAAGTAAAAACTGTTTTTAAAAAAGCAGTGAACAGCCTAAAAAAAGAACTTAAATTAAGAAATGTTGATAGCCAGATAAATAACAAACAGGCTCTGATATTAGAGCAGATAGGTCAGAATATTAATAATGACCAGCAATATTTTAATGCAGTTAGAGAGTTAGTTGCGCCTTTGAAGCTTCCCGTCGAGGTAAAAGATAGCCAAAGCATAGATGCTATATTAAAGCTAATTAAGAAACCTGAAGACAAAGAAGCTCTTTCACAGCAACTCTCCTATGAAAAAGTTATAGGAGTGATAAATACCCTGAAAAACTCTATCGAAAATATTCGTTTTTCTTATGAAAAGTATTATGAACAATATCAGACAATTTCCAGGGATATAGACAAATTTAAGAAAATCAG
>Ga0315547_1003214_pt1 | contig 10798 bp, 8 predicted proteins | sample SalMarSW160240MG_2_FD_202542 | JGI IMG/M metagenome (GOLD analysis project Ga0315547, IMG submission 202542) | Salt marsh sediment microbial communities from the Plum Island Ecosystem LTER, Massachusetts, United States - Salt Marsh Sediment SW1601-240 ... | reverse complement strand
ACCTGCCCCTGCGATTGTCACTCTCTTCATAGTCCTTACGTCCACATGCATATGGAGTTGGCTGTATAGTAGCATAACTATTTCAGGACAGACCATCTATAACAATAAGAACGACGACGGTGATAACAACGATAATACCTAACTAGACTCAGAATAGAAGTCTGCTTGTTTTGGTGAAGGTTGAGGATGGCTTGAGGCTTCATCAGAGGATTGAGCAACTTTTGGTGGTATTCCGGGGGCATAATACCTGATTTGTAGTAGGCCTGATTGATATGGTGTCCCTGGAATTCGCCGGCGACAAGTTCAACTCATACCTTGCAGCAGAATGCCTCTGAACGTAACGGCAGCTTCCTTAGCTTTGGTACTGATTAGTACCATCAGGTACTTGACAACAAAAAGGAACTATGATAGACTATGTTTTGTAAAATATTTTTAAGGAGGAATGATAATGACTGCAACGACTGAAGCCCGAGGTTCGCCTTACACGATCAGATTGGGCGACCAGGATTTCACCTTGGAACGCAAGAAGGTAGCTATTGAGTGGCTGAAGCTGGATCCACTGAACCCACGCCTAAGCTACGCACTACCCCAGCTTCGAAAGGATGGAAAGCTGGGAACAGACGACGAGATTCACGAATTGTTATGGGGACTCGACCCAGTAAAAGACTTGTACCAAAGTGTCTTTCAGAATGGTGGATTACTCGAGGACCCTATCGTGCGTAAAAACGGCAGTGTCGTAGAAGGCAACTGCCGAACAGTCGTCCTGCGTGAATTACACAAGAAGTACCCAACTGATCAGCGCTTCGCGGATTTGTATGTGCAGATATTGCCGCCAAATGCGACCGATGAGCAGGTGGCCTCACTCCTGGGAGAACTCCACATTGCGGGAAGAATCGAATGGGGTGCTTATGAGCAAGCAGAATACGTCTGGCATATGCATAAGGGATTCGGTAAGACATATGATTTCTTAGCTTCCCATCTGCGATGGTCTCGTTCAAAGATAGCCCAGAAAATCTCTGCCTACGAGGAAACCAAGGCTTATCTCTCAGAAACACGGGACCCCCAGGGCATCAAACGATTCTCGCATTTTGAGGAGTTCATGAAGAAGAGAGCATTAAGAGAGCGTAGGGAAAGGGATCCAAAGTTTATGGAAGATTTCAGAAAATGGGTTAAGGCAGGGAAATTCCCAGACTCTAGAGACGTGAGGATATTGCCCGACATACTGGATAATCCAAAAGCACTAGACGTCCTTAGAAAAAGTACGATACAAGCCGCAGAGAGTGTTTTAAACAGGGAGGACCCTTCACGTAGCTCGGACCTGTATTTCAGCGTTGACGAGACTATACGTCAATTGCGCAATATACCACTGGCTGAAATCAAAGAGCTGGAAGCCGGGAATAGGACAAAAAGGGATAAACTGTCAGAATTACACAAAGCTTTAGAGGAGGTCGCCGATTTTGCCAAGATTTCCTTGAGCGAAAACTAATATGGATAGACTCATTAGTAAATTTAGGAAGAACGCTTTCGAGGAAATTCAGATCAGCGCAAGAGAATTCCAGGGCCGCCAATTGGTTGATATCCGCATATTTGTGGGAGCGAGAGGGCAAGAAACAAAACCAACAAGAAAGGGTATCTCAATCCCAATTGAACTGTATGGTGAGTTCGGAAAAGCTATCGACAATCTGGAAGAAATACTTGAGGGGGAAGGATTATACGAACCCTAAAAATGGATGAGCTAATGGCGCTATCCCCAATTAATAAACGCGTGAAACCTCTGGGTTCAGCAGAGGTTTCACGAGCCGCCCCGCAGGGGACTTGTAAGTATAGCTTGGATAATGCTAACAGACAGGGTGTTACAAGTCAAGCAGGAGTGGTCGATCCCCTCCCAGCGGGGCGAGTCTGGAAGGAGGTGTGGAAAATGGGTAAACTGACGCCGTCAGAAAAAGAAGAGATCATAGCTCGTAGGGGCAATCGATGTGACAGAGACGGTAAGATACATCGAACATCCAGTCTAGAAATTCATCACAAAGACCGTAATCCTGATAACAACGACCCCAGCAACCTTAGAGTGCTATGCAAACCTCACCACGACGAGTTGCACAGTAGAGACTAATACACAGCATAGACACTAGAGGTGGACCAACTAGGGGTGCACACTGGTATGCACCCCTAGTTGTATTGCTTTCCATCAAATTCGCTCCCTTCCTAAATGTGGCGGTTGTCCTAGTATTCTGGGGACATAATACCGAATTTGTAGTAGGCCTAATTGGTATGGTGTCCCTGGAATTCCCAGTAGGCTTTTCTTGATAGAGCTGGCCACCTGTAGCCATCTCCATCTCCTTCAACATCTCTCCGGCTCTTCTCTCTATATCCCACAATAACCATTTTGAGCAATAACCTGTCAATTGTTGGGTTTATTTAGGGTGAAAAACCATCCGCAATTTTTAACTATTTTGGGCAATCTGAGTTGTTCAATCCCAAAATGACTTCTGTGGCAGTCATAGTAGAGGATAGCAAAATGGATGAATTGTTAGAGTGGCGCCCCCGAGCGCTTTTCAGCCTGTTTTTCATTGTAATCCATAAATGCGCTTAATCGCTGTAGCAGCCACCTCTGCTCCAATTTTGATGGCAGTATCCAAAACCCATTGTCCTACTTTACCTAGGTATTTTAGGGTCTTTGCACCATTTTCTTTCTCAGCGGCTGATATTGCCGAGGCCAAAGCTTCCGAGACTTCATCAGAAGTAGCAAACTCTTTCTTAAGTTTTCGCAGATCTTCTGCAAGTTGTAATAGATCAAGTTCTTTTTTATGATAATCCCACAATTCTTGTCCAGCGCTATCGAGAAGTTGGTCTGCATACTCTTTGACCCACTCCCTTTCGATTCGAGCGCGTACAATCCATTTGCTGCCCTCCCTTTCAATTAAGTCAGCTTGTTCAAGTCTTATTGCTGAAACCTCTGGGGGGTTTACACCACTTGCTACTAAAACAATTGAGACCTTCTGCTCTGCAGACAATTTCTTTAGTGTGACCGGATAAGATGTTTTCAATCTTCCGCGAATTTGCGCCAAGCTACTGGATAAGAGTTCCTCGCCCGTCAAGTTCCTCGAAAAGTAATTCTCAATAAGCTCGTGTCCTATTGCCTGAATATAATATGGAATTCCTCCGGAATAATCGTAAATGGTATTCAGCATATCCTCAGCGTCAGCAATCCCACAGTTCTTGAGGGGCGCGATTATCAATTTGCACGTATCGTCTATGTCGATCGGGCCAAGTTTTAGCGTTGTGAAAATGTTGTACAAAGGAGACGAAACATGTTCGGTCATTCTTTCAATAATATCTGGCGGGCCTGCCAGAACACTACGAATCCAGGTCATACTACTGAAAGTATATCTTAATAACCTTTGTACCCTGTCATCCCACTCAGTTATGTCTAGCGCTTCATCAATAAGTAAGACCATGGCATCAAAGGATGAGGAGGACAATCTGCTGCGTGTTGTTTCTAGCCAAGATATGAAACTCCCGGTGGGGTCATCTTGCAGAATTGCAGGTAGTTGTTTTTCCTTTGGCCGAGCTGCTTGAGTCTGCGTGATAGATTTGGCGATCTCATTCGCCAAGGCTTGGCACACCTCTCTTGGGTCTTTCCCGCACCTTTCCGTGCTTATTAACACAGGCAAGAAACTCTTAGGTAGTTGACGTTTTATGGCATGAAGCAGGCTGGTCTTACCAATCCTTCTTCGCCCTACAATCAGAAAGTCAGTCGGTTGTGGCGCAACTATACCCCTAATTATGCGATTTACTATCTCTTGACGTCCGACAAACATGTCCTCAGACAGAACAGGCCTTCCCACTACGAAAGGATTTTCCAACAAAGCCAAACCTTCTATTTGGTGGGTTACACCTTCAATTTCTATCAATATGTTTAATGGACCTGCGACATGTGGCCTGATGTGCAAGCATATATTCGTGACAGAACCTTGGAAGGTAAATGATGTATCATCTAATTGCACATCGTAATTCGGGGTAAAAGGTGCATGGATTCGTAATGGTTGGCCAGACACACCACCTGATATTGCTATTTGTATTTCGTTCATACGGTTTACATATAGTGGCTTACTTGTTTCCAAGTAGCATTTTAAATTACTCAAAGATATCCTAATGCCTTCAGCAACAAGTTCGAGCCACTGGTTGATGACATACATTAAACAAACCACTTCTGGAGTTTGCACCTTTGACTTCAACGAGGTCGCCAGTTCGCTCAAAACCTCCTCACATTTTCTTAGCCAATCTCTATGCAATTTTATAAAAGACTGGTCCGATAGAGATTCAACCATTTGAAAGAGGCGAACTACTTGAGTGGGTATCTTAACTATATTAGAAAATTCGAATTGTAGCTGATTTATTGCTTCAACAACCTCCAACGGTATTCTACCGAAATCTGAAACACTACCAATATCACACGCAGATGATATGAATGAGTAGAATATGTACAAAGGGTTTGTTTCATGTTCATATGATTGCGTTTGCAGCAAACGAATCATTACACTAGCATGGTCGGGAACTGATGACACATTTTGTGATAGGCGCCACAGAGAATTCAATAATTCTACGGCTGGATCATCAGGACTTGTTTCCGCGATTTGGTCACGTAGTGTCTTAAGGCGAGAAGACCGCTCTTCACAATCCAATTTGGACTTGAATATTGAATACCCTTTTGCCAAAATTGCATCGTCAATCGCTAGCCTTAGTCCAGGTCCAGGTCTTCTTCTTCTGAGAAAAGATGGAACCTCAAGAACATCTCTGCTGCCTCTTATCAGGCTAAGAAGCTCCTCAGCGCTGGATATTCTCCTGCCTACGTGCCTAGCGAAGCCAGTGGCGATAACAGTGATTCGAACTTCGCTACCCATCTTGGGGTCAAAAACCACACCAAAGATTATGTTGGCATCAGGGTCCACTGCCTCGCTAACTACCTGAGCAGCCTCATTACACTCAAACAGGGTGAGACTTGGGCCACCAGTAATATTAAATAGTACCCCTGTGGCTTTGCTTATAGATACGTCGAACGACGGGCTAGTCATAGCAGCCTTAGCCGCTTCAGTAGCGCGGTTTTGCCCACTGGCTCTAGCCACAGACATCCAGGCTGGGCCAGCGTCTCTCATCACCGATGTAATATCGGCGAAGTCTAAGTTGATCAGTCCCGGGACGGTAACTACTTCGGAGATAGCCTGAACCACCAAACAAAGAGCATTGTCAGCCAGCCTGAAGGCGTTGTCTACACTCATCACCTTTGCATCGTAGAGCTGGAGAATACGGTCACTGGGTATGATGATAAGTGTATCAACCTTGTGAGCGAGGTTCATTAGCCCTTCCTCGGCTACTTGAGCTCTATTCTTTCCCTCGAAGGTGAAGGGCTTGGTCACAACTGCAATGGTGAGAGCGCCACTCTGCTTAGCCACCTCAGCCACTACAGGAATGCCACCCGTGCCTGTGCCACCGCCCATGCCGGCAACAATAAACACCATATCAGCACTCCCAATGACGTTTTCAATTGCGTCGATGCTTTCTCGCGCTGCCCAAGCCCCAACCTGACGGTCACCACCGGCACCCAAACCCCTGGATATTTTCTCACCCAGTTGAATTCTGGTAGGGGCTTCGACAAGAGCCAGGGCTTGGGCATCAGTATTCATGGCTATGAAGTCAACTCCCTTTATCCCCTCATGTACCATGCGAGTAATGGCATTGCAACCGCCACCGCCAATGCCAATAGCTTTAATTTTTGCTGGAGTTGGACTATAAATTTGTCTTGCCATCTATTTACGTTCCGCACTACAATTCTAAGTAAATGGAGCAGTGTAGTCAATCTCTTTGTTACTGTCCCTATTGTTGCTATGTTAGCTTCAGGACATACCTGAAAAATTGACGTTATTTTGACGTTAAAATGTTTGGGACGGGTTGGGACATAATGGGACTGCACGAACAAAACAGGGTTTTCGTGATTGGCACAAAGGTTCTATTTTATACGTAAAAGGACTGTTTGGGACATATAGCTTGAGATTTGTAAATTGGTGACTGACATTTCATGTAGGAGCTTTCAGAATGAGGCTTGGTTTAATAACGCTTAGTAGTGACCAGAAATGGGAGCATGAGTACTTGACAAAAGTTTAGGGAAGTAGTGTAATTGTAGCTACATAAGAGCCCTTGATCATTCGCTGTGTTAAATCAGGCGATTCTGCCCCATGTATCATATGCTATTCTTATGAAAAAGGAGAACGATGGCGGTAACTAAAAATATTCAAACCCGAACCGTTTTCGTAAGTTACTCAAAAAAATGGGAAGGTGGCCAGATCGACATCTTGCATAAGGGTCTTCTAGACCGCAGATGCTTGCCCTCAATGGTACCACATGATGTCACTGGAGGTTCTGATATTACCTATCAGATCGGGGCAACAAATTCCGACAATAACCTCTTGTTGGTGTGCCTCAGCGAAGATAGTATTGGACAGGATTGGATAAACAAAGAAGGCGTCAAAGAAAAGCTGCTGGTACCTTTAGGTCATAAGATATCTGAATTGGGAATAGTCAAACTAGATGACTCTGTTCAGATCCCCGAGTTCCTTGCAGCATACAAAGAAAAATATGGCAAGTATTATAAGGAATTTCACATACCATATAATGCAGAAGTAGTGCAAGTTGAGCAGGCACTAGATGCTATAGCGACTTGGGTGAATCCGGAATGGAAACCCGACTCCTATAACGGGAATATAAGTCCCCAGCCGACACCTGGCGGGGGGCTCTCGGCTTACTATCGGGTGTCAGGCGTATTCGCCGTAGATAATCCCGACCTCGCTCTCCTAAGAGATTTGCGAATACAAATAGCACGAGGCGAAGTTGACCAAAAGTATCTTTATTGGGACGTTCAGGGGGCGACACGTTGGGTCGAAATTGCAGATCGCTCCACATACCAGACTGCCCAAATGGCGCAGAGTTTATTGGGAACTAGGGGTAGTGAGATCATCCGACGGATCATCAAGGATGCGGGAAAGTCGGCGAAGTTAGGATTCAGGTTTATTAACTTGGGAGTAGGCATCGGTTGGAAAGACAGAATTATTCTTATGCACCTATTAGAGCAGACAAAATCACACATAGGATATGTAGCAGTTGATCAGAGCTTTGCCATTATGCAGATTACTATCCAACGGCTTGAGCCACTCATGATTTTGTATGGACAAAGACTTCATATGTATTATATGGTTGAAGATTTTCTAGCAAACGCAGACAGGTTTAACGATTATATCAATACTCAGGTAAAGCCATACAATTCTTGTAAGATTATCGGATTCCTAGGCGGGAGTCTAGGTAATTTCCGGGAGACCAACATTCTGACGAAGATGCGTAATATGATGTCACCACAAGACTATTTACTTCTTGGCGTCGAGTATATCGGAGGTAGGCAGGATACTGAATTACAGAAGATTTACTCCGACGAAGTGATGAGACAATTCTGGTCAGGTCCAATCCGAGATGTTCAAGGGACTGACATTCAAGAATTCGATTTTCAGTTTCCAGTATTTGAGGGTAATGCCTATAGCGACGTTGAAAATTCCAGAACCATAGCAGCAAAAGTAAACCATAGGAGAAAAGGGACTCAGGTACAAGTGTGCTGGATGACGAAGTATGAGCCAAACGATTTAGAGTTGTTCTTGCGACGACAAGGATTCACGATTGTTGAGAAATTTGTCGAGAGTGCTCACACACCACCATGGTTCGGGAAGTATATTCTTAAATTCTGTCCTTAGTATTGACGGAGATTTGATAAACCTGCTAATAGCGAGCTTCAGAAGGTAATAAGAAGGCTTGGAGCCCTTGCTGTTGTAGTAAAATAGCTGGAAGCAAGATTTCACTGATAAAGCGGGGAGTCAAGACAAATGGCTGAGTTAGACCAAGCTAAAAGTCTGGTTGCAACAATAGAATCACTTGGTGCAAACGTGGATACATATGGATCAAATTATCTGCAGCCGCTCAGCCCGCAGCAGATTGTAAGTGCATGGAGGGATTTAATCGAGATTCAAAACAGTATAGTAGGGCTAGAGAAGAAATGGCTAGATTATTCGGATTCACAATTCACACGTGTTTTCGAAATGCTAGCACCAAGGAGGACATCCCTAGGTGCTGAGATACGGTACTGGCTAGGGATGAGTCAAAGAGTAGGCTCTAAAGAAATCATGGCACTATCGAACGTAACAAGAGAAGGATACCGGATGGTTGGACGGCTTAACTCTTTGCCATCATGCACGTCACACTTTCGTGAGCAATGTAATACATTCGCCGGAACGGTACAGCTAAATGCTACTACCGCCAAACTCGAAGCGCTTCAAATACATGCGTTGATCACATTAAAAATTGATATACTTCGTAATGATGTAGGTTCGAAGCAACAGCAGATTTCGCTCTTTAATTTATATTCCCAAACGGAGTTGACTAACCAAATGAAGCGGTTGAGCGGCCTTTTAGTGATTTTTACCATTGGCCTCTTGATCGCAACGGTACTGCTTATCACGAGTGTCGGTTAACGACATCGCCTTGCCGGGAACGTTCTAGCTCCCCAACCTTCTCTCCTTCAGGGGTGTATTCTCTATTCAGACGGTTCAGCTTCCTCTCTAGTCATAGCTTTGCCCTACCAATGATTTTGACAATCCCCTGAAAAGACCTCAACCCATTCTCAGACTTTATCTCAGTGCATTATTGAGGCGTGTTGACATGTCTCGTTAGCGTTCATATTTTATATATTCAACTGGGAAATAGTACGGATTCGGCTGATTGTGCTGATAATCTGCATCGCGAAGCGTCGGAGATAACCGCCATCGGTAGTGTGATGCTGGTGGCTAGGATTTAAATTGAACTTCCACCATATCCTCATTCATAGGGTCAAGGGTGTGGTTATATTACATTGGTATTGATGTTGTGAGTCTATTCCTAGAGGCTGCACCTGTCTGGTGTCCTTACTGTTGTTCCGTCAGCTTCAACGCAAACCGTAAGATTGACGTTAATTTGACGTTAAAATGTTTGGGACGGGTCGGTACATAATGGGACTCCTACGAACAAAACAGGATTTTGGTGATTGACACAAAGGTTCTATTTTATACGTAAAGGGACTGTTTGGGTCACCTAGCTTGGAATTAGAAGGCAGCCGCTATCTACCTCTGCGGCTCGATAATCACGTTTTGAAATTAATAGACAGTAGTCAGAAGTCGGTAGTCAATAGCCAGATCGTGATTTTGTACAGATACTAGCGCAATACGTTAAAAGTTATTTACAGTCTTTTCAGCTCTGAGTTTTAAACCTTGCAAAATACTTATCAATTTCGTCCCTCAACTCGATGCCTACCCGTTCAAAACAGTCCAATAAATCCCTATAACAGCCTTTACCACCAACAAAGTCCCAAAACTCATTCCCTACTTTCAGTTCATGTTCCAAATCTAGCATGCCACGTATTGTCCATCTGTTATACGGTTTCGGTTCATAGGGGTTATATGGGATAGCTATTAACGTGTGTACTTTCGCTTTTGGATTTGTTGCTAATACTGCCGCTGCCCACTCTAGTAATGTCCTTTTGAATTCTCGGAATCCACCCACATTCGGCTTAGCCGTTTTTAAATCAAACAAATATAAATCACCTGTTTTGCTTTCTAACAATATATCTACTTTTGTTAGCTTAACCTTTCTCCTCGTTCCCTTTTTGCAGACTTTTCGAATAGCTTCAATTTCAGCGGTTTTGTTTGGTGAAGATTCCGCTGTTGTTAAGCCATCTATTATTCTTTGAATTTCCCGCGATGCGTCCTCATAAATATATTCTCCTGCTATTGCGTGTGATTTAGCAATTTTGAACCTGTCCTTCGCTATCGCAATTGCAACCGGTTCAAAAATTGTTGTGCCGAAATTAGTGCTTAGGGAATGGATGAATGAATATAAGGCTAAACGGTCCTTGCCAAGTAATCTGGTGTGGAAAGGCATTGAAGCAGGTTCCGGGTTATAGTTTTGGAACTTATACCTCAAGCTATTTCTCAGAGCCCTTTCGACATCGGAGGTTTGCTCTTTTGAGAGTCCCATTTTTACTTCGCTTTCATGTGAAATATAGTCTCTGAATACGCGCCTTTATCCCTTTCAGTTCTATTAAGTACAGGACGCTTATATTGTTTAGTGATCCGCATTCCAGACTTTTCTGCGACGAGTGGATAGAGGTTATATTTATCATTTGCAACTAAAAAAACATCAAAATCATCAACCAAAAATGGTCTGCAGTTGTTTAGGACCTCTGAAATTGATTGAATATATAATTTCCTCGCTTCTGGGCCTTGCCCATTTGATAATTTGCCTATTTCTAGTTGGTCCTTTCTTTCGAAGTGAAATAGGTCATAAGCATAGGCATGTTGGTCATGATAGTCTATTAAGCCTACGTAGGGGGGACTTGAAAATATACCTTTAATTTTTTGGTTACTGGCAACTTTGGCGAGAGCCGGATAGTACGCTCTCAGTTCCTTGATAACATCTATAGTTCTTGAATCACCTGTTAGGCAAATTTGGTTAGTCTCAGTCCGCAATTTATCAAACTGTGATAATCTACTAATGGTGTCTTGGCTGTATCTCAGCCACCAATTTAGAATAGAGAAGAGAGGCTTACATATTTTACCGTGCTTATGACAATAGTATGTAGCTAGCACTGGCTCTTTTAGTGTGGCTAAGTCAAAATGTGTTGTGGCTCGACAAGAACGAATCGTACGGCTGAGGATAATCGTCAACGCAT
>Ga0315547_1003212_pt1 | contig 10801 bp, 16 predicted proteins | sample SalMarSW160240MG_2_FD_202542 | JGI IMG/M metagenome (GOLD analysis project Ga0315547, IMG submission 202542) | Salt marsh sediment microbial communities from the Plum Island Ecosystem LTER, Massachusetts, United States - Salt Marsh Sediment SW1601-240 ... | reverse complement strand
CATTGACTTGTTTTTTCTACCCTCTTCGGAATACTTTTTTCTAAAATTACACTTTTTTCTGGATCTAATTTTATCCTTGCTCCACAGTCACACTTTATAGTTTCACCAAATTCGAATAATGTAACATCGTATTGATGTCCACATCTTGGACACAAGATAGCCATCTTGCCTTCCTTCTGGTGGGCTAATCCAAAACTATTCCTATTTTATCTGAAAGGTGAGGAGTGTCAAAAAAAGAGGCTATTTTGAGAGCTGTTCAAGTAGATGGGAGGCAGTTTTTGGGCTAAGCCGAGACTCACAGTTATTTTATGGCTCAAAACAACAAACCCTGAGGGGTCAATAATGGACAGTCCCATATTTATTTGACACTTTCCAGAAGCTCGTCAGCCAGACCATCGGCTATTGCTTCCTCAGCCGTAAACCACTTTTCTTTCTGGAGTTCTTTCTTTTCTCCTCTACACTTTTTCTTTCTAATAATCCCCGGATCTCACAAAAGTAAAGCCTTCAGCATTCCAGATAACTTTGCAAAAGGTACATTACTCCTTCTCCTAAAAAGTAAGCGCGACTTACGATTTCAATGAATTTCTTGAGCCAGGTAGCTGCCAATCTCTCGGAGTTAAAAGGGTTTGCAAGGCTCTCGTCTTTTGAATCTTTTGTAATAACATTTCTCAATGAATCGACCCAGTGGCTGCTTCCACGGCTCTGACTTACTAGCGACTAGACTTCCGAACTTCTTGGGGTTCATTCCAAGTTCTTTGGCCATTGCTATTTGACGAGAATTAAGTCTATATTTTGTCTTAGCCAATGTCCAAGAATTCTTAGATTTGTTTTTCTTTGCTTTTGTCATAAATCCGTTTAACCTCCATTTTCTGCTTTTGCCGTCCCAGTTCGCTACCATAGGGAAAGTTTAGCAATTTGGCTTGGCTTGAATATATACGAAATTTATTTTTTGTTAACCTTGGAGAATATATCGGCCTACACACCGTTGCAGATGGGTTAAGATACAACTTGGACGATGGTCAACCTGTCGTGATCTGGGAGAGTTTGAAGGGTTCTACTGGAGATTTTAGGTTATTTAAACTTATTGGCTGGTGAGTGTTTGGATTTTACTAGTAGGAATTTAAATTTTTTTGTAATTCTTGAGCATGACTTTTAAGAAAATTCATGACTTCAATCAACAACTCTTTTGTTCCTAGGATGACTACTGCTTTATTCTTCTGATACTTATTAATACAATCTTCAATACTTTCGCCTGTATTTTTCCTCCAATCTTTTAAGGCAACTAAATAATCTAAAATGAAGTGTAAATACCAGGCTTTTACATAATCATGTCCTTTTCTTTGAAAATATGGAAGGATCTCTCTCTTCATCTTTCTAACGTCATGAGTGCCAAATGTAACTAGCAAGTCTGCAAGTGAAAAGGGCAGTCTACCTTTTGGTCGCGGGAATTCCACCTTATTTATCCATTTTGAGAAATCCTCCGGGTAATCCTCCAATGTCCTTGCGTCTATTAACCTGTTTGTATACTCAGCCACATCATCCGGGATTCCCATTCTCTTACTCCATTTCATATGTACTTCCCATTTAGGCATTTTTCTCTCCCTCGATTCTCAAAATATATTTTTCTTTGTTCGGCTTATCGCTACTGCCTCGATAGTTCTTCACAGCTCTTCTATCTCAGACTTCCTAGATCGTCCTTTCGGATTACCTGATTGTTCTTTTTTCCATTTATTTTTGGAGTTTGGATTAACCATTTACACTCATCTTCTCCTAATAATCTCCTTTTGGCCCATCGAAGAGAGAGAAGCCTGAGCCTTTTCTCTTTAGAAATTTGTTACCTACAATCATGAAGAATCTGTTCCGAATTCTCCTCAATAAAGTCTTGTACTGTTTCTAATTCTGGACATACCTCAGTTCTTTCCTCAAGTCTTTTTAAAACTTCCTCAATACTCAGTATGGGCGCTCCTTTTATATAATCTAAAGCATGATGTAAAAACCACGCTTTCACAAATTCAGCCCCTTTTTGTCGCAAAAATCTCAGTTGCATATACATCACGGTCTTCCTTTTCCTACCCGAATTATGCTCTATTTTATATGTCTTTCTTTGATCCTCACTGAATTCTTGACATTCCTCAGGGAAATCAATCAATTTATTAACGAAATTTGAGACTTCTCGAGATATTCTCATCTTCTCAGCCCATTTATTATGGATGCTCCACTCAGGCATTGTTACCGAGCTCCTTTACCTAAAATCCCTCTATCCCATAACTGGCTTGAAAAAAATTCTCTTGATAGAGGAGCTTTAATTTTACCCAGGGCATATGCTTGCCTTGGCCTGAGAAAGTGTCTGTATGAGCCCCTATGAAAGCGTCTTTTTGCGTCAATCAGTATAAGATTCTGGTTCAGCTCAATTTCATTAGCTCTTCGCTCCCGATTTTTTACTTGATTCTTTTGACCTTTATGGCCCTGTGACGTCCCTTCGACTCTGTAAGTTCAAACTCAACAGCGTCCCCCTCGCCTAAATCATCAAAAGAACTAACACAATCACTCACGTGAAAAAAGACGTCTCCTTCTCCCTCGACTGCTATGAATCCAAAACCGCGCTCGCCGATTTTTCGTTTTACTATTCCTTTCAACTTCCCACCCTTTCTTTCTTCAAAATCCCTCTATGCCACAACTGGCTTGAAAAAAATCTCTTAGTAGAGGAGCTTTGAGTTTACCGAGGTCTTTATAGGTTGCCTTGCCAAAGTGCCTCGATGGTCCCTCTATTGCGTTCTTTTTTCCCTATCAATCAGCATAAACCCCTGATTTAACCTAATTTTGTCTCTCCTGAGGTTCTGAAAATATAGTATATGTTGCGAGCTAGGTTTGTCCCATACCTCCAGATCTCATTTGGGGTATGTTCCCTCTGCATTTCAGGCAAGTTCCTTCTTTGTCTCCTTTAGAGAGAAAGGCACACATTCACTGGCAAAGCGAAGTCCTATCTAGAATTTGACGTCCTACAACTGCTCAGGGAAGATCTGCGATAATCTTCCGATATTCATCCTCTGTGAAGGCGCGAAGGGTCTCAGTACGGACATTACCTAGCGAACCGATAGCGAGGGTTAGCTTGGCTATCGTCTCATCATCCGGCGCTTCGATAACCAAGACTGTGTCGTATTTGCCCATCACCGAATAGAAGTCTTTCACCTCTGCGCCCATAGCTCGAAAAGTTTGTTTGGCTGCGTCGACTCGGTCTGGGCTCTCTTTGATGTTTTTTATGCCTTGTTGTGTAAAGCGCAATAGAATGATATAAGTAGCCATTGTGTTACCTCCTAAGTTAAGGGAATATTCTCTTTACTTCGGTTTCCAAAGCTTTAGCAATCTTTATTTTCTCATCTTTACTAATCTCGGTTAGTCCTCTTTCTACCCTGGAAATCCGCCAAGGAGATGTCCTTACCTTTTTAGCTAAAGCATATTGGGTTAGCCTTTTCTTTAACCTCATCTCTTTTACTTTATTAGGAACCATTCAATCCACTCTAATTTTGATCTACAAATTTAAGATCCCGCAGGAACGTCTTAAAATCGGAAAAATGAGGATCAGGAAAAGCATTATCAAAGTTGGAATAGGTAATGAGATACCAACCCTTTTCCCAAACCACGATGTACCATGCATATTTAATGTGGTAACCTTTGAGCCATTGCTCGGTAGATATTTTGGGCCTGATAAGCTCAAATTTATAGGCATCTACCCCAGCAATTTTCATGAAAGAAGAACCCTCACCAATCTCAAATCCATCCTGGAGGAATTTTTGCAGCATCAGTCCAAGAATATTTGTCAGTTTACCCTTTCTTGGTAATGGGTAACTTGCATTTGGCTTGTTTGCAACAACTCCAATTTCCGGGTCATAACTAACTGTGATGATTTCATGGGTAATGAATTCATATCTTCTAACAACAGGCTCAAAACTCATTATCTTAAATATTAACTCATTTTCGTTAGCCTTTATAATCTGCCAATTACCCCGCCTTAAGTAATCGGGCAAGCCGGTTTTGTTAGAGGGCTTTACAACAAGATCGCCGACCTGGTAACTCCTCGCCGAGCTACCAAGAAAAATGGCAATTATGACTGCCAGCGCTGCCCACATACTTACCTTGACTTTCGTAAAACGCTTCATATATGTCTACTCTACTGCTTCACCTTCTCCCTTAGCCGCTTCCCTGGTCTAAACTTTGGTACTTTTTTAGCCGGAAACTGGATAGTCTTTCCTGTCTGAGGGTTCACTCCTATTCTTGCCTTTCTTTCCATAACTTGAAAAATGCCGAAGCCAACCAAAGTAACCTTTTCTCCTCTGGCCAGGGAGTCGGTTGTAGCTAAGATTATTGCATCGACCGCTTCCTTAGACACCTTCTTTGTTAGCCCTATCTGATTGGCTACTTCCTCTACTAATTCTGCTTTGTTCATCCTTTCCACTCTTTATTTTTATCTATCTACATAAAAAACCGACGGTTTTTTAAGTGTTACAATTCATAATTTATCAATTCCCTGTTGCTTAAGCCACTTCTCAAAATCCTTGTTTTGATTAAAAAGTTCCCTATCGTAATTTTCTTCGAGCTTTTTTATCTGCTTGGCAAGTTCTGGCTGTTTTGCAACAGTCACGTTTATATTTTTTTCAAATTCACCGCTCACTCTATCCAAGTCACCTAAATCAATATGTATGTCTAGTAATCTAACCAGCCTCCTAATTACTGCTTCAACACCCTTTGGGTTTTTAGTTTGGACATAAATCGGTATTTCAGCAACGAAGTTTGTCATCTCTATTCCCTTGTCTTTTGAAAGCTTAGTGAGTAAAGTGATGATGCTAGCTGGGCCTTCATAGTCGGTAAATCTAACATCGTAGTCCTTAAGTGTGGCTTTTTGATATTCACTGGAGACAGAACAAGATATTCTTGGTTCTCGGGTATGAGGAGTTGGCCCCGCAACGCTACCGACAAAATACATTTTTCTCACGCCAAATTTCTCTCCTAACTGAAATATGCAATTTGCATACTCATCCCATCTAAGATTTGGTTCTTTACCCGAAAAAAGTATTACATCATTTTTCTCATCCGCGAAAAATTCATTCTTGGGATATTCAAAGTCTATTAAGAAACCGTCCTTTATCTTGGTATAAGGCCTAAATTGTGCAACTTGTTCCATCGTCCCGGGCAAATTGAAGATGTAGAACTCCTTTGGATCGATCTCCGCAATTTTCTTTGCTTTTAGCTTGTCCCTTAGATATTTTACTGTTTCTGTGGAGACACTTCCCCCGTTCATCCATCCTGAAAAACCTAGCACCAAACTTGGGGCCTCAAGATTTGGTTTTTCATAAATAGTAAGATTTTTCATTTTCTTCTCCTTTTGTTGGTATCACTCAACTAATAAAGATTTTTCCGAAATTCATTTAAGAAACTCGGGGTAAAAAACCTGTTACATACTGTGTTTTCACTGCAAGAATTGAAATAAGGATATATCTTTTTTTTTAGAGATTAGCTGGTTGAGTTCTTTAAAACTTTGACAGCTTCAAAATCTTGAGCATAAATAAACTGCCAGTTTGCTTCTTTAGCAGCTTGTTCATCATCTAGGGTATCGGCCACGTAAATTTTTAGCTCAAAATCACTGCCTTCTTGTTTGAGACTCTGGGTCTTGGGCGAGCCAACATAAAAATCAAGACTATCCACATGCTTTTTTGCCAGTTGCCAGTTTCCACAGATCCCTACTCGCCAACCTTTTTTCTGGAGTTCCTTAAGAGTGTTTAATGAAACCGGTCCGTTTGAAATTTCTAAAGTCCCATCGCAATCAAAAGCTATTATTTTATCCATCGTTCGGTATTGAAAATAACTTTACCTCCCTCTCCGGTTAAATTGAAAGACAGCTTTCTCATTTTGAAGATGCCTGTCTTACAGCCTCTTATTTTTCAAGGGAGCTAGTAAAGCAACTAAGGCTCTGCCACGCACCATCAAAGAGGTAAAAGCGTAAGGTTCTTTTCGCTGGTCCTTTATAAGTATGGTTTACAAATGCATAGGTAAGTCAATATTGACCTTGCGCCGCGATAAGATCTGATCCCAGATTTTCTTTGCTCTAAAGGTAGATAAAAGTTGACTAAAATTAAATTCCCTACTTGTTGAATAGTATTGTTCGCTTTCTATACCATTCCTTAACCTGATTACCTCTAGTACAGTTTTGTTTAAATCTATAGGATTTCCCTTATTAATCCCTAAGCAAGTGGGATTAAGGTAGATAAAATATTCCTTGTTGTGAGTCTGATAAAGCCCATCAAAATTTTTATCTAGTTTTAACAAAACTCTGAATGGCCATATCTTGCTGACAAATGGTTTAATATTGAGCATTTGCAGGCGACATAATTTTCCGGACAAAAACTCGTATGTGCCATTTATTTTTTTTCCCAAGTAAGGCTTCTTCTCTTTTATTCTAACTTTGTCTGGCCAAAATTTGCCAATTTTTCTATGCTCTTTCCATGTTAAATTTACCGCATATCTTCTCGAACAACTGCCACACACACGGCAACTCCAGCTTTTCACTAACCTCCAAGGTACGTAGTTCATCATCTCCTGCCAAATCGCAGTACAACAGAAGTTTCTAGTTGCCTTTCAGGAATGTCCCAATATTTTCTCAGAAGTCTATCCTTTTCTTTAGACGATGTTAACTTAAAACCATGTTTTTCATAAAATTGAATGGCCCAGTTTGCATCTGCCCAGGTTCCTACCAAAATTCCAGGGCATTTGGCTAAATTTATTAGATATTTAAGCAGCTTTCTTCCTATTCCTCTTCTCTGGTATTTCGTAAGTACATAAGCATGCCTAATTAGTGTAACGTCTTTAACATGTTGGATTCCCGTTATTCCAATTATTTGCCCTTTTTCTTCCAATCCAAAAAATTCAACACCAGAATCAATTTGCTCTTTTAGTTCTTTAGCTGACATATATGGTTCTTTCCATCTATCATTTGGAATTACACCTTTATAAGCTTGCGCAGCATCATTTATAACTTCCAGTATAGAATCAAAGTCCTGGTTTAGTAGTCTGCGAATCATTTCTCGAATGATAACCAAATTTTCTTTTAAGTGAGAAACAGCTTTATCCGTCTCCCGTTTCTACTTCACCTTCTCCCTCAATCCCTTTCTCGGTGTAAATTTGGGGACTTTTTTAGCTGGTATCTGAATAGTTTCTCTTGTCGGAGGATTAACTGCTGTTCTTGCCGCTCCCTTCCTACTCAATTCTACCTTGTTCCACTTCCGCTGTGTATTCTTTGATCGCTCTTGTAAAATCATCGAGAGAAACTTGCTCCTTAAATATATCAAGTCTGGGTTCTTTTTCTTTCGCATCTTCTGGTATATCAAAACCTATCTTATTAAGCATGTTGATCTTTTCTGGATTCAATGCGTAGAAATAAATAGTCCCATAGTGCCTTATCTGAAAAAGACAAATGTCTTTATTTCCAATCTTTGTATAGAAGTTAAATACAGCATATTTAGTTGGATTTTTTGGCCAGGGATCTAATGAGCTATATTCTTTTGCAAATTTATATAATTTGTTTATGATGTCCTTTACTTGTGAGTCACTCATTTCTCTTTCAGCACGTTCAAAGAAAGATTCTTCGTTCCATACGCGACCTCTATCCTTGCTCCCACCTGTATCCTTCTTTAGAATTTTGCCAAACAATTTCGGGATTAAGATTTGGTATCCCTCATGCTCATAGTACTCCAATTCCACCGGAAAAATTTCAAATTTACTACTCTCGTTTACAAATAGAACGACTTCTTTTAAATGCTCTGGTATCACGTCCATAACTACGAAAAACTTAAAAATGCTATGATTAAAATTGTCTTTAATAGCCTCAATAACATTCTCAACCTCCTCTTTATTTTCGTCTAGCTTGAAAAATTCAGAGATTTTCTGCCTAAGGCCCATCCCGTATCTATTTGTTACATATTCCTCCAATTTAACAATAAATTGCTCGCCATTTCCATATGTCTTGTATAAGAAAGCTCCGTACTCCAATATTTGTGCTAGAATATATCTTTTATCTGTATTTTTATACAGCTTTGTTTCAATAATGTAGATATCCCCATCTTGGTCAATCCCTAATGCGTCAATACTGCCCGTCTGGATAGGGAATTCTTTACCCAAAATCAACATCTTGGCGCTTCTCTTTATGTCTTCAACAGGAATACTCTCTGGATTGTTTTCTATATACTTTTGTAATTCCAATTCTTCTCCAAAACTTATTCTCTCCAATTTCTTAGCCTCTTTTCCTTCTTTAGAGATTATAATTGGCATTTGCAACCCCCTTTCAACAACGTGCTTTAAGCTAAGTCAATGCAAGAAAACCTTTGGAAGTGAAACCAAGTAAAATAAATAAGCACGAATTATTGCACAAAGAAAATTATTAGAAAAGGATTCCCGGTCATTCACCTCCAAGATCCAAAACAACTGGAATATGATCAGATGCCTCCGGTATATTAGGGAATTCTTCGGGATAGATATGATCTAACTCAAGGAATTCATTATTAGCACCTTCTTCTGTCAGAAAGAAATAATCAAATTGAATTGGAGCATGTCCCTTACTTTTTTCCGTCCACAACTCACCATTTATATCTACATCCCTATGCTCTAAGGTGGGACTGTAAATTGCTACTTGTGTCCCATCTCCTAGCATAATTGGTTTTACCATTTTGCCTATTAAATCTTCCACGCCTGCAGCTTCTTCTTGGTCATCTCTACCAAGAAAATCATTAATGTCACCGCAAATAATGATGTTAGCATCAGGATTCATTTCCAATTTTTCCTTTACGATTTCACGAAGTCTGTTTCCCTGTTTATCTCTCTTACGAGCTGATTCACCTAACTTGCCTTCTATTTTGGATTTGAGATGAATGAGGACTAGTGTAAATTTGTAATCACCTTTTATCATATCCGCAATTATGATTCCCCTGGAACTGAAAGATCTGGGCTCAACTAGATCTACTGATTCAACTTGCAGATCCTTTTTTACCATGAGGCCAAGTGGGATTCCAAATGTTCTTGAATCGTAAGCCCTAAAACTCCAGTATCTGTATTTACTTTGCAAGAATCGGTCATTAAAGAATAACAACTCAGCCAAGCTTGCACATTCTAATATTCCGATAACATCTGGTTCCTCTCTGTTAATGACGCCAGCAACAATTTCGAGTTTTTCAAGATCAGCCTGGTTTAACTTAGCACCTTCATTAGTGATGCTACCAGGTTCCCCATCAAACCTCAGCCAGAAATCTTTGATGTTATAGCTCATGATTCGGACATTGGCAGAAGCTGAGAGACAAGAAAGAACTAATATAAATAACAGAATAGGAATACTTTTACTCCTCAGCAATTTCATCCTCTATCTTTCTCAGTAGTCTCTTAAATCCTTCCTCCCATCCTTCCTCCTTAAGAACTGCATCGACCCTATCATACAATTTGTCCAGTTTCCTTTGGCGTATTTTATCCTCCTCATGATTAGCTTCGGCAGCAATATATTCAGCTAAGCTTTCAAGTTCATCAAGGGTAGGAGTAATTACGTATTTGTTTGTTTTTTGCTTAGCGTTATCAATTTTCTTCTCCAGGGCTGGATCAACGATAGTTAAGATACTCTTCAAAGTTTCGTAGTCTTGTTTGCATAAAAGCAGATCGACCATGATTTTCCTCTGAAAAAAGCAAACTTGTTGGAGTTACCCTCATAGCCATCCGCTAGAAATAAAGAATAGCCAGTGCCTATGCAGGTTTCTACATGAACTTTATCTTATAGCTATTTCCCAACCAGCTTCTCAATAACATCTTTATTATATCTTCTTGATAAGTCCTGAATTACATAGTTTGGTTAACTATCTTTATATCTTTAATCTTGAAACTTATGATAGAAGTATTATCATGTCCCACTACATCTAAGGCTATTCCATCAAATTTAACATTAGTCCTAATCGCCATCTTTTTTGTTATATCCAATGTTCCTTGGGTGTCTACTATGCGTTCCAATAGTTTATTTTCGGCCATATCGAGTCGAGGCTGTTTTCCAGACTCTCCAATTCCGGGTGGATTAAAGTCGACCAGATTTGTCTTAACAATAAATTTGATCTCCTCGCTGTACAACACAGATCTTCGTTGAATTATGCTTTTTATGATCTTATCGTCAATTTGAAGAAGTTTCCCTATTCCGATTACCAAGGCTTTTTTGACTACGGTGTTATATTCTCTGATTCTGTTAACAAAGTCATTGCTCAAAGGACCCCCGCCGTGCAAGAGTTTACCTCTAGCCTTTCTTATCTGGCTAAATAAGGCATTATCAACTTTCGCTACCTTTAGGAATAGTTTCTTGATTCCTATGGAAGATAGGTTATCGACTGTATTCCCGCATTTATTGCATTTGAATTTTCTATCCTTAGTGGGAACTCCAAAAAAATCGCATAGCAATTCATTGATCGATTCTAGTCCTGTCCAGAATGCAATAAATCTATCAACGTGGTTTTGTTCAAGGTAGCCTTTTCTTAGCCAGGACATGCTTCTTACTATCCTTTCGTCTTTCGGTTTATCAAAAAGCTCACCAAAAACCCTCATATCAATCACTGTAACATTTCTTTCTCGCGTAGGGACACGAAAAACCTGCTTATATTCTCTTCTTGGCAAATTAGGCGAGGCATCATAGCTACTAACAAAAGAAGAGGAAGAGCATGATCCGGTTGAAAAATCGATCAGGGTTAAGATATTCTCAATCAGAACACTTGCTTTTTCTTCAGCATCATCCAAG
>Ga0315547_1003208_pt1 | contig 10813 bp, 8 predicted proteins | sample SalMarSW160240MG_2_FD_202542 | JGI IMG/M metagenome (GOLD analysis project Ga0315547, IMG submission 202542) | Salt marsh sediment microbial communities from the Plum Island Ecosystem LTER, Massachusetts, United States - Salt Marsh Sediment SW1601-240 ... | reverse complement strand
TCCAGACTGAACAGAGGGTGCTCTGAAGGCGGCGGCTCTTTGAGGAAAACGTCCAGCGCCGCCCCGGCGATTCCGCCTTTGACCAAGGAGTCATAAAGGGCGTTCTCATCAACGATGCCACCCCGGGAGCTGTTTACCAGAAAGGCGTCAGGCTTCATCAGCTTCAGCTCCCTGGCGCCGATGAGGTTGGCCGTCTCCCCGGTCAGCGGGACGCAGATGACAACGTAGTCAGCATCGCGCAGCACGTCGTCCAGCTTCTCCACTTTGGTGGCGCCGAGACTGGCGGCCTTTTCTGCGGTAACATACGGGTCATAGGCGTTGACCTTCATGTCGAACCCACCCTGGCACTGATGGGCAAGCGTGGAGCCGATATGACCCAGGCCGATAAGGCCCAGCGTCTTATCCTTCAGCTCCACCCCGACCAGCTCCTGCCGCGACTTCGATTTGCTCAGACGGATGCTCCGGTCAGCCAACGCTATCTTCTTGTTTATGGACAGCATCAGGCCCAGATTATGCTCGGCCACTGATTCGGCGTTGTCCAGCGGCGTATTGATAACCACTACTTTTTTCTCCGTGGCCGCTTCAACATCGATATTGTCGTAGCCAACGCCGTGCTTGGCGATAATCATCAGGTTCTTCGCCTGTTCCAGCAGTTCTCTGTCGATTTTCCCCACCCTGACCACGATGGCATGCGCCTCAGCAATGTAATCGCGCAAAGGTTGTCCCGGCTGCTCCGCTAAATTAACAACATCAGCTTCCTGCCGCAAGATTTCCAGCCCTGCCGGGTGTATGCTCTCGGGCACGATAACTTTTTTTCTGGCCATGGTATCTCCTGCCTCAATACATCAACTATGATTTGCGGGCGAACTTTTGCAGCACTCTTGCGCCGCGGTCAACCTTACTGTGCGTCCAGGCGACATCGCCAACGTAGATATCATCGCGGGAGTCAAGCGCAATGGCGTGCGGTGCCACAAACAGAGCTTTATCAATCTTGTTTTCCTGTGTTCCCCACCTCGCCAGCAGCTCACCTTCCGGGCTGAATATGCTCAAACGCAGACACAACTCGGAGACAAACACGACGCCCTCACCATTAAGGCAAACATCGGTGGGACGGAAAACGTTCTCCCACTGGTCAAGGAATTTCCCGTTGCTGTCAAAAATCTGGATGCGGCTGTTCTCCCGGTCAGTAATCCATACCCGCTCCTTTTTGTCCACTGCTATGTTGTGCGGCAGCCGGAAATGACCCGGAGCATACCCCGGCTCACCCCACGATAGCAGCAGCTTGCCATCAGCGGTAAATTTGTGCACCCGGGCGTTTCCGTATCCATCAGCGACATAAATATTACCTGAGTCGGCTACCGCTACGCCGGTAGGGCGATTAAATGGCTCACTGCCCCTGGCAATCGTTGTCAGGCTCCAGAAGAAATCGAACCACTCCTGCACATAGCCGTTATCTGAAGGCCGGTCCTCATTGCCCAGCGTCATGAGCAGCTTCCCTTCCGGGGTGAACTTGCGTACGGTATGGTTCCTGTCATCGGTGCAGTAGATGGCGCCGTCAGGACCAACGCCGCTGCCGTGCGCGCGCTTGAACAACCCCTGGCCCCATGAAGTGACAAAGTTGCCTTCACGGTCAAAGACGGCTACCGGGTGCTCGGCGCTCCGGTTCAGCACATAAACCCTGTCCTGTGCATCAACGCTGATACCGCCGACATCCAGGAGTGATGCCCCTTCGGGCAGCTTTGCCCAGCCATCCACCAGTTCGTAGGTATATTTGCCCGAGCCGTATGGCATATTTCTGCACCTCCTTCTTATTGTGTGATTAACCAGTCAATTCAGCCACGTGGTGATTCATGACATGAACTGCTCCCACTACTTTACGATAAGAGCTCCCTTTTCGTCAAACAGCGGGAGTCATGGCAGTTTGACCAGCGGTCATCGATACAGTAAACTTGTGCCACAGGTTTACGACAGGAATGCGCGGCATGAAAGAGGAGCCATGTTCGACCTGCTTCACATTTATTGACAGCTATGCTAAAATAATAAGCTTGAACGGAGGAGTGTAGCTCAGTTGGTAGAGCAGCGGTCTCCAAAACCGCCGGTCCGGGGTTCGAATCCTCGCACTCCTGCCAGCTAAGCCAGTGCCGAGGTGGCGGAACTGGTAGACGCGCTAGCTTGAGGGGCTAGTGAGCGCAAGCTCGTGGGGGTTCAAATCCCCCCTTCGGCACCAGTTGAATAGAAGAAGAGCGGAAGTGGCTCAGTGGTAGAGCATCTCCTTGCCAAGGAGAGGGTCGCGAGTTCGAATCTCGTCTTCCGCTCCAGAGGCGACGTAGCCAAGTGGATAAGGCGGGGGTCTGCAAAACCCCTATTCACCGGTTCGAATCCGGTCGTCGCCTCCAAATTTAGATACGAAATTGACAGTATAGAACCGAGCGGTAATAAAAATTGCTAACCAATTGCTAACCAACCTTCTCTGATGACGCCTCTCCTGCGGTCCTCTGTAGTCCCCCATCAAAGCGCCGGGCTGCTGCTGCCTGGATCCCTGGTAGGACAGGGGAATATGTATCCATTGTTATTGCTACCGAACTATGCCCTAGCCGTTCACTTACGACCTTAGGATGCTCACCTTGCCTCAGCATGAGCGTGGCATGGGTGCGGCGGAGGTCATGTAGACGTACCCCTGATATCCCCATAGATTTAACCAGCCTGTGGAAAGCCTTGGTAACACTATTAGGTGGTAATGGAGTAGCGTCTGGATAGCAGAATACCAAATCTTCCGGCATGGCGCAGGCGTGAGTGGCTGAGCCATCACACCAGACAACCTGGTCAGGCTGACAGAGCGCAACACACTCAACAATCCATTTTAAAAGCTCTTTATGATTCGTCGGCGGCAACTCTTTCCCCCCGTAGTATTTATCTCGTTTTTATCTACCTGCATAGCTATCTCTTTTTATGGTGAAGTCCACAACCTGTACGGCAACTCCTGCCGTATTAATAATGGCAGGTTCAGAAATTACGAATCAGTAAATTATAGCACACTGTGCTGCAGTATGACTAGTCCTGCGGGCGGCAATTTACCTCTTAAATTTGCCGCTCTATTGATAATCATAATGCACGTGGTATAATTTGTATTGATTTGACGGCCTATGATACGCAGGTGCCGGGCGGGCGACGTCCAGAGGATATATATAATTATCAACAAAGCCGCCGAGGCTTATGATGGCGTTATTCCGGCCGACCGCTATCACCAGCCCTATATGCCTATGGACGAACTGAAGAGGGAAATGGAGCGGGTTGCCTTCTTTGGCTGGGAAGTGGATGGAGAGCTTGTGGGTATTATGGGAATGGAGCCAATCAAAGATGTCGCCCTGATCCGCCACGCCTACGTACTGCCGGAGTGGCAGCGGCAGGGAATTGCCAGCCAGCTGCTGGAGCACATCAGGGGCTTATTCACCGGCTCCAGATTGCTGGTGGGGACATGGGCGGATGCCAGCTGGGCGATTTCCTTCTACCAGAAACACGGGTTTCGCCTGCTACCGGACAAAGACCGGCTGCTGGAAACATACTGGGATATCCCCCGGCGCCAGATTGAAACCTCGTTGGTGCTGGGTATAGATAGCATACAGGCATGAAGGAGTCAAGATGAATACAAAATTTCTTAATCGGCTGCTTCAGGTAACGGTGATTACCCTCTCAATGATCGCGGTATGCCAGGAACTGGAAAAGCCAAAAGAAAAGCGACTATGGCACGGGAAGGTGGCTGGCTTCGTCCCTTATGACCTCAGGCAGCCCACCATGGAACGCATCAGGGAAACATACTGGAATGCCTATGACAGCCGGATTCTGGTTCCCGAGGCGTTCGGCATTGGCTGGGCGATTAACTTTTACGCGCTGCTCGAGCGTTTGCGACTCATCGGGCAGGACCTTTCCGAGGAAGACTTCCTGATGCCAGGCGAGCACATGAAAGAGGTATTGACTCACGCGCTTGAGGCTGAGTAAATATCGGCTATCTCGATACCAGAAAACGACAGAGGAGGGTAAGTATATCCCTTGTCAGCTCATGTCAATCCGGAGAAAATGGCGGTATTTATTCAGGATAAAATCAGGGCCTCTGTGCGCCACAGCCCGCTGAACCGCATGCCCGATTCGAATGACGATTTCATCTTTGACGAGCCGCTGGTGCAGTTTGCCGATGGTGACGACCCCATATTCAGCGAGTACAAAAAGATAATTGACTCCTCACATTTTACGCCGCGTGAAGCTCTGGCCAGAAGCTACGAAAAAAGCCCGGACGACCTGCCGGCGCGCCTGTCCGTCGTCAGCTGGATACTGCCCATCACCAGCAAGACGAGGGAATCAAATCGACCCCAGGAAGACATACCTTCACGCCGCTGGTCTTACACCCGGTGGTACGGGGAAAAGTTCAACGAGGCGCTAAGGGCACACATGGTAGAGGTCATTGTCGGTGAAGGCTACTTTGCCACCGCACCATTTCTCCAGCCCTACTTCAAGACCATGGACAACGATAGCGGCCCCTTCTCCAACTGGTCGGAGCGGCACATCGCCTACGCCGCCGGACTGGGCACCTTCAGCCTCTCCGACGGCTTCATCACCGAGCGCGGCATCGCCCACCGCTGCGGCAGCGTGGTCACCGATATGCCCCTGCCCATCAGCCCGCGAACCGCTCAAACACCGTACTCAAACTGTTTATTTTATGTCAACAATGAATGTCGGGACTGCATCCCCCGCTGCCCCGCCGGCGCCATCACCGAGCAGGGCCACGATAAGAAAAAATGCCGTGACTACCAGCACAACGAAATCGTCTATATCAGGCAGGAATACGGCGTGGAAATCGCCGGCTGCGGCCTCTGCCAGACCGGAGTCCGGTGCGAATTCAGAAACCCGGCAAGGGAATTAAAGGTTTGACCACCTCCCCCACACCCCGTCCTTATAAACGCTCTCCAGCTTTACCGGCATTAGCTGATTTGTTAAATCATTATCGCTCTTTGTATAGACTCTGATATAGTTCGCCGTGTAGCCCGACCAGACGCCGCCGGACTTCTGCTCCCACAGCACTGGCATGGTTCGGCCCAGAAAGCGCTGTTGAAAGTCACGGGCGCTTTCCCCGGCCAGCGCCAGCATTTTCCTGACCCTCTCCCTCTTTACCCTGTCTCCAACCTGTTCCGGCATAGCGGCGGCCTCTGTCCCCGGCCGCTGTGAATAAGGGAAGACATGGATGCGGGCAAAGCCCGTCTGCCGGCAGAAACCGTAGCTTTCTTTGAACTCGGCCTCGGTCTCACCGGGGAAGCCAGCGATGACATCGCTGGTGATAGCCGCGTCCGGCACCGCTTTTCTTATCGCGGCCACCGCTCGCCGGTAGTCAGCAGTCTGATAACATCGCTTCATCCGCTGGAGAACAGCATCGCTGCCGCTCTGCAAAGATAGGTGGAACTGCGGACACAGTCGGTCGTCCTTCCACAGCTCCAGAAGCTCAGCGGATACTTCCGGAGGCTGCAGAGATGACAGCCGCAACCGTGTTATCCCGGTTTCCGCCAGGACGCGCTTCAAAAGACCGGCTAAGCTGACGCCGCTGCGGTGGTAGGCTCCGATTTCGGTCCCGGTGAGCACAACCTCTTTCACCCCACCGTCCATCCGTTTTTTAACTTCAGCAATGACCCGCTCCGCGGGCACGCTTTCCACCCGGCTCCTCACCAGCGGCACGATACAGTAACTGCAGAAATTGCGGCAGCCGTCCTGGATTTTCAGGAAGGAGCGCCCCCGGCCATACTCACGCAGGCTCTGTCCGCCCGGTGATGAAGCCGCCGGGAAGCCAAGCTCCCGCAGTCTATCGAGCACCCGCGCCTTCTGCTCGTTGCCGAGGACGAGGTCAACGCCCTCTATCCGGGCCAGCTCCTGAGGCGACCTCTCCACATAGCAGCCGATGGCAATCAGCCGGGCAGCGCCGTTCCGGCGGTGTGCCTGCCGGAGCAGGTTCCGGGACTTGCGGTCAGCGATGTGCGTCACCGTGCAGGTATTCAAAATATAGACATCGGCTTCATCCACGGAATCCACCAGTTCATAACCCGCCGCCGCCAGCTCCCGTGCCATTGACTCGGTTTCCGCCTGGTTCAGCTTGCAGCCCAGTGTATCAAAAGCAACTCTGGGGTAACTCATTGAAACTGCCCTCAGTTCCATTATAGGGTCGCCATCCACCGGCGGTCAAAGCCGAAGCTTCACTTGCAAACAGTCAGCAATTATGGTAAAAAACTAATTAAATCATCTGGAAATAAGGGAGCGTTTCCTAACAATGAATAACGGTAAAGATAGGGTTGTTATTACCGGGATGGGCATTCTCAGCCCACTCGGTCTGGATACCAAGACTACCTGGGAGGGACTTGTTGCCGGTAAGTCCGGCATAGACTACATTACACTGTTTGACCCCGCGGACATGAAGGCCAAGTTCGCCGGCGAGGTGAAAGGGTTTGTGCCCACCGACTACATCGAACGCAAAGAGGCGCGCCACATGGACCGCTTTGCCCAGCTGGCGGTCGCAGCCAGCAGAGAGGCAGTAGCCTCAGCGCGTCTGGAAATCAACAGCACCAACGATGAGGACATCGGGGTCATCATTGGCAGCGGCATTGGCGGACTGACCACCCTCTTTGAGCAGGCCAAAATTCTCGTGGAAAGAGGCCCCGACCGCGTCAGCCCGTTCCTGGCACCGATGATGATTGCCGATATTGCCGCCGCCCAGATATCCATCGCCCTTGGCATCAAGGGGCCTAACTTCTGCACCACGTCGGCCTGCTCCAGCGGCTCGGATGCCATCGGTGCCGCCTACGAACTCATCAGACACGGCGATGCCCAGGTCATGCTCACCGGCGGTACCGAGGCAATCATCAACCCGCTGGGCATTACCGCTTTCACCGCCCTGAAGGCCATCTCAACCCGAAATGATGCCCCCCAGAAAGCCTGCCGTCCCTTCGACGCCGAGCGCGACGGATTTGTCATCAGCGAGGGGGCCTGTGTGCTTATCATGGAGAAGCTGGAGCACGCTCTGAAAAGGGAGGCGCCCATACTGGCGGAAATCGCTGCTTACAGTGCCACCGCCGACTCCTTCCATATTACCCAGCCGATGAAAAGCGGCGAAGGTGCCGCCAAAGCAATGCGAATCGCGTTGAAAAAGGCGGGGTTGTCCCCAACGGATATCGACTACATTAATGCCCACGGCACCTCCACTCAGCTGAACGATACCATGGAGACCAGAGCCATTAAAGCCGTCTTCGGTGACTACGCCTACCGGGTCCCGATAAGTTCCACCAAGTCAATGCTGGGGCACCTCATCGGCTGTGCCGGTGCCGCCGAAGCAATGATCTGCATCCTGTCCATCCGGAACAGCATCATCCCGCCAACCATCAACTACGAACACCCCGACCCCGACTGTGACCTTGACTACGTGCCCAACGTTGCCCGCAGGGCTGAAGTCAACACGGCGCTGTCCAACTCGTTCGGTTTCGGCGGGCATAACTCGGTACTGATATTCCGAAAATATTCCGAGGCATAAGCTTGAGTCGCTACCGCTGGAATCTGCTGCCACCGGTTCCGCGCCAGTATCTGGTGAACAACTCAAGCATTCCTCCCCTTGTGGTCCAGCTTCTTTTCAATCGCGGCTTGAAGGAGCCGGCGCAACTGGCTTCTTTCCTCGCCGTCGACCAAAGCCTCTGCAGCAGCCCGCTGCTGCTGCCGGACATGCCTCAGGCAGTGGCCAGGATATACCAGGCCATGCTCTCCGCAGAGCCGATTGCCATATACGGTGACTACGATGCTGACGGCATCACGGCAACCGCCCTCCTCGTCCAGGGCCTATCCATGCTCGGCGGCAACGTGGTTCCCTACATCCCGCACCGCCTGACCGAAGGCTACGGTCTGAAAACCACCGCCCTGGAGAACCTCCGCCAGCAGGGCATTGGACTCGTGGTCACCGTCGATTGCGGGATTACCAGCCTGTCCGAAGTCAGGCGAGCGAGGAGAACAGGGCTGGACATCGTTATCACCGACCATCACACGCCGCTGCCCGAAATGCCGCCGGCGGTGGCCATTGTCAACCCGAAACTGGCCGGTTCCGCATACCCGTTCGCAGAACTGACCGGCGTCGGCGTGGCCTTTAAACTGCTTCAGGCGCTCTACCAGAGCGTCGGCAGGGAGGGGCAACTTGAGGAAATGACGGACCTGGTGGCATTGGGCACCGTCGCCGATATGTCGCCGCTGCTGGGGGAAAACCGCTATCTGGTAAAAAAAGGGATTATGGTAATGAACCAGAGTCCACGCCTGGGGCTCAGGGCGCTCATCGAGCAGGCAGGGCTGAGCGGCGGAAGCCTTGACGCCGAAGGCATATCGTGGACGATTGCGCCACGGTTGAACGCAGCGGGACGGCTGGACCACGCCATGTTCAGCTACAAACTGCTCATGACCGACTCCCCGATTGAAGCCCGCCGACTGGCAAGATGGCTGGAGCAGAAAAACGCCGAGCGGCAGAAGCTTACTTCCAGCACGCTGGCGCGGGCACGGGAGCAGGTCCTTTCACGTGGCATCTCCCCGCTTCTCATGGCCAGCGACCGGGACTACTTCATCGGCATTGCCGGGCTGGTGGCCAGCCGGCTGGCCGAGGAATTCTATCGTCCGGCAGTGGTCGTCAAGACCGGTGAAAAAATGAGCAGCGGCAGCTGCCGCAGTATCCCGGAGTTCAACATCATTGCCGCACTGAAAGAGAGCCGCCACCTGCTCTCGCAGTTCGGCGGCCACTCCCAGGCGGCCGGCTTCACCCTGCCCACCCGAAACCTGCCCCGGTTTGAGGAAGCGCTGGTAAACCTGGCCTCTGCTCAGCTCAGAGGAGCTGACCTGCGCCCCAGCCTTGATGTTGACGCCGAGGTGAGGCTGCCGGGCCTCGGCGGAGATACCTTCCAGATAACGCAGCAGCTGGCGCCTTTTGGCCGCGGCAACCCGCTGCCCACCTACCTCAGCCGGCACGTTGAGGTTATCGACTGCCGTACCATGGGCAACGGTGGCGAGCACCTGCGCTTGAAGCTCAGACAGGACGGCAGCAGATGGGATGGCGTTGCCTTCCGGCTGGGCAACTACCTGGCAGATGTCACCCCATTCCTTGACATCGTTTATAATCTGGAAATAGACCGCTGGCGCGGAAAGGAGACGCTCAGGCTCAATATTCTGGATTTCGCACCGTCAGTCCAATCTTCCGGAAACGACTAGACAGATGAATAACCAGTTCTCTGAGAAGTCAATTATTTAAAGACCATTCTCTGAGCCCGCTTTGGGCGTCAGAGCCATGATGATGGCCCCGATGAAAGCGCCGCCCGCCATGGCCAGCCACGTGCCCTGATAGCTCCCCCAGTGGTCAAAGGCCCAGCCGGCAATCGTCGGGCCGACCATGTTGCCGACCATCAGAATGCCCCAGGCAATGCCGATGATGGTGCCGAAGTTACCGCGCCCGAAGTGCTCCCGCAGCAGCACGCCGACCAAGGTTACATTGCCCCCGTACCCGAACCCGAAGAGCACCAGAAAGGGCACCAGCAGCCAGCTCCACCCCGGAGAAACATGCTCAAAACAGACCAGCCCCAATGTCAGCATGATGAGAGCGAGCGCTGACATTCGTTTGGCGACATAGCGGTCGGCAAACCAGCCAAAACCAAAACGTCCGCCAATGCTCAGTAGCGGGATAGCCATGGCCACCAGCCCTGACATCGTTCTGGCGATGCCCACACTGCTTAAGTACGGCATCACGTGCGTCACCACCGCCGGCACCGCCACGAACTGGGGCATCAGCGCCAGCACGACAAACCAGAAGGCGCGGGTCCTCATCGCCTGCCTGGCGCCGATGCTTGTCGCCTCGATGCGCGGCCTGACGGAACCTGCGTCAGAGACTGCCCCACCACCTTCCTCACCATCGGGCAGGTAGCCGTATTGCTCCGGCTTGTGCCGCACCAGCAGTGACAGCGGCAGCCCTATCGCCAGCATGCCCACTCCCAGAATAGCTATCGACATCCGCCACTGGTACAGGTCAATAAGCCGGACTATCAAAGGAACCAGAATGCCGCTGGAACCGTAGCCGCATATCATGATGCCGCTGGCCAGCCCCACCCGGCGGCGGAACCAGTGGGCCACCGCGGTCACGGTTACCGATATGCCGCAGCTGCTGACTCCCAGCGACATTAAAACAAAGGCAAAGTAAAACATGGCTAAAGAGTGCACTTGGCTGAGCAGCATCAAACCCGCGCCCATAAGCAGCACCCCACCGAAAATCACCCTTCTCGGTCCCCAGCGGTCGACCAGTATGCCAACCACCGGTGCCAAAAGCCCGGCTTCCAGTCCACGAATGGAAGCGGCAATGGAAATCAGAGTGTAGCTCCAGCCGAACTCTTCGGCTATCGGCTCGAAAATGGCGGTGAACCCGTAGAAGACCGCACCCCCCATATAGAGGGCAATGATGAAACAGGCACTGACAATCCACCATCCGTAGAAGATGTGAGGGAAACGCCGCAGTGAAGGCATTATTCTTCGGCCCTCACCCACCTAGTCCTGAGAACCAGCAGCGGAACGGCAATCGCCAGCACGATGACGGCGATAAACTGTGCCTGATGCAGGCCGAGGAGAAAGGATGTCCCTTCACGCAGGAAATCCGTGCCCAGACGGTATACCGAGTACAGGCTTATGTAGACCAGATAGAGAGAGCCATCGGGTTTAAGGTGTCCTTTCAGCCTGAGCAGTATGCCAAAAACGACTAAATTCCATAATAACTCGTATA
>Ga0315547_1003207_pt1 | contig 10817 bp, 8 predicted proteins | sample SalMarSW160240MG_2_FD_202542 | JGI IMG/M metagenome (GOLD analysis project Ga0315547, IMG submission 202542) | Salt marsh sediment microbial communities from the Plum Island Ecosystem LTER, Massachusetts, United States - Salt Marsh Sediment SW1601-240 ... | reverse complement strand
ATCCGCCATGAAAGAAAAATTGAGTTAGCATTTGAAGGAAATCGTTATTGGGATGTTCGAAGATGGAGAACAGCTGAGGTAGATCTCTCAAAATCCTTTTCAATGTTGAGGTTTATTATTGATTATCAAACACGTAAATTTAAATTAGAAATACTTCCGAATTGGGATGGACTTCCGGTACCTTTATTTTACCCTCGGCATTACTACATGCCCATTACATTAGACCGTACTAACAATAATCCTAATCTAATAGAAAACCCAGGTTATTAAGATGTAACGAGTATGGCTAAGCAATATACTCTACGGGAAATTGCTCGATTCAAGCACTTAGCTTGAATCGAGCAATAATTGACAGAAGTAAGCCCTTAATGGATAATTCCTCCCATTGTATCAGGTATACAATTAATGTTATTGATTACTAACTACCACAGGTCAGCTGCTATATTTTGAAGTAATTGACAGAAGAAGAGAGGCCTGACTGCAAAAATAAAGTTTTAGACATATTATAATAGATAAAGTAATGAAAAGGGAATTAATTCAAAAAACAATGGACCTTTTAAAGTCTATTGTTATCCTGATTATTGCGCTGGAACTTTCATCATGTAAAATTAACGATGCAAAACTCAAAGACTCGCCAGAAACCCTGCAATCGGTTTCCTTAATTCCGGTTGGAGTTGCTACCAGTCCGTCCTTACTGAAAAATGATAGTTTATATCGCAAGGTTGTATTGAGCGAATTCAATAGTTTAACTCCAGAGAATGCCGCCAAAATTGAGCACCTTCAACCCAAAGAGGGTGTTTTTGATTTTTCTGAATTTGATTCAATGGTTGATTTTGCCATTAAAAACAATAAGCGCATACACGGAGTTGCTTTGATTTGGCATAATTTCGGTCGTCTTGACTGGCTTGAAAATTTTCAAGGGGATTCAGCCGATTGGGAAAATATCTTCAAGAAACATATACAGACGGTTGTAAGTCATTACAAAGGGAAGGTTAAATCATGGGGTGTCGTAAACGAAGCGTTTAATGACGACGGAACTCTTCGTATGGATGACAAAACTTCATCGGAAAATCGTGGAAGCATCTGGGCAAGGCATCTCGGTAAAGACTATATTGCCCGGGCCTTTCAATATGCCCATGAAGCAGACCCGGAAGCATTGCTTTTTTACAATGATTTTGATTTGCAGTATTCGAAAAGACAGAAAAAAATTGATGCTGTTGTAAACATGACCGAAGAATTTAAAAAAAGAAACATTCCCATACATGGTTTAGGCATGCAGATGCACGTAGGTATATCTGCCAGCAACGATGAAATTGAAAGTGGAATGCGACAACTTGCAGCTACCGGTTTATTGGTTCACATATCGGAAGTGAGCATCCTGGTCTCTGATTGGAAAAAGGATACGAATCTGATTTTTACAGAAGAATTGCAGAAAAAACAATCAGACAAATATCAGTTTATAGCACAAGCGTACAAAAGATCTGTTCCTGCTGATCAACGATACGGCATAACTATGTGGGGCTTAAGTGATGCCCATAGTTGGATTAGTAGTTTTGTACCACGTGACTGGCCTTTGCTATTTGATGATAATTATCAAAAGAAAAAAGCATATACAGGATTTCTGAATGGGCTTAAACAATAATAGTAAATATGAAATAGAACCGAAATTGAACCATTGACACCAATTAAGCGCAATAAGATTCGCAATGGAAGAAAATTGAGTTAGCATTTGAAAGGAATCGTTATTGGGATGTTCGAAGATGGCGAACAGATGAGATAGATCTCTCAAAATCATATTCAATGTTAAGGTTTTTTATTGATCATTCTACACGTAAATTTAATTTAGAAATACTTCCGAATTTGGATGTACTTCCGGTATCTCAATTTTACCCTCTGCATTACTATTTGCCTATTACATCAGACCGCACAAACATAATCCTAATTTAGCAGTAAATCCGGATTATAAATTTTGATATATGAAACACCCATGATTTAAAATACACAAATAAACATGAATCGACGCAAGTTTATAAAAAGTTCCGGTTTGGCAGTTGCCGGATCATCTTTAATAGGTGCAAGCAAACCATTTCTAGCCAATGGAGTTTTTTATCAATCGACAGGAGTAAAATCTGTCATATTAAAGGATAATGGCAAAGCGGTGGTCAATCCTGATATGGGATGGATCCTGTATTATTATTCCAATTCTCTACGAGCCTACGGTTCAAAACTGGACCCTTCTGATACAGTAGATGATTTTCCGGGATTATCGACTATCTATTTTCGAATTCCCTGGTCCTTTATTGAAATGGAGGAAGGAAAATGTAATTGGGAGGTTTTTGATACCCCTTCACAACGATGGATTGATAAGGGCAAAAAAGTAGCTTTTCGGATAACTGCATATGAAAGCGGAATGCAATATGCAACGCCGGAATGGGTTCGAAATGCAGGAGCTAAAGGCAATGATGTTCAATGGCCAAGGCAGAATTTTCCTGCATGGCAACCTGATTTTGGGGATCCGATTTTCCTTCAAAAGGTGGAAAACTTCATTGCTGCAATGGCAGAACGCTACGAGAGCAATCCTCATGTGGCTTTTGTGGATTTGGGTTCGATGGGGGCCTGGGGAGAAGGCCATACCGCCGGCCATTCTGTATATTGTAGTTTGTTAGAGGGTCAGAAAAAGCATATTGACTTGCACTGCAGACATTTTAAAAAGACACTTCTTGCCATCAGTGATGACTATGGAGGTAGTTGCGACAATGAGAAGCAACATAGTCCTATAATAGACTATGCATTGTCTAAAGGACTAACATTAAGAGATGACAGCATCATGGTTATACCCCCTCCTGAATCATGGTATAGTGCAGGAATGGCGCAATTGTTTTGGCCAACCAAGCCTGTCATTGTTGAACATGAGCATTACGGATCTTCAAAAAGTAGAAATGCTTTTACAAAGGAACTGTTATTAAAATCAGTTGAGGATTATCATGCCAGTTATCTTTCAATCCATTACTGGCCGCACGAATATTTGCATGAAATGAAAGAGGCCATTGATGAAGTAAATCAACGCTTAGGATATCGCATCCAACTGCGTGAAGTTATGTGGCCGGATAGTGTAAGATTGGGAGAAACTTTTATTGTATCTGCCTCTCTTGCGAATGCAGGGGTTGCTCCATGTTATCCGGGAGGGTATCCTTGTATTACCCTGAAGGATGATAAAGGAGGAATAGTTTCAGTTTTGGTGGATCAAAACGTGAATGTTAAAAACTTAAAAGTAGGAAAGCCGGGTGAAGCTCCGGTTGAAAAGATAAATTCCACTTTTATCGTATCTCCAACTCTTTATAAAGTTGGTACCAAAGTTTCTTATCGCAGTGCCAAACCCGGTGACTATGATGTTTATTTTTCTATCGGTACTTTGGATGGAACCCCGCTATTGGAATTACCATATGAAGACAATGACGGTCACAAAAGATATAAACTGGGGAAAATAAAGGTTACCGATAGAGAAACCGGTACTACCGCAGTCGATCAGTAAAAATAATATACTAACCATAAAAATTAATAAACGTGATTTGTCAACTGAAATTTTTAGCACAAGTACTTGCTTTTATGATTGTTGCAATAAATACAACAGCGCAGCAAACAGGCAGCTTTACCGATTCACGTGATGGCAAAACGTACAAAACAGTAACTATTGGTAAGCAAACATGGATGGCACAAGACCTGAACTATCGCGCCAGCAGTGGCAGTTGGTGTTATGAAGGTGATGATAGCGGCAATTGCGATAAATTAGGCCGTCGGTTATACAACTGGAAAGCTGCTATGGAAAGCTGTCCCGCTGGCTGGCACCTACCCAGCGCTGATGAATGGACAGAACTTATAAATTATCTGGGTGGTAATGATGTAGCCGGAGGTAAGCTGAAAGCAAAAAAAGGTTGGAAGGATTCCAATACCAGTGCAACCAATAGCAGCGGTTTTTCCGCCCTTCCGGGAGGATACCGCAACTATGGGGGGGTATTCGGCGGTGCGAGTACCGAGGGTTATTGGTGGTCGTCCACCGAGCGCGGTTCAGGCGCATGGGCCTTTTCAGGTGCATGGTACTTTTCCATGCGCTATGATAACAATGTTGTCAACAAGTACGGCAGCAACCACCAGCAAGCTGGGTTTAGCGTCCGGTGCATGAAGGATTGATATATCGGCAATGAAATGAGCGGGCAGATGATTTCGAACGTTAATCGAGTTGCTTCAAATCATTCCCGGAGTTGTAAAGGAAGGTTCAATAGACATGTTGCTGAAATAGGCGCTGATGTTGATGTTTTTCCCAGCGAGTATCATTTGGCATAGCACTCAGGAATGTATCCCGGCAACAACGAGAGTGCCAGTAAAAGAAAAAGTTCAAGAATACAACAGGGGAACAAATATCTAAAAGTAACACTTACAGAACTTGCATGGGGAAGCCATACACCCCAAGAAAAGTTATTAAAAAGGGAAATACAAAAATATGGTAGGCAGATGTGGTAAGAAAAGGGCACTGATAGCGATAGGATATAAGATCCTTTGTGCATTTTATCATATCATAAAAAACAACGAAGCATTTAAAGAACTTGGCTACGAATATTTAGCCGAAAGAAAAACACGCTTGAGTATTTAAAGCGAGAGCTTAAATAACAAGGATATAAAATAGAAAAAGCAGCATAAAGAAAAACAAAGGTCGTTTTTTACTGGTGGTTAATCCCCGCTTGTGAAACTGACATCAACAAATAAGCACAAACACTTGTTGCCACGAGCACGCGGATGAAATTTTAACTTCTAATCAGTTTTCAATATGCTGATATTGTTTAACTTAATAAATTATTTACAGATGAAAAATATAATGAAAACCTCAGTAGCAATTAGTGGTTTAATAATCGCTTGTTTACTCATATCCTGCAAAAACCGTTCTGCTATTCAGGTTGATAAAACTGAAACTTTACAATCTGTTTCATCTTTCCCTGTAGGTGTTGCTGTTGGAGAAGGTTTATTAAAAAATAATATCGCCTTTCGTAATATCGTCTTAAACGAGTTCAGCAGTATAACAACCGAAAATGCTGCTAAAATTGAACGCATTCATCCACAGGAAAATGTTTTCGATTTTTCGAAATGTGATACTATTGTAGATTTTGCCATCAAAAACAATAAGCGGGTACACGGAGTTGCCTTGATTTGGGATCTTTACAGTAATCTTGATTGGATTAATAATTTTCAGGGCGATTCAGCTGCCTGGGAAAATATTTTTAAGAAACATATACAAACAGTTGTAGGCCATTACAAAGGGAAGGTTAAATCATGGGGTGTCGTAAACGAAGCGTTTAATGACGACGGAACTCTTCGTATGGATGACAAAACCTCATCGGAAAATCGTGGAAGCATCTGGGCAAGGCATCTCGGTAAAGACTATATTGCCCGGGCTTTTCAATATGCCCATGAAGCAGACCCGGAAGCATTGCTTTTTTACAATGATTTTGATTTGCAGTATTCGAAAAGACAGAAAAAAATTGATGCTGTTGTAAATATGGCCGAAGAATTTAAAAAAAGAAACATCCCCATACATGGTTTAGGCATGCAGATGCACCTAGGTATATCTGCCAGCAACGATGAAATTGAAAGTGGAATGCGACAACTTGCAGCTACCGGTTTATTGGTTCACATATCAGAAGTGAGCATCCTGGTTTCTGATTGGAAAAAGGATACGAGTCTGGTTTTTACAGAAGAATTGCAGAAAAAACAATCAGACAAATATCAGTTTATTGCACAAGCATACAAAAGATCTGTTCCTGCTGATCAACGATACGGTATAACTGTATGGGGCTTAAGTGATGCACATAGTTGGATTAGTAGTTTTGTACCACGTGACTGGCCTTTGCTATTTGATGATAATTATCAAAAAAAAGAAGCATATACAGGTTTTCTTAACGGTCTTAAGAAATAATTTCATGTGAATTATTGAAAAGTTCGTTTTCCAGAGGATCGACTAAATATATTAGGATTTGAGTTGAAAATTGAAACCAGTCAAGGTGACTCCTAGGGAAAAGGCGAAAAGAAAATAAAGTAAAATAAACTTAAATAAAATGATTGATAATAAATTAATTAGGGTATCAATATTGATGTTGTTATCGTTGATTTTCGTCCATTGTGAGCGACAACTATCATATTATATCAATCCTTTGGGAAATGATAACAATTCCGGTACCAGCGTAAAATCGCCATGGAAATCTTTAGAGAAAGTCAATAGTAAAATCTTTAATCCTGGTGATAAGATTTTGTTTAAAGCTGGAGGAGTCTGGAATGGTCAGCTAAGTCCAAAAGGATCCGGGCTGCCAAACAATCCGATCATTTTAGGAATGTATGGAAAAGGTGCAAAGCCGTCTGTCAACGGAAATGGGATTTCAGGATTGAAGGCAGGAGCATTACTATTATTAAATCAGGACTATTGGGAGATTGAAAACCTCGATATAACCAATAAATCCGATTCATCAATCGGAGATACACGATATGGTATTCTTGTTAGATGGCACGATTACGGAACCGGGCAACATATTTATATAAGAAACTGTAATATTCACGATATTAATGGTAGCATGAAGGGCCGCTTTAGTGGGGAGGGTATTCTGGTGGTAGCTACAGGAACTGAAAAACAAACCAATTATAACGAAGTTCTTATAGAAAATTGTTCAATAAAGAACGTTGACCGTACTGGTATCTCCATTTGGAGCCAGTGGCATATAAGAAATGGAATGGACTTTGGTAATAAGGATAAAGATCTCTATCACAGTTCGAATGGACCTTATAAAGCATCAACCAATATTGTTATCCGAAATAACAATCTTGAGAATCTGGGTGGGGATGGTATGATTATATCATGTACAAAAGGAGCGGTAATTGAATACAATGTTATTTGTAGGGCAAATCAGCGGGGAACCAGCGCCAATGCAGGGATGTGGCCTCATAATTCTGACGGAGCTGTGATGCAATATAACGAAGTTTATAATACGAGATATTCAGGCGATGGAATGGGATTTGACATCGATCAACTGTGTAATAATAATTATTCACAGTACAATTATAGTCATGATAATGCAGGAGGATTTCACCTCATATGTGGACCTTCCGGTAAATATGGCCAATCAACGGGGAATGTTATTCGATATAATATCAGTCAGAATGATAGGAATACCGTTTTTGTCTTTGCAGGAGCTGTTGACAGTACATGGATTTATAATAATACTATCTATATCGGGAAAGAACTCAATACTAATCCGTATGGAGTTTGGGACTATGATGGTGGCATAGCAAACAATACATTTTTTTTTAACAATATCATTTTTAACCTGGGAAAGGGTGAGTATATTTTAAATAGAAGTCGTAATGTTCAGTTCGAATACAATTGCTATTATGGTAACCATCCTTTAAACGAACCGCAGGATGATTATAAAGTTACGAATGATCCTCTATTTGTTAATGCCGGTTCGGGCAGTATTGGACGAAATTCTCTGGATGGTTATAAACTAAGACTCGGTTCCCCCTGCCTGACCAAAGGAAAAGTTATTTCAAATAACGGAGGCAAGGATTATTGGCAAAATCCTGTTTCTTCAACTAATCCTCCAAATATTGGTGCATATAATGGATCAGGCAAATAAATTCAACCCAGAATAAGGCAGAATAAATACTAACTTGAATGAAATTCAGTTTTATTTTCCTGGCACTGTTATTGGCTCTTCTTTCACTTAATTGCTTAGATAGAAAGTCAAATAGATTAAATCCTGAAGCTACAGTATTACTAATAAATGGCAATAACGTTCAACTTGCTGAATTTCTTTTGGTTGCTAATCAAAAAAGGAGTGATATTATGAATTTATTCAGGAAAAATATCAGCAAGTATCCTGCAATAAATGAAGAAAAATTCTGGAATAGTACTTTTGATGGCATCAAACCTATTGAAAAGCTAATAGTAGAAACAGAAAAACAGCTTATCAGGATAAAAATAGAACAGGAGTTGGCTGAGCAATACGGGATTATTAAAAAATTCAATTATCCTGATTTCAAGCATAATCTAAAACAAGAGAATAAACGGCGGATGAAGGCAGTGGAAAACAAACAGGTTATTTATGGGCCCGTTCAATATTCTGAAGAGTTTTATTATGGCTATTTGCACAATAATATGGTTCTCGCGCTAAAAGAAATCTTGGGAAAAGAAGTATTCAATTTTACTGACAAAATGTACCAAAATTTTTATGAACAGAATAAGGAAACTTTGTTTAAAAAATTTAAAACTAAAGCCAGTCTTTTATCTGAAAATAAAGAATTTTCAGGATATAAAAAGTTAAATGAAATAAAACAACAAATCAGACAATTATTAATTGATCAGGAATATGAAAAATTAATAGCTGAGGAAATATTAGTTATTGAAATTAAAATTGTAGATGAGGGTATTTTGCGGGAAATGGATGTTATTTTACTTAAAGAAGTAATATGAAAATGCAGAAAAATGATGTATTTTCTTTATAATCACAATGTTACTAAAATAATAATTGGTGAAAAACCATCACTTTAAAGATGAAAAATACAAAGAAAAAGTCAAAAAAACAATCAATAATTGTTAAGCCCTCATTTCAACAAGTTGATGTTGCGTCTTCTCTCAACATAACTCAAGCTAACCTTCGGGAATCAGACAAGCTTGGTTCTGCATTCGTTCATTACAACATTTCAGGTAGTAACATTACCAAGTATTCAGGAATCAATACAGTGGTTAAATACATGAACTGCAAAAATATAGTAAAAACCATCGGCAAGTCATTCCCCACGGTATTGTATAATGCCACCAGATTGGGTGTCAATCAAATATTGATGGCCATCATTTTATTATCAATTAGTGAAATAAGTCGAATTTGCAAGATTGCAGCTTTCAGTGGAAATGGTTTTGTAAAAGCATTACTTAAAATAGATAAAGCAACCTATGATTTTTAGGCAAATAACATACTATGGCAATTATTTCAGAAGTCGAGAGTAGAATGGAACTTGCGCCAATTATACAAAGACTAAGAAATAATCAGTGAAGCTTATTAAGTGTATTTGCATACAATATATCGGTGATGATGCGCCAAAAGAAAAATAAACATAACCAGCAGGAACACTGAACCTTTATAGATTAGTTCATTGCTGTACCTGCAAAGATGACCAGGAGTGGGCATCAAACAGAAATGAGAATGGATGAACACCATTTTTATAAAGAAGCTTGGGAAAAGCTTGAAAGGTTCATCGAAGCTGCATAAAAAAAAGAAAGGAGAAAAACATGAGAACCAACTATTATTTACTTTCATTTACTGTCATTCTTTTATTGAAGACAATCTATTTATTTTCCCAGGTACAAAAAGCAGGTCCTTTTACGCAGTTTCCCAACCGCTTGCAATGGGAAAATAATGGAGAAATATTCTGGATTGATCCATTTGGGCCCAATACGATTAGGTTCCGTTCTTCACGGAGTTTGAGAATCTCTGAGGAAAACTGGAATCTATTACCCCAACCTAAAACACAGCTTGAAATAACCATTAGTGAAGATAAAGCTGTTGTCAAGAACGGAAAGATCAAAGTAGAGATAGCCTCCATAGATGGCCGGGTTAAATATCTCAATGACAGGGATGAAGTCTTACTTCAAGAATCTCATCACAGGCATCATTCACATTTTGCTAGACAATTTAAAAGTCGTGGAAGTGACCATTTCGAATTAAAAGTAACCTTCGATTCCGATAAGGATGAGCATTTGTATGGGATGGGACAATATCCCAATGATTGTCTCGACCTGAAAGGAACTGTCCTTGAACTGGCCCAGAAAAACACACAGATATCCATCCCATTTTTATTGTCCAGCAAGGGATACGGATTTATTTGGAACAACCCGGCAGTGGGTCGTGCTGAATTATCCCTGACGCATACAAGTTTCTATGCAAAATATGCCAAACAGATAGATTATGTAATCTATCCCGGGGATTCTCCTGCAGAAATTGTCAGGAGGTATTCAGATTTATCAGGGAAATCACCGGAAATGCCATATTTTGCAACTGGTTTCTGGCAATCAAAATTGCGTTATTCATCACAGGAAGAATTATTGTCCGTTGCAAGAGAATATAAAAAGCGTGGATTACCTATTTCGGTCATTGTTGCAGATTTTTACCATTGGCCAACATCAGGCGATTGGAAATTTAATCCTGAATTTTGGCCTGATCCAAAAGGAATGATCGATGAACTTGAATCAATGGGTATAAAATTACTTGTCTCAGTTTGGCCTACACTTAATATAAAGAGTGATAACTACAATGAATTCATTCAAAAAAACTACACAATTCGTCCAGAGTTAGGAAACGATGTATTTCTTTCGATTATTTACAAACAGGCTAAAGCCATTGATAACCTGACATTTGTAGATGTCACTCATCCAGGTGCACGCGATTTATTCTGGTCTAAGATCAAGGATAATTATTTTAATCTTGGAGTCCGTCTTTTCTGGCTGGATGAAGCTGAACCGGAGATTGATCCACTCGACTATGAAAACTTGAGATATTATATCGGCAATGGTCTAGAAGTCTCCAGCATTTATCCCTACTATCTGGCTAAGACCTTTTATGAAGGTCAGAGACAGAACAATCAAAATGAAATCATCAACCTTATTCGCAGTGGATGGATTGGCAGCCAACGATTTGCAACAATCTTATGGTCGGGTGATATTTATGGTACATGGAATAGCCTAAGACGACAGATCAAGGCTGGCCTGAACATATCATTATGTG
>Ga0315547_1003206_pt1 | contig 10824 bp, 6 predicted proteins | sample SalMarSW160240MG_2_FD_202542 | JGI IMG/M metagenome (GOLD analysis project Ga0315547, IMG submission 202542) | Salt marsh sediment microbial communities from the Plum Island Ecosystem LTER, Massachusetts, United States - Salt Marsh Sediment SW1601-240 ... | reverse complement strand
ATGGCCAAAAATATTGGTTTAGACGTCATGAGGTATATCTACGATCCGGTTAATCACTGGATGGGTTCAAAAATAGAGAACTGGATACGCTTTTTTGGTGTTAATCCTGACAAATGGGAGGTATCTCAAAAAGGGGGCACTGCTTGGATTTCCAAAAGACCTTTTGCTAATCTTACAGAATTAGAAAAAAATATGCCCAATATGCCTCAAGAAAGTGAAATAGAGAAGTGGTATAAACCAACAATAAAGAAAATAAAAGAAATTTATGATGAATATGACCTGGTGTTTATCGGAGCTATTGAAGGCCCCTGTACCGACGCTTACACGTACGCTGATATGGAGCTTTTCTGTAGAGCTATTTACCAAGCTCCAGAATTAGTCGATCATCTCATGCAGTGTACTTGTCGTTTTTCCGAGATAATTGCTGAGATATTTGCTGAAAACCCTTCTGCTCCTCTTATGTTTATGGGAGAGGATGTAGCAGGAAAATCTGGATTAATATTTAGTCCCTCTTTTCTAAGAAAGAAACTTTTGCCTTTGTGGAAAAGAATTGCAAAACCGATTAAGGATAAGGGTTTTAAATTTCTTTTCCATTCTGACGGAAAACTAGCTGATCTACTTCCTATAGTCATTAACGAATTAGAAGCTGATGGAATCAATCCTATTGAGAGAAATGGTTGTAATGATATTTTTCAAATCAGAAAGAAATATCCCCGTACACTTCTTTTTGGAAATGTCTGTTGTGAGATAACTTTACCTTATGGAACGGAAAAGGATACAGAAGAAGAAACCCTAGAACTCATTAGAAAAATTGGGCCTCAGGGGGGTATTTGTATTGGTTCATCCAGTGAAGTTCATGATCTTGTCCCAACCAGAAATATTCTTAAAATGTATGAAACAGTTCACAAATATGGGGTTTATCCCATTAAAGTTTAATAAATAGCACGCTTGTGGGCTTTCTCCTCAATCTTTCTCATAAGTTCTGCCGGATTGACTGTGATAGATGGCTTCTAGTTCTTTTTTTGGCTCGAATCACTATCGGTTCCTGTATTTCTCTTTTGGCAAGGAAATCGTTATTACCCATGCTTTTCTAAAGAAACTGATAGGATTCCTGCCGGAGAGATTGAAAGGGCAGAGCGAAGAATGCAAGATTTTCTGGATTTAGCTACAGACAAGTAGTAACAAAACTTAAAAAAGTGGGATTTGAATTCGATCGAAGTGCTAAAGGTAGTCATAAAATTTGGTGGCAAAGAAACTCATCCTGGTTGGAAGTGGTCCTTTTGAAGAAAAATATGCTTCAAGGTTAATGGAGACTCGCCTGAGTCGTCTTAATGAAGGAGGAAGGAGGGGGACACTCATATCCACCTACTTAGCATGCTCTTAACGGGCGACGAAGCCTTAACCATGACCAGGGGTTTTTGGCAGCGGTGGGCGAATTCTTCAGGTAGTCTTCCCATCACTATTCTTTGGAATAGTTTTTCTTGGCTTGCACCAATGACTATCAGGTCGTAGTGTTCTGCTTCTCTAAGCAGGGTTTTCAAGAGATTGGTGGCAGCGATGTACTTGGGTTCAAATATGGAGCCATCTACACCCAGAGATGGCGTAGTTTTCTCTAGAAATGCCTCGATGTCTGGTCTGGGTCTACCCGACGGATGCACATGAAATAAAACTACCCGGCCGCGCTGAGGCTCAACAAGTATTGAGGCTACTTCAAGAGTAAAAGCACTGTTGGGTGCTCCGGTAAAGGGTACCAGAACTCGCAGATAGCTCTGGTGGTGGCAGTTCCTCAAAACGGCAACGTTGCAAGATACCCCTTCCAATACTGGATCGACCGTACTCCCCAAGGAGAAACTTCGGTTTTCATGTCCTTCCCATCCCATTATCAGGAGATCGGTTTTTTGCTCGCGAGTGGCCGAGATAATTCCTCTTGCCGCGCTACGGCAATAGCGGATAGTGCTCCCGAAGGTAAAGTCAGTTGATAGGTAAAGCATAGCTTCCGTAATCGCTTCTTCAGCAGCAAACATGGATTCAAAGGCGTCTGAAAGAGGTACCTGTGGTGGCACCGACACTATATGTATTGCCTCCACTTCCGCTTTCTTTGCCTGGCAAAACTGATAACAGGGTTGAGCGAGCTGCACGGCATTGGCCGGATTGGCAACTGCCAGCATAATCCGGTAACCTCTCTTATTTAGGATAGGCTCTTGTTCAAGAACTATAATTTCTTCTTCGATGCTTGTAGTTTTGTGTTTGGAATAGAGGTAATAGACTAAGATTCCAGAAAAGACCCAAGCTGGTCCAACAATCCAGGCAACAAGACTCATATGTACCAACCACATGGCCAGCACAGCTTGCACGATTATAGCCACAATTGGCGGGAAGGGGAAAAATGGCATCAAAAAACCATAGTTTAGTTCACGTCCCATCCGATGCCGGGTACGGATTACACAAAGATTTACCAGAAAGAAGAGAAAGAGAAACATTATACTAGCACTAGAGGCTAAATCAATGACGGGCAAAAAAGCCGCCACGCAGATGACTATTACACCTGTAAATATAAGGGCTATGTGGGGAGTAATTCTCCTTTTTGACAGATAAGAGAAGATATGTGGCAGCATGCGATCTCGCCCCAGGGCATAGGAGACACGAGTGCCGGAATAGATGGTAGCATTAAGAGCCGAGGTCGAGGCAAAGATTACCGCAATAGTTGTCAGAAAACCTCCAAAGGGAATGAGTCGCGAAACAGCTTCTCCAAATCCCTTTTCTCCGAACTTTCCAATCCAAACCCATGCGGGTTCCCCAACTCCTTTTACCGCTACAACCGAGGCAAACGAGACGCCCACATAGACTAAGACGACTATAAGTACTGAGTAAATCATAGCTTTGGGAAGATTACGACGAGGTTCTCGGACTTCATCGCCAGCTTGGGCAATTACTTCGAATCCCTCGAAAGCGACGTAGGTAAAGCCCATAGTTATCAGAAGCTTCATCCAACCATTGGGGAGAAATGGTTTGAAATTTGCCAAACGCTCCGGATGATACAATGCGGTTACTATTCCTGCTAGGGCGATGAAGACGAGAGTCAATGTTTGTCCCAGGGTGAGAAGGGCTCCCACCTTTCCAGTCTGGGAAACGCCTCGATAGTTTATGTATAGGAATATACCAGCGATTACCACCGCCACTAGCTTCTCCATTACCGGCAACTGCACACCTATGAACTGGATCAATCCCAACTGGGAAAAATAATGGACTGTGTAGATGGCGAATGTGACAGCATAGAGGCCTCCGGCAGCAGAAGAGGCAAACCATTCCATCCATCCGGCTACAAAACTGATGCCTCGCCCAAAAGCAATCCTGGTAAAATTATAGGCGCCTCCTGCCCGGGGAACAGATGAGCTAAGTTCTGCATATGACATGGCGGTAAACAGTGCCACGATTCCGTTTAGAGCGAAAGTAAGAATAACCCCACCAGGTCCTGCTATGGCTATGGTACTGCCGATGCCAAGAAAGACTCCGGCTCCAATCATCATCCCCACGCCCATCATTGTAATATGTAAAAGGCTGAGGTCGCGAGAAAGCGTTTTAGCTATCTTGGGCGGAGTCACTTCAGGGTCGTTCATCACCAAGCTCTTTTTTTGTCTGTGGTATTGTTTTAGAGCGCTCTGAGTGAATACGCTCTATGATGCGGCGATTGCGTAGGGTTAGAAAGATAATCAAACTCAATGCTACCGCAGTGATCACCACTCCTGCTACAATATCAAATGTCATTACAGTAACCTCCTCTTTTCGCCTCAGTCTGTGTTTTCTCCCACTTCTTTCCAGAAGAACATTCCGAAAAAAGGAGTTAATTTCCCAGAATCGGAAGTAACGTTCTGCAATTGGTCTAGCTTGCCTGAAAAGAATAGAGAGTAGCTAACACCGATGCTATATAGCCAGTTCCAGACGAGGCCACGCTTGCCGGCTATTCAAGAGAATCATTAATTAACATCCCTATTGTTACCTCATCCCCAGGCTCCTCCGCCCCAACGTGTTTTCTCCGGCCAATTAGCCGTTACTAGCGCTTCAGCAATTTGTCCAAGAGGATGACCATCCAGCGTTACATCAACAGCAATGGGTTGCCTCCGGACGCGCAGCTCTTTAGGTACCGTTATAACAAATTCAACTGTTCTTTCTCCCAATGGTTCAACTCTTATCTTATGGATGATAGGGGTTGCCTTCCATTGCTCGGGCAATACCATCTGTATTCTAGCACGTTTTGCCTCTCTGAAAGGATTTCGTATTTTCACCTTGATTGATTGACTTTGATCTTGGCTTGGAAATTCCAAGTGATAGGGAAATATCTCAGCTCCAATATTATCACAGTTCCAGTCGAACTCATTGATCGGTAGCAGGAGCTCGTGGATTTCGATCTGTTCAGAGCCGGCTTTGTGGAGAGTTTTCAAGATCTTATCGTTAACCCTGACCGTATTCCAATGACCTGAAATGATGAGATTCGGTCTTATTGTGCTGAGTAACCGTGCTGCGTCTTTCATCTCCTCGCGTCTAAGTCGATTCTGGTAAACATAATTATGAAAGAATCTATCCGAACGATTCACCTCATCTGAGAACCCTTGCTGATCGCCAGTATGGACTATCGTGCTTCTGTCAGCTTTGAACTCAATCATTGCCGAATAGAAGGTGTGAGCACCTGAAGGATGCAAGATGAATTTGTATTCTTCCCACTGAAACTCCTTGTCAAATGGAATGGAGCGGTGGACTTTCATTGGCTCAGGCCATATACACTGTACGTTATATTTGTAAGGGTTTTCAAGGAGATCAGTAAAACGCTTAGCGCACCAAAGCTCAGTACCGAACAATCTCTGCAGCAGGGGTACCCCGCATACGTGGTCATCATGTATATGGGAAGGTATCACCACATCTATCTTCTCGATGCCGAACATATCTCTGAGGGATTTAATTCCGTGCAAGAGGGGTCTGCGGGTAGAAAAATGGTGTTTATCTGGACAAAGAGATGGGATTCTGTAACCGTAGTCTATGGCCATCGCTTTGCCAGATTCAGAGATGAGATAAAACGTCTGAGCACTGGAGGCGCCATCAAGATAAAGATGCTCAGTGACCTTCACTAAACCGCTGCATTCTTCGGTCTTTATAGCATCAATCTCTTCGGGGCGTGCCCTATAGTTGAGAACAAGCATGAGATTTCTCTCTAACTTGTCCAGGGATTCCTCAGGCGAAAACATGGGTTCGCCATGGCAGGGAAGGAGAATGCCTGGTCTTCTGGCGCTAATCTCCCGAATGCTTTGAATCCAAGAACAGATACCATAGGCATCGTTATAATTCCACTGACTGGAGGCAAGATTCCAGACTTTCCCCGGAGCATAGACTATGTCACCAGTAAACACAATTCTTTTACCACCAATCTCAAGACTCAGAGATATGGCTCCTGGAGTAGGACCAGGCGTAGGGATCACCTCAAATACGAGCTCGCCAATTTCTATCTTCTCGTAGTCGCGAAGATATCCTTTTGGTTTAACTGACTTGATAGGAGAATGTCTGTCCCAACGGCCATCGTAGTTTATCCAGGTCTGTCTTTCCTGCCAAAATCCCGTAGTACCGGCGAACATGTCCTGTTCCCAATAGGGAACGTAGATGTCGATGTTATTCTTTTCAAATAGGGGAAGTCCTTGAACCACAGGTCGAAAGTGATGGGTGTTGAGGCAGGCAATAGCCTTTTCTGCAGGAAAAAGAGAAGATATTTTGTTGAGTACACTTCCATTTCCGGCGTGGACCACTACGAGTCCAGTTTTGGTCTCGATAACGTACACATTGCAAGTATCTCGATGAAGATAAATGTTTTTAAGGATCTCTGTCATGGTTAGCTCCTTTTTCATTATTATACTTATCTTTGTAGCCGTCCTACCCGTGCCCTCATATCCAATTTACAGGCTTTGTCCTTTTTTTAGTGCTCGAATTTAGTGGGCCGTGTATCCACCATCCGCCATAATAGTGGAGCCTGTTATTAGGTTGGAGGCCTCAGAGGCGAGAAATAGTGCTATAGAGGCAACTTCCAAAGGTTGGCCAAATCTTCCCAGAGGTATTTTCTTAAGCATCTCTGAGCGAGCTTGAGGATCAGCCCATGCTTTCCTGCCTAAAGGCGTAAGAATAACCGTAGGAGCAATAGCATTTACATTAATATTAAACTTTCCCCATTCAAGAGCGAGGGTCTTGGTTATAGAGATTATGCCGGCCTTACTGGCTGAGTAAGCAGCGTGATTGTCCAGGGCAATGACTCCGGCTTGAGAGGCAATGTTTATGATTTTACCTCTTCTCTCTTTAATCATATGTTTTCCCACAGCTTGAGAGAGGAAAAAAAGACCCTTTAGATTCACATTCAGCGTCTTATCCCACTGCTCTTCAGTTACGTCGGTTGCTGGATTGTTATCAACAACCCCTGCGTTATTCACCAAAATGTCAATTCTATCAAATTCACTGAGAATATCTCTTATTAGTCTCTTTATTTCCTTTGTATTGGAGATATCCGCCGCTATAGATAAACTCTTTCTTCCTATTCTGTCTATTTCTTTTGCTGTTTTCATCAATTCTTTCTCAAGAATGTCAACAAGGATAAGATGAGCTCCAGAATGAGCAAAGACTAAAGCTATTTCTCTTCCGATTCCCCGTGCTGCTCCTGTTACTATGGCTATTTTACCCTCAAGAGTAAACTTTGGCATTTTCACTTTTACTCACCTTTCTTAGAGAGATTCCTACCCTCTAAAAGAGCTACATAATTTTAGGCGGTCTGTTACGGTTTTTTATACTGCAAGTAATTATTGATTCTGGAGTTTACATAATATTCGTATAATATGCAAGTTAGATTGATTTTTAGCAAAACATTTCACAGAAAACATACCCGAAGAGCGTAATTTGGGTTGCTCTTTGGCCAGTTTTTGATATAATAGAACATCAGCGCAAGGTATTGACACATGCGGTTATTTCAGCAGCGATTCGAATTGGTTATAACCGCTTTTACTAGTATTTGATATTCATTAAGGTTCGAAGTCGAACACATTCTGTAGATAGCTGCTGTACAAGGAAGAGGAGCGTATGGTAGCAACGAGGGTGAGATAGTAAGTGGTCTAAACGATAGTGAAGAGGGAAATATTGGAGAGGTGACTGAGCGGTCGAAAGTGCACGATTGGAAATCGTGTGGAGGGTCTAAAGCTTTCCCGAGGGTTCGAATCCCTCCCTCTCCGCCAGCTGTTGATATCGGTGGGATTCGAAGCCGAGTCGAGCGCCTTCAGCGAAGGAAAAGTGAGTAAAGCGAACGTCAGCGAGACCGGCCGGCTTCGGAGGAGACGTGGAACGACGGGGGAGAAGGAATCCCTCCCTCTCCGCCATGAATCGTATATCGTATTTCGTATATCGTGAGAAAAGAGACAAAGAGAAAAGAACCTGGGATTCGAAGCCGATCCCCATGAATTTGATTTTCACCAGTAATTAAGTAGAATAGATTCCGAGCTTAGGAAGAAGATAGTAGAGGAGCAGTTTTACTATAAAATGCGCTTGTAGCTCAATTGGATAGAGCATCGGATTGCGGATCCGAAGGCTGGGGGTTCGAGTCCCCCTGAGCGCGCCACTAATTCGTTGCTCGTCGCTGGTTGCTAGTTACTCGCAAGAAGAATGAGAGACCCACATAATAGTTAGCCTTTTTGAAAGAATTCTGGAGAGGTGGCTGAGTGGTCGAAAGCGGTCGCCTGCTAAGCGATTAAGCGCTCATAAAGGTGCTTCGAGGGTTCGAATCCCTCCCTCTCCGCCACTGCAACCAATTCCCACCATTACCTCAAAGGGGTAATGCGAAGCAAAAAACATCTCAAGTTATGAAACCGGCGGATCGTTGCATCATTCTGTATAGAGTTGGTCACCTTAAACATGAGAAGATCAACCAAATAATCGGCAGGGTAGTAAACATCCTTCCTCAATAAACATGCAACTTCCGATAAAGTCGTGCATGTACGAAGTACTTCGCAAAAGATGCCAATTTGGGAGCATAAACGAAGTAGTTAGGTTATTTTGAGTTGTATACAATAAACTGGCGCCAATGAAAGATAGGCGGCGGAAAACCAAAAAGCAGAAAGAAGGAATACTATGTTTCAAGTGACAATTACACCAGCAGCAGGAAAAAGGCTTATCGCCAGGGCAATTACTCAACATGCAGATGTGAAGAAAGCTCTTTCTTCAGGTACAGTAGTGATTATTGCCGGTACAACAAACGGCTATGTTGCTGAGGAAATATTGAAACTTACTGATCAAAGTGATGGCTTTATGCGAAGACGCTTTTTCCGAGGAATTACATTTCCACCTAATATTCCAACAACTGACAGTGGAAGGTCTCCAGATGAATCAGAGTTTCCAGGCGATGTAGTTCTCGTTAATGGAAAGTGGCAGAAGGGCAAGACCGTCTATGATGTTATCGACGATTTGAAGGAAGGAGATGTTATTCTGAAAGGCGCCAATTCTGTTGACCTGAAGGAAAAGAAAGCCGCCATTCTTATTGGCCACCCAAAAGGTGGTACTATCGCTATATCGATGCAGGCTGTTATTGGAAGGCGTGTGCGCCTTATTGTTCCTGTTGGTCTTGAAAAGCGCGTCACTGGAAATCTTGATGAATTAGCAGAAAGATTGAATACGCCCGGTTCTATCGGACCAAGACTGTATCCAGTGCATTGTGAAATCATTACAGAATTGGAGGCCGTTTTCCTTCTCTCAGGAGCAAATGCGGCACTTATTGCAGGAGGTGGTGTTTGCGGAGCAGAGGGATCTGTTTGGCTCGCTATTGACGGGCAACCTGATGAACTAAAATCAATCAAAGGTATAATGGATTCGATTCAAAATGAGCCTGCTTTTGCACTTCAATAGGTAATAGATAATGTTCAGCTTAATCATATCAAGACCGAGTAATCCGAAGGATACTGAGGAACTCGATTTGTTGCTCTGGGAAATACTGTGGGCTTGAGTGATATATACAATAAACACAATTGGGTTACTTTTTAGGTAGTTTGTGGTATAAATAGGGTTGATGGAAAGGGAGCATTCCAATAGGTACGATTATTTTAGCGGCGTTTAGTGAGTTGCTATTGTTAATAAATTCCAAAGACATAGAGAAAAGTAAATGAGTTATGCTTTATGTATCTTTGAAGATAAGAAGGTAGAGAATTTTTATCCCCTTACTTTGACCAGGCCCGTCTATGACCTTCGCTGCGGCATTACTACTTTGTGGGAGAAAACCTTAAAGGCCATCAGCGAAGATGGTGGAGTTAGTAAGGAAAATATTCATCTTTTTTGTCGTTCCTATCTTGCCCCTATTATTGCTCAGAGAATGGGAGTTTCTAGAGTCAATCAACTGAAGGCTCTCAAGAAGAATAGTGTTCTCTTTATTAATGGAAGGCTTCTCTTTTTCAAGGAAAAGAAGATATCTCTACAGGGTAAAGAGGAGATAGTTATTCAGGGAAATGATATAGTCTATGCCCGTCTTAGCAAAGCTACCCTAAGAAAACTTTCCTTTTCTTCACCGGAAAGAATTGAGCAGAGCCTAAATCAAGCTAAGCATATGGTGCAGGTAAAGGAGATTGAATCTAGTCCGGCAAAGAGGGAAAATGGATTCAATCTGCTAGAGTATCCGTGGGATTTGATAAGACTAAATGCAGAAGCCATAAGAGCCGATTTTGAACTGGCGAGGAAAAGTGGCATAAAGGGCACGCTAAAGGAGGGTGTCTATCTGGTCAATCCTGGTCAGATTTATATAGGTGAAGGAACGTTCATTGAGCCAGGAGTGTTTTTAAATGCTGAAAAGGGGCCTATTTATATTGAGGAGAAGGTAAAGATTCGTCCTCCTACCGTTATTGATGGGCCATCTTATATAGGGAAGGGGACTATCGTTGATGGAGCAAAGATAAGAGAAGGGTGTAGTATTGGCCCTGCCTGCCGTATAGCCGGAGAAATAGAAGAATCAATCTTTTATGCTTATTCCAATAAACACCACGATGGATTTGTAGGTCACTCTTATGTGGGAGAGTGGGTAAACCTAGCTGCTCTGACCACCACCAGTGATCTTAAAAATACCTATGGTCAAATAAAGGTGCACCTTGAGGGAAAAGAGGTTGATACCTGTGAGCTCAAAGTGGGTTCGTTTATTGCGGACCATAGCAAGACAGGAATTGGGACACTTCTTGATGTAGGCTGCATAATTGGAGTAGCCTGTAATGTCTTTGGAGGAAATATTGTGTCTAAGTATATTCCCTCTTTCAGCTGGGGAGGCAAAGACGGATTTATGGAGAACAGGCTAAATAAAGTAGTCGAAGTGGCAAGAATAGTTATGGAACGTCGGAAAGTAAAACAGACTGAAATCGATAGAGACTTATTAGAGAAAGTGTATAAACTCACTGCTAAGGACCGAAAGAAATAGATAAGGATACCTCCCTGATAACTAAACTATTGGTAGAGACTTCTTCTTTTCCATTTATCGAGCGAGGGTGGATAACCGTTATCTGCGCAATTGAGGCGATTACAGAATTGACGAAAGAAAAGAAGATGATCAGAAGGAAGGAGCTGTTATGAAAAAGAGTATCAATTATTGGTCTTTTGCGGAAAAGTTGGCTAATGGCTCTAAAATGAGCCTGAAGAATTGTATGCAGCTAGCTAAGAAAGTAGGTTTTGAGGCAATAGAGCTAACTGTAGCAGAAAAAGGAGAGTTGAGCCTTGATTCTACCAGGCAAGATGTAGAAAAGATAGTTCAAGCAGCCAAAGAGGTAAAAATCGAATTGAGTAGTT
>Ga0315547_1003204_pt1 | contig 10827 bp, 7 predicted proteins | sample SalMarSW160240MG_2_FD_202542 | JGI IMG/M metagenome (GOLD analysis project Ga0315547, IMG submission 202542) | Salt marsh sediment microbial communities from the Plum Island Ecosystem LTER, Massachusetts, United States - Salt Marsh Sediment SW1601-240 ... | reverse complement strand
GAGATAACACCGAGATGGAGGCGACACTGATATCCCCAATAGCCATGGAAGAAGGGCAGAGGTTTGCTATCCGTGAAGGCGGAAGGACAATTGGCGCTGGTAGTGTTACCAAGATAATTAAGTAGGAAAATAGAAGTGTTTTTTATTGTTGACATCAAATAAATATAATGTTAATTTATGTGCTTGCGCTTTCTATTACTAAAAATAATAAACGGTGAAAAAATTTGAGGCAGATAATAATTCTTGCATGTACTGAATGCAAAAGAAGAAATTACAGTACATATAAAAATAAAAAAAATACGGCTGATAGATTAGAATTAAAAAAATATTGTAAATGGTGTAGAAAACACACTGTTCATAAGGAGACCCGGTAGGGCTGTAGCTCCAATTGGTAGAGCACCGGTCTCCAAAACCGGGTGTTGGGGGTTCGAGTCCCTCCAGCCCTGCCAGTAATTAAAAACAAAGGATTATTTAATGGCTAAGAGAAAAGTTTCAAGAAAATACAGAAAAAAGGCGATGATGGAAAGGCAGATGCAGGATAGAAAGACACCGCCATCGCAGCCAAAGAGAAAAATGGACTGGAAGCAGTTCATAAAAAGACTTCCTTCAAGAATTGTTAAATTTTTAAAAGATGTCGTGCGTGAACTGAAAAGAGTTAACTGGCCTACAAAAAAAGCGCTTTTGACTTATACAATAGTGGTTATAGTTACTATTATTATTTTTGCTGTTATTTTAGGTGTTTTTGACTTTGGCTTTCTACAGCTGCTGGATTTAATAGCAAAGATTTAACCTTTTGGTGATCTGAATGAGACCTAGATGGTATGTAATAAATTCATATGCGGGATATGAAAACAAAATAAAAACTAACATTGAGCACAGAATAGAATCAATGAATATGGGTAATAAGATTTTTGATATATATATTCCTAAAGAAGATGTTGTTGAAATCAAGAGCGGAAAGAAAGAGGTTTCATCCAAAAGAGTTCTTCCGGGTTATCTTTTGGTAAAAATGCATCTTGATGATGATTCCTGGTATGTGGTGAGAAATACCCCTGGAGTCACAGGCTTTGTGGGGAGAGAAGATAAACCAATTCCCCTGTCAGATAATGAAGTCAAAAAAATTATGAAAAGACAGGATACCGAGAAGCCCAAGCCTAAAACTGATTTTGAGATCGGGCAGCCGGTAAAAGTCACCACAGGGCCGTTCGCAAATTTTGATGGTACCATAAGTGAGATAAATCTGGATCAGGGTAAGCTGAAAGTCCTTGTTTCAATATTTGGAAGGCAGACTCCTGTTGAACTAAATTTTAACCAGATATCCAAAATATAATAAAGAATTGAAATATTTCTACAAGCATGTATAATACGGTGTTATTTGATCAGAGGTAATTTATGGCTAAAGAAATCATAGCACAGATCAAGTTACAGATTCCAGCGGGGCAGGCAAATCCTGCTCCTCCTGTAGGTCCTGCACTTGGGCAGCACGGCGTTAATATAATGGAATTCTGTAAGGCCTTTAATGAAAAGACGGCAAAAGAACAGGGGATGATTATCCCCGTGATTTTAACTGTATATAAAGACAGGAGTTTTAATTTTATAACTAAAACTCCGCCGGCTGCGATTCTTATAAAAAAAGCTTTAAATTTGGAAAAAGGATCGGGTGAGCCTAACAGGGAAAAAGTGGGAGAAATCTCAAAGAAACAGATTGAAGAGATTGCCAAAATAAAGTTAAAAGATTTAAATGCCAGGACTTTGGAGCAGGCAGTTAAAATAATAGAGGGAACTGCTAAAAATATGGGAGTAAAAGTAAGTTCCTAGTGTTTCCCTGTCTGCAGTTGCTTATTATGCTGATATAAAGTAGTAAAAAAAGGAAGGATAGCTTGAAGAGAGGAAAGAAATATTTATCAAAATTAGAGAACTTTGATAGAAGCAAACCGTTAGGACCAAAAGAAGCCATAAGCTGGGTCAAAGAAAACCATTATGCCGGCTTTGATGAATCCGTAGATATGAGTATGAATCTGGGCATAGACCCTAAAAAAGCCGACCAGCTGGTAAGGGGGACCATAGTCCTGCCTTATGGAACGGGAAAAGTTCTAAAAATACTGGTTTTTGCCCAGGGTGAAAAAGTGGAGGAAGCAAAGAAGGCGGGAGCGGATTATGTAGGAGGAGAAGAACTTGTGGATAAGATCAGCAAAGGATGGCTGGATTTTGGAGTTTGCATTGCGGCGCCGGATATGATGAAAAATATAAGTAAAATTGCCAAGATTTTAGGACCAAGGAAATTAATGCCAAACCCTAAATCAGGGACAGTTACCTTTGAGATAAAAAAAGCAGTAGAAGATTCAAAAAGAGGAAAACTGGAATACAGGACAGATAAAAATGGTGTTATACACAGCACCATCGGCAGAGTATCTTTTGGTTTGAAAGAATTACTAAAAAATTATGCGGCTCTAGTAGATGCAGTTATAAAGTCAAAGCCTGCTTCGGCTAAAGGTAAATATATAAAAAGTATCTATGTTTCGGCTACAATGGGTCCAAGCGTAAAAATTGACCAGAGTAAAGGTATAGAGGCGGAAGAGGTGGCCTAAGAAAATAAAAATGAGTTAGTCTAAATATATAATATAAAGTAACAGCCCAAGACAGTAGGTGTTATTAATAACTTAATTTCCTACCGAGGTTGATTTAAAATATGATTAAGTCGGCCTTAAAAGTAATTGGGGTCGATTTTGTTTTATATTTTTAAAAAAATGAGGTCAGGAGGTCGATTTGGCTAAAAAAGAAAAAATAGATGAAGTAAATGAACTAAGAGAGATATTTAAGAGCGACTGCAGTCTTATTTTTACCGATCACAGCGGACTTAAGGCTGAGGATGCTGTAAGAGTAAGAGACAGGCTGATAGAGATAAACTCATATCTAAAAATAATAAAAAACACTCTTGCACTTATTGCAGCTGAAGATGTCTTTAAGGATATAAATATTAAGGAAATATTAAAAGGGCCTACAAGTATTGTAGTAAGCAGTAAAGACATAATTTCGACTGCAAAGGTAATAAGTGATTTCTCAGAGGAGCTGGATGCACTTAAAATAAAAGCGGGAATACTTGAAAACAAGCTTTTAAGTTCGGAAGAAATGGAAAAATTAGCAAAACTGCCCAGCAGGGAATTATTGCTTGCTAATTTGATGATATCAATCAAGTCACCGATTATTAAATTAATTAATATTCTGGATTCTCTGACAAGGGGTCTGGTATTGGTACTGGATGCCATCAGGGAAAAAAAGAAAAATGTCAATTAAAGGAGGAACAATGGCTGAAGTAAAAAAAGCGAGTGAAAAAGCAGAGGAAAAAGAGAATAAGAGCGAGGATGAGAAAAAAGTGAGTGAAGTAAAAGAAGAAGTTAAAGCAACTGAAGAAAAGAAGGAAGAAGCAAAGCAGGCAGAGGAGAAAAAGGAAGAGGCTAAACCTGTAGAGGAAAAGAAGGAAGAAGCTAAGCCGAAGGAAGAAGTCAAGCAGGCAGAGGAGAAAAAAGAATCAGCTAAACCTGTAGAGGAAAAGAAGGAAGAAGCTAAAACAAAAGAAAAAGTGAAAACTACAATAAAAAGTAAAGTAATAAATGATATTCTGGGGGCAATAGATAAAATGACGGTCATCGAGCTATCTGAGCTGGTCAAAGCTCTTGAAGAAAAGTTCAAAGTAAGCGCTCAGGCTATACCGGCTTCAGCTGCTGCTATTGGAGGACAGACTTCATTGAAGGGAGGAGCACCCGCGGAAGAAAAGACAGAGTTTGATGTACAGTTAAAATCAGCAGGGCAAAAGAAAATACAGGTTATAAAAGTAGTCAGATCTCTGAGCAGTCTTGGGTTAAAAGAAGCCAAGGAGTTGGTTGATAAAGCACCAAGTATGGTCAAGGAAAAAGTATCAAAAGAAGAAGCTGAAAATATGAAGAAGCAGTTGGAAGAAGCAGGTGCCGAGGTAGAAATAAAATAATATTTTTTAATTAAATATATTTGCAAAATAGTTGACAATCGACTTATATTTGATAAACTACTAGTTTGTCAGTTTTTCCTGTAAGTATTTACCAGTGCTATTTTATATAGGTATTATTCCTGTGCATTGGTATTTATTTTAACTTAAACATATCACTTTTTACTGCTTTATTAAACTTAGAACATAAAAAAGGGGAGAACAAATTAATGCAAAAAATCAAAAAAATCCAGAGGCATAGTTATGGCAAAATCCTTAAAGTAATGGATATGCCGCATCTCCTGGACATACAGAGAAAGTCCTTCCAGTGGTTTTTAGAGGAAGGGCTCATGGAAGCTCTAAAAGATGTTTCACCTATTGAAGATTTTACAGGCAATATGTCACTTGAGTTTATTAATTATAGTTTTGATGATGTAAATTCAACTCCCGATAACTGTAAGATGCAGGATATGTCTTATAATGCTCCTTTAAAAGTCTTATCAAAATTTTTTAATAAAGAAACCGGTGAGATCAAAGAACAGGAAGTCTTTATGGGAGATTTTCCTATGATGACAGAAAAAGGGACTTTCATAATCAATGGGACAGAGAGAGTGGTGGTGTCTCAATTGGTCCGTTCTCCGGGAGTATATTTTGATACGGATATAGATAAAAAAACTGAAATAGATATCTATATGTGTAAAGTCATACCTACCAGGGGTTCATGGATTGAGATTGAAACCGATAAAAAGAATATAGCATATGTAAGGATTGATAGGAGAAGAAAATTTTTGCTTACTGTTTTCCTGAAATCAGTAGGATTTGGGAATAATAAGGAACTGCTTAGCCTTTTCGGACCATACGATAAAAAGGGCTGCATCAAAAATACCCTAGAGAAGGATTTCACCGAGACCGAGGAAGAAGCACTAATAGAAATATACAAGAAATTAAGGCCCGGAGAGCCGCCAACGGTTGAGAGTTCAAGGAATCTGATAAGCTCCTTATTTTTTAATCCAAAAAGATACGATTTTGGAAAAGTAGGCAGATACAAAATGAATCAGAAGCTGATAGACGAAACAGATAAAAATATCCTAAACAAGCTTAATGCAATTAATGCCAAAATCGGCATAGATACAAATGAGAAATATATACTAAATTGTAAGGATATATTCCTGATAGTTAAGTATTTAATACAGCTGATGGGTGGTTTAGGAGAGATAGATGATATCGATCATTTCGGCAATAGAAGGGTTAGAAATGTTGGGGAGCTTATTCAGAATCAGGTAAGGATCGGTCTCTCCAGAATGGAAAGAGTTGTAAAGGAAAGAATGACGACTCAGGAAGCCGGTATGATAACTCCTAAATCTCTTATCAATATCAGGCCGCTTGTGGCAAGTTTAAAAGAATTTTTTGGAAGCGGCCAGCTTTCCCAATTTTTAGATCAGACAAATCCTTTAAGTGAGATTACTCATAAAAGAAGGCTCAGCGCTCTTGGCCCCGGCGGGCTGAGCAGAGAGAGAGCGGGATTTGAGGTAAGAGATGTACATCCTTCTCATTACGGAAGGATGTGCCCGATAGAAACACCCGAAGGCCCAAATATTGGATTGATCGGCTCTCTTTCTACTTATGCAAGGCTGAATGAATATGGATTTATAGAAACACCTTACAGGAAAGTCATTAAAGGTAAAATAACAGGTAAGCTGGAATATCTGTCTGCAGATAGTGAAGAGAATTATATAATTGCACAGGCGACTGCGAAAGTCAGAAAGAATGGAAAATTTGCAGAAGAAAGAGTCATGGCCCGTATGGGTGATGAGATAGTGACTGTTGAACCAGGTATGGTGGATTATATGGATGTCTCACCAAGGCAAATTTTTAGTGCTGCTGCATCACTCATACCATTTCTGGAACATGATGACGCAAACAGAGCATTAATGGGATCCAATATGCAGCGCCAGGCAGTCCCGTTGATCGAACCCGAACCGCCGCTGGTCGGAACTGGTATGGAAGAAGAAGTTTCAAGAGACAGCGGAGTTTTGATTCTTGCCAGAGATGACGGCATAGTTGAAGAAGTATGTGCAGACCATATTAAGGTAAATTATAAAAGTGAAAAGGGTTATATTCATAATCTATATAAATTTAAAAGGTCAAACCAGGGGACCTGTATAAATCAGAAACCTATTGTAGAAGAAGGTGAAAAGGTTAAAAAAGGACAGGTGATTGCTGATGGCCCTGCAACCAGTTCCGGTGAACTGGCACTGGGAAAGAACCTGAGGGTAGCTTTTATGTCCTGGGAAGGATATAACTATGAGGATGCTATTATTATATCGGAGAGATTGGTAAAAGAGGACGTTCTCTCCTCTATTCATATTTCAAAACAGGAAGTGGAGGCCAGAATCACAAAATTAGGAGCAGAGGAGATAACAAGAGATATACCAAGCATAGGGGAAGAAGTTTTAAAAAATCTTGATGACCGCGGAATTATAAGAATCGGAGCCGAGGTAAAACCTGGAGATATATTGGTCGGCAAAATAACTCCAAAGGGTGAAACAGAACTAACAGCTGAAGAAAAATTATTAAGGGCAATTTTTGGTGAAAAAGCCAGGGAAGTAAGGGAAAGCTCTCTTAAGGTACCTCATGGTGAGGGCGGGAAAGTGTTAGATGTTCAATTATTTTCCAGAAAAAAAGGACATGATCTTCCGCCGGGGGTAAATGAACTAGTAAGGGTATTCATTGCTGAAAAAAGAAAGATCTCCATTGGTGACAAACTTGCAGGGAGACATGGTAACAAAGGAGTAATATCAGTAATTCTTCCCGAAGAAGATATTCCCTACACTGAAGATGGTGAACCAATAGATATAATATTCAATCCTCTGGGGGTTCCTTCAAGGATGAACGTAGGTCAGGTTCTGGAGGCTCATCTTGGCTGGGCAACTCATGAAGGCTGGAATAATAAAAAGAAAAATGGTGAAGAAGAAGGCCCTATTTATGTTTCAACACCTATTTTTGAGGGTTTTGTAGAGGATGATATAGTAAAGCTGTTAGAATCAGCCAGGCTTCCGAAAAGCGGAAAAACTGCTTTATACGACGGTAGGAGTGGGGAGAAATTATCTAATAATATCACTATAGGCTATGTATATGTTATGAAATTACTGCATCTGGTAGATGATAAAATACATGCAAGATCTACCGGGCCGTATTCTCTGGTCACCCAGCAGCCGCTTGGCGGTAAAGCACAGTTTGGAGGTCAGAGATTCGGGGAGATGGAAGTATGGGCATTGGAAGCTTACGGTGCTGCATATGCTTTGCAGGAAATGCTTACCATAAAATCAGATGATGTAACAGGGCGTGTGAAAACATATGAATCTATTGTAAAGGGAGAAAACATAGAAAAGCCTGGAATTCCGGAATCATTTAAAGTGCTTATAAAAGAAATGCAGAGCTTGGGCCTTGACGTGGAAGTACTTTCAGAGGAGGGAAAGGAAGTAAAAGTATCCAGGTCTGAAGATTATATTATGAAAACTGTTGAGGATTTGGGAATTGATTTAAAAGAAGAAAAGGCTAAAAAAGAAGAAGCGGAAGAAGAAAAGGCAGTGAAGAAAGAAGAAAAAGAGAAAGCAGTGAAGAAAGATAAAACAAAGAAGAAAAAGAAGAAGGTTGAGCAGAAAGCAGTGAAAGAAAAAGCAGGAAAGAAAAAGAAAGAGAAGAAGAAAGTAGAGAAGAAAAAGACAGTGAGTAAAAAAAGTAAAAGGGTATCTAAAGATAAAAAGGCTAAAGTAAAAAAGTAAAATAATAATCAATATTATTTGAATTTAATTAATTTAGGGGGATTTGGCAAATGGTTGTAAATGTGGACGTAAATAATTTTGATGCTTTAAAAATAGGGCTCGCTTCACCGGAAAAAATAAGGTCATGGTCGAATGGTGAGGTCAAAAAACCGGAAACTATAAATTATAGGACTCTAAAGCCTGAGAAAGACGGGTTATTCTGTGAAAGGATTTTTGGTCCTACAAAGGATTGGGAATGTTATTGTGGTAAATATAAAAGAGTCAGGTTTAAGGGAATAATCTGTGAGAGGTGCGGAGTTGAAGTAACAAGATCTAATGTAAGAAGAGAACGGATGGGGCATATTGAACTTGCTTCTCCAGTATCGCATATATGGTTTTTTAAAGGAGTCCCAAGCAGGATGGGATATGTTCTGGATATAAGCCCCAAGAATTTAGAGAAAGTTCTTTATTTTGACTCATATATCATAACCAGTATTAACAGGGAAAAGATAGATAGTGAACAAGACGAAATAAAAAAGCTATACCAGAAAGCATTAAATAAAGCAGAAGAGCTGCACCAGATGAGATTAGAAGAAATACAAGCAAATAAAGATGATATTGAGAAATTGGACCAGGAAATAAGTGATGAGGAAAATCCTGATAAATTTCAGGAGATGGACAAAAAAACAGAAGAAGATTTTGATGGTGATATTGATAAAGATGTTACTGAAGATAAGATCACTGAATTGGATTTAGAGGAAAGGAAAAACAAGATTATAAAAGAGACAGACATGCTTCTGGAAGAAGAGAAGGAAATATATAAAGAGGAAATCGAGCTGATAAAAAGAGCTGACACCTTTTTCCTTAATTTAGAGGAAAAAATGCTGGTTTCTGATGAAGCTTTATTTAAAAAAATGAAGGAAATTTACGGGCAGTATTTTAAAGGTGGAATGGGAGCAGAAGCCATAAAAGAACTGCTTAAGAATCTTGACTGTAAAAAAGAGGTGGAAGAGCTTAAGGAGACTGTAAAAAAATCCAAGGGTCAAAAAAGAAGCAGGAGCATCAAGAGGCTTAAGATAATATCATCATTTATAGATTCTGATAACAGGCCTGAATATATGATCCTGGATATAATTCCGGTAATACCTCCGGATTTAAGGCCGATGGTACAGCTGGACGGCGGAAGATTTGCCACCTCTGACCTAAATGATTTGTACAGGAGAGTCATTAATAGGAATAACAGACTCAAGAAACTTTTAGAACTGGCAGCTCCGGAAATAATCATCAATAATGAAAAGAGGATGCTGCAGGAAGCTGTTGATGCGCTTTTTGATAATGGCAGGAGAGGCAGAGCAGTAGTAGGTGCCGGTAACAGGCCGCTTAAATCCCTTAGTGATATGCTCAAAGGTAAACAGGGTAGGTTCAGACAGAATCTTTTGGGTAAAAGAGTAGATTATTCAGGAAGATCGGTGATCGTAGTCAATCCTAACCTAAGACTGGAACAATGCGGGCTTCCTAAAAAAATAGCTCTGGAATTATTTAAACCTTTTGTTATGAAAAAATTAGTTGATGAAGGATTTGCACAGAATATAAAGAGTGCCAAGACTATGGTAGAAAGGGCAAGCAATGAAGTCTGGGATATACTGGAAGAAGTGATTAAAAATCGTCCTATCCTACTTAACCGTGCGCCAACACTTCACAGGCTTGGTATACAGGCCTTTATGCCTGTTTTAGTAGAAGGTAAGGCGATACAGATTCATCCTATGGTCTGCCCACCGTTTAATGCAGATTTTGATGGTGATCAGATGGCTGCTCATGTACCCCTATCAAATGAAGCCAGAGCTGAATCAATGGTTTTAATGCTTTCGGTAAATAATATATTATCACCTGCCAACGGTGAGCCGGTTGTAGTTCCCTCCCAGGATATGGTCCTGGGAATATATTACTTGACTTCGGAGAGAGAAAAATCAGAAAAAAAAGTAAGGTTTTATAATAACACCCAGGATGCTATTTTAGATTATGATTACAATTTTGTATCCCTTCATACACCCATCAGAGTAAGGATCAATGATAAGATACTAAAAACTACAGTGGGGAGAATAATATTTAATAAATCTCTACCCGAGGATTATAGATTTGTTAATAAAGAAATAAACAAAAAAGAACTAATTACTATTATTTCTGACTGCATAGGTAAATTCCCTCAGAGTGTAGTTGTTGAAACACTGGATTCTATCAAAGAATCGGGATTTAAATATTCTACCAGGTCCGGTCTTACTATAGGGATTGATGATATAGATGTGCCTGAGGAAAAAGCCAAGATTATAAGCAATGTAGAGAAAAAGATTGAAAAAATTGAGGACTACTATAAGCAAGGTATGATAACGGAATTTGAAAGGCACCAGAGGTTAATACAAACATGGTCTCAGGCAAATGAAAGTGTGGCCAGTGCTATGGAAAAGAATTTTAATAAGTTTAATCCGGTTTATATGATGGCTACATCGGGCGCCAGGGGGAATATAAAGCAGTTACGCCAGTTAGCTGGTATGAGGGGATTGGTCGCAAATGCAAGAGGAGATATAATAGACAGTCCCATCAAATCCAACTTTAGAGAAGGGCTTACTGTTTTAGAGTATTTTATTTCTACTCATGGTGCCAGACAGGGACTTGCCGATACTGCACTCAGGACTGCTGATTCAGGGTATCTGACAAGAAGATTAGTCGATGTTGCGCAGGATACCATGGTGAGAATAAATGACTGCAAGACAGAAGGCGGAATAAGTCTATATGTTTTGACCCTGGAAGGTGAACCTAATACTAATTTAATAGGAAGAACCTGCCTGGAGAAAGTCAATAATCCCAATACAAAAAAGAATATAATAAAAAGTGACGAAGAGATAACTGAGAAACACCTGCAGAAATTTATACATGCTAATATTGAAAGTGTAAAAGTTCGTTCAGTTATGACCTGCGAAGCAGAATCAGGAGTATGCCAGAAATGTTACGGTAGAGATCTTGCTACCGGTAAAATAGTTGAGATCGGTGAAGCAGTTGGGATTATAGCTGCGCAGTCTATAGGAGAACCTGGTACACAATTGACTA
>Ga0315547_1003203_pt1 | contig 10829 bp, 7 predicted proteins | sample SalMarSW160240MG_2_FD_202542 | JGI IMG/M metagenome (GOLD analysis project Ga0315547, IMG submission 202542) | Salt marsh sediment microbial communities from the Plum Island Ecosystem LTER, Massachusetts, United States - Salt Marsh Sediment SW1601-240 ... | reverse complement strand
TTTTCTGAGATAGAAGTGTAGTTGGCCACATCAGCAAAAAGGACTGTTACGAGCTTACGCTCGCCCTCGATAGAGCTGCGGGTGGTGAGGATCTTATCGGCTAAAAATTTGGGGGTATAGGATTGTGGTTGATCGTAGTCAATCGGAAGGGTTTCTTTAGGTGTTTGCAGGTCATGGCCGCATTCATTACAAAACCTTGCCTCTGCTGGTAAAACCTGACCACATTGAGGGCATTTAAGCTCTAATTTTTCACCGCATTCGAGACAGTACTTTGAGCCCGTAGGATTCTCAAACTGACAGTTTGGGCATTTCATTGTATCCCCCTCGAAAGGTTTCAGTTTTTAAAGGATATACCCTAAGTCAGGATTATTGTAACGGGTACAAGACTCAGGCAAAATCGCCAGGGAATGTCAGATGTGCAATTCAAAGCGCAGAGAGGGGAGGTGTGATCCTGCCTGTGTTTGGCTGAATCAGTTTCACTTTAGAGAGTTAGAGGAGAATTTGTCAAGTATTTCTTTTTGTTACGATTTTTATGGGTTAACCGAGATCTGTATAACCTTATCGACAGATGTCACTATTTAGTAGGGAAAAATCAATATATTGTGGAAGGAAAAGGTAAGCGAAAATGTCAGGTTACGTGCCACATACTCAAATCTGGATAAATTTCAGCATACATATGGTATTGGAAGGTTCAATATCATTTTAAACTTGTCCGCTAAAATGAAGGCCTCCATAGAAGTCTTATATGATCGAATTTCAAACATCATAATTACACATTTCAAGATGAATTAAACAATGTTGCTCCGCCCCAGATTATACCATATTTGTATCGCAATTAAATAAAGCTTTCTATCCTTTAGAAGGTATAAAGTTCATCTACACTTCAGCAGTTGTGATATCTTGTTACCGATTATTCAATATAGCAATTATTCCATTGAAAATGTTGTTATTTCAACAAGTTTTAGAAATTCTGATAGATAGAATTTGTCATTCTTCCAGAAATGAATGTATGGTACTATTTAAAAGGATCTCGCCATTACCATTAGGCCTTTTGGGAAGTGAGAGGTAAAAATTTCCCTCTTTTATTTTTCCTCTTTTAATACATCCGTTTCCATATATCCTGCATTTGATAGATAATTCCTCCATAGCTTGGCTTGTTTGGTCTTGAGAAAGTATTCCACGTTCGATCAGTTTAGCTATAGCCTTAATCCTAAAGCGGTCCATGCCTGAGAATTTCCGGGAGAGTTGATCTTCATGTCCTCCTTCTTTAACAACCAACCCCTTGTCAATTAAGTAAATAGGGTGCCGGCACGATATTCTCAACCACAGATCAAAATCTTCAGCTGCTGGAAGGGTTTCATCAAAAAGACCAACATCTTCAAAAAGAGACCTCTTTATAATCACGCTTGATGGGCTAACCAGGCATAGCTTTAACGATTGCGCAAATATATTTCCTGATGGTTTTTTGTGTCTTTTCTTTGGGTTGACGCGTCTACCATTTTTTATCCATATTTCTTCTGTCTGGCAGGCTACAGTATTAGGATTTTGATCAATAAATTCTATCTGAACAGATAACTTTTCATTAAGCCAGTAATCATCAGAGTCTAAAAATGCAATCCAGGGTGCTGTTGAATCCTTTATTCCTCTATTTCTGGCTGCTGATACCCCCATGTTGTCCGACTGTCTTATATATTTTATCGAGGACATATATTTGGACAGAGCTTCATGGGTATTATCAGTTGATCCATCATCAACTACAATTATCTCGAAATCTCTAAAACCCTGGTTAAGGACAGATGACACTGCCCTCACCACCTTCTCAGACCTGTTAAATGTTGGAATTATTACACTAACCGTGGGCATTCTCTAAAACAATTCCCATATAAATGCAAAAAACCCTGCCAAAAGGAGATTGACTTCAGCAATAGATTGCAAGCGATATCCATCTCTCATCCACCCCTTATTGTAAGCTTCAAGATAAGAAAACGAAATAAAGAAACAAATAATAAAAAAGTAACCTAGATTTGAAGCCATCCCTATAGCAGTTGATAATAGTAACAATATACCAAAAAGACTGTTTAATAATAGTAAAAGCTTAATAGCCCTTTCCTCTCCCAAGGCAACTGGAAGGGTTTCCTTTCCAACTATTAAATCCCCCTGTATATTGAGGATGTCAAAGAGGCCAGACCGTATGTAACACATAGACGAGACAAAAAAGAAAGAGATCAAAACACCAGGCCAAAAAGGCTTCGGCCATCCGATAATAGGAAGTAGCGAGCTGATTGTACCCCAAGCCAAGGCCTCTGCTATATTTTTTGAACCAGGAAGGTCCTTTATTTTTCCATAACGCCCCAGATATCCAAGTCTCCATGGTATTATCGGAATGCTATAAATCAAGCCAAGGATAGTCAAAGCAAGAAAAAGCAGGAACTGTGCTATTCCCAAAGAAAGTGAGAGAATTAGGCCTGCACATATTCCTATCAGAGAGGTAATTATAAGAAATGTTTTGTGCGTGGTATAGAAAAGTGCTGTACTAGGATCGTTATATGCACTGGCCTCTTTATCAAGAAAACGATTAAGGACATGCATGCTAAAAACATACAACAGGGCAAGAAATGGATGGATGAAATCAGCATTTCCTCTTGATAGAATAAGTCCGGCATAGGTAAGAAAAAATACCCCTATAGCCTCAGGAAGGGTTATCTTGATTAAAAATTGAAAACTCTTTTTTAATACGCTTCCCAGTGGATATTGCCTGGTTTTGCCCATTGTTTTTAATCTATCAGTCACACTTTTAATCATCCAATTGGGTGTTGAGGCACCTGCTGTAACTCCAGCTGTTTCTGTTGATGAAAACCAGGAGTTCTGTAGCTCCTTCTCGGTCTCAATATGAAACGTGGGTTTACCTGTTGACTGTGATATCTGGTATAGCCGTTTAGTATTACCACTGTTATATCCACCGACTATTACCATGCTATCAACCTCAGAGGCCAATGATCTGACTTCTCTCTGCCTTTTATATGTTTCATCGCAGATAGTATCGAATATTATAGCGCCTGGATATTGATCCTTAGTAGCATTTATTATTTTTTTGTAGGCATCTACATCTTGTGTTGTTTGAGATACAAGAATTAATTTTTTCTTGTCAGAAAGTTTTTCAACATCTTCAACAGAACTTATAATGATACCCTGGTCCTTGCTATAACCCATCAAACCAATAACCTCCGGATGTTTGGCATCTCCAAATATGACAGGTGTATAGCCTTTGTTGCTATATTTTTTTATTATTGCCTGTACCTTTGCCACTCTCGGGCATGTTGCATCAATTAACTTGAGATTCGAAGACCGTATCTTTTCTCTTTCGGTTGGTGTAATACCATGAGCCCTGATAATTATCCTTCCTTTGTCATGCGTATTAATATCTTCTTTGACATCCACCCCTTTAGATCGAAGGAGATCTAAGACCTGTTGATTATGGATTATAGGGCCATATGTGAAAAGCTTTCCATCGCCTTTGTTTGCCTCAGCCAGGGCAATTTCCATTGCCCTTCTCACTCCCATGCAAAATCCAGCAATTTTTGCTAATTTAACCTTCACCAGCCATCTCCTCCCTGATGTATCCAAAGTATTTGTCTATAATAGAGATCAATTTTTCTCTTCCATCTATCTCTGAAATAAGCCCCCTTAATAATCTTCTATCTGGAAGGCCTTTTGCGTATAAAAGCAGTAAGCCTTTTATAATGCCTGTTGCCCTATTTTCTCTAAAATATTCTATAAGAAGCGAATAATGATCCATGATTAACTGATATCTTTCATCCAGGTTCGGGATTTCAAAACTTCCCTGACTTTCCATATCTAAGATCTGCTTGAAAATCCATGGATTAGTTAACGCTGCCCTCCCAATCATAACAGCATCACAGTTCGTTTCAGAGCGCATCTTTAAGGCTAAAGAAGGTCTTGTTATATCACCATTACCTATCACAGGAATTTTCACTGCCTTCTTTATCTTGGCAATTAAGGCCCAGTCAGCATTTCCATAAAATCCTTGACTGGCAAAGCGTGGATGAATGGTAATCCCATCAGCTCCACTGTCTTCAATTATGCTCGCAATCTCAAGGGCATTCGCCTCTTCTGGTGACCAGCCAGCCCTGATCTTTACCGTCAATGGAAGGGGACTACTTTTTCGCACAGCAGCGAGAATCTTCGCCACCCTCTTTGGCTCCCGCATCAGGGCTGCTCCTGACCCTGTTTTAATAACTTTTTTTACTGGACACCCCATGTTAATATCAACAATATCCAGCCCTTTTTCACCTACCATCTGCGCCGATAGTGCCATTGTATCCGGCTCAGATCCAAATAGCTGTGCACCAACGGGTCTTTCAGAAGGATGACTTTCGAGATAGGCTTGGGTTTTTGCCTGCCCCCTGGAAAGACCAATGGCACTGATCATCTCTGTAATAACAAGGCCGGCTCCCATTTTTTTAACAATAAGGCGAAATGGGAGGTTTGTTTTTCCTGACATGGGGGCCATTATAAGCCAGTTTTTCATATGTAATGTGCCAATAGTTAACATAATTTTATTCTAAATGAATCCGCCTTCCATTACAATCTAATAAAAGATCTGTCTTCTTCCTCTTGACTTCAAAAGGGCTTTCAAATATTTCTATCTAAAAGATCTTAAACTGGAGGAAATAGATGGAAAAAGATTTAAAGGATAAAATAGAGATTGTTCAGGGAGATATTACAAAGATGGAGGTAGACGCCATTGTAAATGCTGCTAATACTTCACTTTTAGGTGGTGGAGGTGTTGATGGGGCAATACACAGGGCAGCTGGCCCGGAACTCCTTGCTGAAACCAGGACGATAGGTGGTTGCCCAACTGGTGAGGCCCGCGTAACAAAGGGATATCGGTTGCCTGCCAAATGGGTTATCCATACAGTCGGTCCAATCTGGTCCGGTGGATATGGAGAGGAGGATGAGTTGTTGGCTAACTGCTATATGCATTGCTATAAAGCAGCATCAAAGTTAGGTGCAGTAAGCCTTGCTTTTCCATCCATAAGTACCGGTGCTTACCGATTTCCCCTGAAAAGAGCAGTAAATATTGCCTTAAGAGAAACTAAATTCTTCCTTCAACACAACCAATCCATTAAAAAAGTTATCTTTGTCTGTTTTGGTGGTGACGTGTATAAAAAATATCAGGAACTGTTTAAAGAGATCTTTGAGTAAGGAGCCATAACCCTTTTTGTGTGCAGCATAATTAGTGCCTGAACGAAAACTATCCAAAGCTGTCATTTCGAGCGTAGCGAGAAATCCTATCGTATTATTATTGAAATCAGAAATTTACAACCTGCAAAAACACTCCCTCTCCCTTGATGGGAGAGGGCTGGGAAGAGGGTGAGTAAAATTGATATTTCAAACACTTATCCTCCCCCTCCCCTTTGTCCCCTCCCACGAGGAGAGGGGAAATATGGGTTTTTCCAGGCGTTCAATTATCAGTTTGTAAATTTCTGTCAAATATAAAATTTCTCCCTTTGGTCAAAATGACAATAAAGAGGGCTTTTCGTTCAGACACTAATTAAGAAATCGCAATTTTCAACTCTTCCCAATGTGGGCAACCCTATGCACTGGATCTGTATTAAGGTCTGCCTTTGTGGGCGTTAACGCCTTTATTTTATTGCCATATTTCGCCTTTTATATTAGAGATACCTACAAATCATAACCTGCTGTCAGGCATAACAATAGTGACCAAGAAATATAATAACATTTTAGATACGATTGGAAATACACCTATCGTTCCAATAAGGCATCTTAACAAAAACAATAGGGTCAAGGTCTTTGCAAAGCTTGAATGCTTCAATCCCGGGGGATCGATTAAAGATAGAATAGCCCTGTCCATGATAGAAGAGGCAGAGAGAAATGGTCAATTAATCAAGGATAAAATAATTGTAGAGGCCACAAGCGGCAACACTGGAATAGGACTCGCCCTTGTTTCTGCCATTAAGGGTTACAGCCTTGTGCTAACCATGTCCGATTCAGTTAGCGAGGAAAGAAGAAAGATACTGAAGGCATTAGGTGCAGATCTTATGTATACATCATCCCGTTTAGGCACCGATGGCGCTATTGAAGAGGCATATAATCTGGTTAGAGAAAGCTCCGACAAATACTGGCTGGCAGATCAATTTAACAATGAAAGTAACTGGATGGCCCATTACAACGGAACTGCTGTCGAGATTTGGGAACAGACGGGAGGAAAAGTTGCCATGGTGGTATCCGCTATGGGGACTACAGGCACAGCAATGGGCCTCTCTAAGAAATTGAAGGAATATAATCCAAGAATCGAGATAATCGGAGTCGAGCCCTATCTGGGACATAATATCCAGGGAATGAAAAATATGAAGGAATCCTATCGGCCTGAAATATTTAATAAAGATTTTCTGGATCGCATCGTCCATATTGAAGATGAAGAGGCCTTCCAGACGACAAGGAGGCTTGCCAAAGAAGAGGGCATCTTCGTTGGTATGAGTTCAGGTGCAGCCCTGGCCGCTGCTCTTAAGATAGCACAAGAGATAAAAGAGGGTGTCCTTGTGGTTATCTTTCCAGATGGCGGTGAACGATACTTGAGTACCAATCTATTTATGGACAAAAAAAAGACTGACATCAAATTCTATAATACATTGAGCAGGCAAAAAGATGTCTTCATCCCCATAAAAGAAAATGATGTCTCTATCTATTCCTGCGGACCCACAGTATCAAAATTAATAGATCTTGCTAATTGCAGAAGATATGTCGTCGCTGACCTCATGAGACGCTACCTTGAGTTTAAGGGTTTTGCTGTAACACATATAATAAATATTACTGATCTGGATGATAAGACCATCCAGGGAGCAGAGGCAGCGGGTGAAGAAGTAACCACGTTCACCCAAAAATATTATCAAGAATTCCTTAAAGATATGGACAGTCTTAATATCAAACGGGCAACCAATTACCCCTTGGCAAGCGAACATGTTGAAGAAATGATAGATATTACTCAAAAACTTTTAGAAAAAGGTTTTGCCTATGAAAGATTACATTCTGTTTACTTCGATATCTCCCGTTTTAAGGACTATGGTAAACTTTCAAGGGTAGATTTAAACAAAATCAGGGTCGGCAAAACAGTTGACCTTGATAGTTACGAAAAAGATAACCCAAGAGACTTTACCCTGCTTAAGAGATCAACATTGAATGAACTTAAAAGAGGGATATTCTTTTCTACCAGGTGGGGAAACGTTCGACCCAGCTGGCACATAGAATGTGCTGCTATGGCTATCAAATATCTTGGCGAAACCTATGATATTCATACTGGTAGTACCGACATGATCTTTCCACATCACGAAAACGATATAGCTATATTAGAATCCCTTACTGGTAAACCATTAGTTAACCACTGGATTCATAATGAATTGGTAAAAGAAAAAACTATCACCCTTAGAGATGCACTTAATAAAGGCTATTCTGGAAGAGAAATTCGATACTGGCTTATCAACATGCATTACAGAAAAGCTATTGATTTTTCATGGTCAAAGCTAACTATAGCAAAAAATACCGTCTCCCGTTTAGATAGATTTGTGCATAAGCTCCGCTCCTGCCAAAAAGGCCTGGTTAATAGCGAAATCGATCAATTGATCTATGATCTTAGACATACATTTATACAGGCAATGGATGATGATCTTAATATTGCACCTGCCCTGGCTGCGCTTTTTGAATTTATGCATCATATCAATTGTATAATGGATTCCAAAGGCTTAGACCCATCTAATCGAGATAAGATTGAAGCTATTCTATCCAAGCTCAACTCAGTGCTCATGGTCATGGATCTTGCAGAGCCAGAAGCTTCAAAAAAAATAGAGAACTTAATAAAAGGAAGGACCGATGCTCGGCAAAAAAAGGATTGGGCAAAGGCTGATAAGATAAGGAATGAACTAAAGAAATTGGGAGTTGAGATTGTTGACACAAAAGATGGAACAAGGTGGAGAAAGATTACATGAATACCTTAGATGAGAAAATGATATCTTATGGCGGTGTCTTTCTGAAGAAATTCCAACCTTGATGATTAATTATCGCCGCGCCCTATTTCCTGTGCTCATTCATTTATAAGCTTTAATTTTCACTTCCGCCATCAAACCCCCAAAAATTCTCGACACAACAACAATCTAGCCTACCCGAGACGTGCCACACTCTTTATATCTGTCTTCGCTATCTTTTTTTTCTCAATTGCTATAGAACCTCATAAGACAATAATGGTTGCTTTCCCAATAAAAATAAGTGGTAATGGAAAATCCGAAAATATTATTCTATCACTCCTCAAGGGGGAAAATTTTCGAGTTTTCCAGAGAAAAAGCAAACAAGGAATAGATTATGCATAATACTGAAAAGAGAAAGGGGATAACCAGAAATATTGTTCTCACTGGTTTTACATCCTTTTTTACAGATGTTTCCTCTGAAATGATTTATCCCCTGCTACAGGCCTTTGTGAGCATGATTATGGCTTCTAAAAAAGCTCTGCTGGGCCCCATTCTGGGAATTATTGAAGGGATAGCAGAATCCACAGCCAGTCTGCTTAAAGTTTTTTTTGGCTACTATTCTGATAAGATTCAAAACAGGAAGCTTCCTGCTATTGCAGGTTATAGTACATCCGCTCTGGCAAAATTTCTTCTCCTCCTCTCTTTTTTTGGATGGTATTTCGTTCTCCTCGCCCGTTTATTTGACCGTGTCGGAAAGGGGATTCGCACAGCCCCCAGGGATGCACTTATCTCAGAATCTGCTCCAAAGGAAATGCAAGGAAAAGCATTCGGTTTTCAAAGGGGAATGGATTTTGCCGGCGCCACACTAGGTGCCCTTATCTGCTTCTTTCTTGTTCTACATTTTATAGATCCTATTACCAAGACTCTCAAAAATCTGAACTCCTTTTACACCTTGTTTCTGATCTCGATTATTCCTGCCTTAATAGGCGTAATCTTTCTATTTTTTATCAAAGAGAAAAAGCTTCAACCTGCTCAAACAGCAAAAAACAAAAAGCCCAAACCAAACATGAATATCCGTCAATATGATAAGAATCTTCAAATTTTCTTTCTTGCCCAATTTATATTTACCCTTGGAAACTCTTCAAACCAATTTTTGCTGCTTCGCAGTATGAATTTAGGGTATGCTCTTTCTACAGTGGTACTCATGTATCTTGTCTTTAATCTTTCCACCTCTCTCCTCTCCACTGCATTCGGTTCTCTTTCTGACAGAATTGGTCGAAAAAAGCTTCTCATAGCAGGCTATGGACTCTATGCAGTTGTATACATCGCTTTCGGTTTTATAAGCCATAAGACCAATTTCCTTTTGTGGTTTTTTTGGCCTGTGTATGGAATCTATTACGCAATGACAGAAGGAACAGAAAAGGCCTTTGTCTCAGATATTGCTCCAAAAGACTCAAAGGCAACTGCCCTTGGATTTTACCACACTGTTGTAGGGGTCGGGTTACTCCCTGCCAGCATCATTGCTGGAATCCTCTTTTCCCTTCTTCCAAGCGCTCCATTCATTTTTGGTGGAGCGTTGGCTTTTTTCGCCGTGGTTATTCTGGGTTTCTTTGTTAAAGAAAAAGGATCGGGAGGATTAACACAATCCTGAAAGCCCTGCGATCTTTTTCATCACATTATCAAGAAATGGGCTTGCAGGCACTGATGGATCTGAATAAATGGCCCTACCGAAATTGATCCGAACCAAAGTTCGCACTCCTTTTCCCGAATAATTCATGCCCACAGGAATAAAAGGGATGGAGAAACGAGAAAGAATGAACCTCACAATTCCTGCATGTGCAGGACCCATTTTATTTCTATAGTAGGTGCCTTCAGGAAAAACTACAACCCCCTCACCTTTTATTAAAAATTTAATCATAGCCTTCAGAGATTGTCTGCTCTCCAGAGGACGCTGCCGGTTTAAAGGAATGCCCCCAAGAGATCTTATAAACCAGTTGCTGAGAGGATTCTTGAATAGATCATCTTTGGCTACATAATAAAGAGGTCTAGGCGTTGCAAGGCTCAGCAGGGGAATATCCACCCACCGCTGGTGTTTTGGTAAAAGAATGAAGGCGGTCTTTTGAGGCAGGTTTTCCATTCCTTCCGTTTCCAAGCGAAAGAATGGGGACAGTAAAATCCTACTCGTAGTTTTTGTAGCCTTCAAGACCCAGATTTTTCTAATTCCCATAAGCGCTCACCAGAAGTATTCATAAAAACAGATTTATTAAGGCTCACATGGAATATTGACATTGTTAATTCTTTTTACACACGTGTAGAGTCCTTCGTGCGGCGGTTTGCGAATAACAGGCTAAAAAACGCAGCAATGTCTACAATTTGGGTTCCTTCCACCAGGGGTAAAAATCCGACATGTCAGCTGAGGCCCTCAGGGTGAATTTTGGCGGGCGTTTATCCAGGAAGCTTTGAACGCCCTCATAGGCATCTGCCAATCAGATTCTGCTTTCCTCACAACTCTGATCAGCGGAGGTTAGTTTGTCAAGAATAATTTAAAAACCCTTTTAAGAATATGATTCGAGATTAATCTGACTCACGAATCTACTTAACATTTTATAAATACACTCATACCTGGGAAAATTAGTATTATGTCCGTAGAATTTTTTTGGGATATTTTTGTTAAATTGTTTTAGGCCCCTTTTTTTATCCCCTATTCTAGTGCCCTGTCTCAGAAATCCTCTCCCTGATTCAGCAGTTTAAGATAACTCGAAAACCTATGATTCTAATCCACTAAAAAAACCGTAAGTCCATAAATATAGCTTGACAGTTGTAAAAACA
>Ga0315547_1003202_pt1 | contig 10830 bp, 7 predicted proteins | sample SalMarSW160240MG_2_FD_202542 | JGI IMG/M metagenome (GOLD analysis project Ga0315547, IMG submission 202542) | Salt marsh sediment microbial communities from the Plum Island Ecosystem LTER, Massachusetts, United States - Salt Marsh Sediment SW1601-240 ... | reverse complement strand
AAGCTGCCTTTACCATCCTCATGCGGGGGGAAAGAACGGTGCCGGAGTCGGCAAATTCTTCCGAGACGTATGACCATCGTCCCTGCTCGGTGCAGCTGACGGGAATGACGGTTTCTGATTCTTTTTTTAAAAGGATGGTGGTATTGACGACTCTGTTTTGTTTTGCCCCCACCAGTTCCTCACCATCAAGAAGAAGAACAGAGACTTTCGCTTTGTTTATGACTTTAAGCTCAGGCACAGAACCGCCCTCATCTACCTCTTTAACCTTGAGCAGTTTCTTCTCCAGTGCTTCTTTGAGGGTGAGATACTTTGGACTTCCGTTGATAGATGTGAGGAGTGGAATGACCCCCATGTTCTTGAATGATTGCAATTCCCCAAATCCCCAAACTCCATTTTTTCTCCTCGATGGTAGTTTATCTACATATCATAGGGGACGGTTTTAGACAGATGATGTTTCAGAGCCGTATTCTCTATTGAAAAAATAAAAACCCACTCTTCCAATTTTGAAAGAATGGGCTCATTAACACATAACCTTAACTGCGATATTTGTTTTTGACTGGAAGGTCTCGATTTGTCCCTCCTTGTCGTTTTGAATAATCTCTCTTTTCGCTTACCTCCCCTTATGGATGACTCATTTATGTCATAGGTAGAATTATAGCAAATTTATAGTATTTTGTCAAATCCAATAAGACATATGCAGTGCTCCTTTTGTTCACCTGTAGACTTTCTTATATTCCTTTATTTCCTGCCTATAAAGTCAGTAATGATGATGGTTTAAGCATGCTGTCCGCTGTCCGGACAGTCACTTTGCTTTGAAAAGTTCCCTACTCCATCTGCTCGTCCTGCATGTTTTGCTGAGGAGAGGTGGACAACCAGATGCCATGGATATATCTTTTTGCAGGTACCTCATTTGTCAAACAGATAGCTTCGTATATGATTTGTATAGAAGAAAGCGAAGGGGATAGCAGGATGTCTTTATATCGTTCAACACCAGGGAGGTCTGAATATGATGGATATTGCTAGATACAATAGTCAGGCATGGGATGAGGAAGTAGAATCAGGAAATGTCTGGACAAGACCGGTATCGCATGAGCTGATTCGGAAAGCAAGAGGCGGGCAATGGGAAATCTTTCTTACTCCGGTGAAACCGGTACCACCTGATTGGTTCCCTAAATTAGAAGGGCTACGAGTACTCTGTCTTGCTTCTGGGGGTGGACAACAAGGTCCCATTCTTGCTGCTGCGGGGGCCAGGGTAACGGTCTTTGACAATTCAAGAAAGCAGTTAGAACAGGATATATACGTGGCAGAGCGTGAGCATCTCGATATTCGAATAGTAAGAGGCAACATGACTAATCTAGCTGCTTTTTCAGATAGTAGTTTCGATTTGATTGTGCATCCTGTATCAAATACATTCGTTACTGACATCTTACCGGTTTGGAAAGAGGCTTACCGGGTTCTCAACCATAAGGGCACCCTCATATCCGGTTTTGACAACCCGCTGATTCACATCTTTGATTATGAAGAGTACCAAAAAGGAATCCTCAAAGTATCGTATTCAATTCCTTACTCGGATATCGAGAGCTTGGCAAAAGACAAGCTAAAGAGACAGCTTGAAGCCAGAGAACCACTAGAATTTGGTCACACTCTTGAAGATCAAATCAAAGGACAAATTGATGCGGGATTCATCATAACCGGATTCTATGAAGACAATAGTGCGGGCAAAGAACTGCTTGACCGGTATATAAATACATTCGCGGCAACCAAGGCAGAAAAGGTTGATGTCAACAAGAGGTTATAGGAAATTCTTGAATTGCCAAGAATGATAAGCATTGTTTATGTATAGACATAGAACAGTTCATAAAATACCTTTATCTCTACGATAACATAGAATAAAAAGAGGAGGTTAGAAAAAGGAGGAGCCGTCGCAGTAAGGTAATCGTGAGGAGAGAAAGGAAGCAAGAAGGGGTACAAGACCGAATATAAACTAAACCCCTTCCCCGCTCCAAATAGGCAGGTCATTCAAAATCGAATTCAGTTGGCATAAAGCCGAAGAATGAATTCAGACCTTCCTGGAAATCCCATGCCACTGGCAAAGGTAGCCGCGACACACAGCTAAATAGGGACAGCGCCCATTTATTGATTCTTACTTGTGGGACAATATACCCATATCTTCAAGAAGTTTCTTCCAGTGTAATCTTTAGGACACCCCAGGCGTTACCTTAAACCATCCTTGTCTTCAGAAGCACATTCCGATAATCTCCCTATCAAGTAGGATGATGAGGAAAACCTATTCTTGCAACTCTTGATATGCGTGGCATGCCAAAAGCTTACATACAGCGACTCAATCTATCAATAATAATAAGCCCTGTCCCTATTTTTTCTGGAAAAGAATAAGTGGGATGAGCATTGATGAGGTTTTAAACAGCCCAAAAAACCTGAGCCGGGTAGACTTATTATTTGAGCAGGCCATAGGGAGCTATGCCTCAATCAAGAACTTGCAAATGCTCTCAGGATCGATAATTCAGACGTTGGTGCACCTGGGGGGACGATACAATGTTAGAACTTTTTTGGAAGAAGATATAGAGATCCCAATCTACCACATTCCGGTACAACAGCGGGTCAGAGCGTGCTAATCCAAATCTGACCACTTGGCAATTTGATTTGGAAAGAGTGGTTTAATAAATACAGCCAAGCAAAACTGCCCAGTTATTTTGCTGACCAACTTTCGGCCCCGAGGCCATCATTTCTGATACGTAACAGGGTTGACGAATGGGAAAAATATACTATAATAAAGGTACTTAGGAAATTTTCCTAAGTAAGTCAAACTTAAGAGGTTATAGATGCTATCTAAGTCGCCAGGAAAGCCTACATTAATTCGGGATATAAACAGGTCAATGGTTTTAGAAACTATAGAGAAGGAAGGTCCTATTTCACGGGCAGACATTTCCCGGCTAACCAAAATAAGCTCACCCACCGTCTCATTAGTTGTTGAGCATTTTTTAAAGAAAGGAATAGTCAAGGAGAAAGGAATGGGCAAATCTTCCGGCGGGAGAAAACCCACTTTAATTGAGCTCAATCCTAATGGTGGATTTGTCATAGGTATTGATCTGGGTGGGACAAATATAAAATTGGTTCTGGTAGGCCTGGATGGTAAAATTGTCAAAAAACTGAAGGGTCCGACTATCAATTCGAGTTCGAAGAATAAAATACTGGATAGATTAAGAGAATTAATCCATAGTGTGATTGATGAATTAGACGCAGACAGAGATCTAATTTTAGGGATGGGAATAGGCGTTTCTGGGGTAACCGATGAATCTGGTAGAGTTTCCTTTGCCCCTGCCCTGGGATGGGAAGATATGCCAGTGAGAGATCTATTGAAGGAAGAATTTAAAATTCCAGTGGCAGTGGAGAACGATGTTAACGCAGCTGCATTAGGGGAGAAGCTATTCGGCGTGGGTAAGACGGTGAAAAATTTTGTCTTTGTAGCTATTGGGGCCGGAGTTGGAGCCGGGATTATCATTAATGGAGAACTCTACAAAGGCTTCGCTAATGCGGCCGGAGAGGTGGGTTATCTTGTCATGGGGGATGGATACTTGAAAGATTACCGAAAAGGATTTGGCTGTTTCGAGAGTTTGATTTCCGGCTCGGCTATTGCAGCAAGAGCAGCAAACCAGATGTGCTCCTATGATAGTGCATCTATGGGGATAGCTTTTCGCCAGGATAAGAACATTACGGCTAAAGATGTCTTCGAAGCTGCAAAGAGAAAAGATAAGATTGCCTTGAAAATAGTGGAGGAGGTGAGTAAATATCTGGCCATGGGATTAGGAAATATATCTGTTCTGCTGAATCCAGAAATGATAGTTTTGGGTGGAGGGATTTCTAAACAGGAAGATATTTTACTGAAACCCCTGAGGGAGATGATTGTAAAGATAACTCCCATTCCTCCCAAGATTGTAATATCTTCGCTGGGAGATGATACTGGTGTTATCGGTGCTGCTGCCATAGCCTGGGACTTGGTAAAGCATACAAGCCTCATAAGTTGAAGATATGTTCTTGAAAGAAAAGCTAGAAGTAAAAGGTCTGAGGGAGGTGGAAGAATAAATAGACCTATCTAGCTTGGGAATAAAAGAAAGTTCTCAAGGAGTGTGGAATAAGTGCCTTCTCTAATGGGGAATTTTCAACAGAAGTTTGGATCATGTCAGCAAAGGAGTATAAAAAAATGAAACGTAAGAAATGGATGATGATGGTTTGTCTAGTGATGGGATTTTGGTTGGTATTCTCTCTTCAAGTTGCTTTTGGGGTGACCTTGAGGTTCGCTCACTCAACTACAGGGGGAGCACAGCGAATAGTCTTGAATAAAATTATTGCTGCCTTTGAACAGATGTATCCCGATGTTAAAGTGAAGGAAATTGTCCAAGATGCTGATGTATATGAGGATGAAGGTCTTATCACTCTGGTTCAAAGTAAGACTCCTCCGGATGTTTATTTTCAGTGGGGTGGTGACCTAGTGCGCTTGTATGCTGAAAGTGGGTTTGGAGCAGACCTAACTGCGGCACTAGAAAAAGGTGGTTGGAAAGATACCTTCTTAGATGCGGCTTGGCCTGATGCTATGTATGAGGGTAAAATATACCTCATCCCTACCAATTTAGATGTGACTACAGTACTGTGGTACAACGAAGTCATGTTCGAGGAGGCCGGTGTTACTGCGCCTGAAACTTGGTCTGAATTCATGAATGTTTGTGCTAAATTAAAAGAAAATGGAATAACTCCGGTAATCGTTGGAAACAAAGAGCTTTGGCCTTTGGGAAACTGGGCCGGTCATATAGTAGGGAACGCAGGGGGTGCAGATCTCTATGATAAGGTGTTTACACTGAAGGAAGATTTCGCTAATCCAGATTTTATAAGAGCTTTCGGTTTGTTCGAAGAGATGGCAGAAAAAGGATACTTTAACGAAGGGATGAATGGCATGGATGCTGATCCAGGCATGATGGGGTTTTTCCAAGGGTTTGCGGCTATGCATCCTATTGGCAGTTGGCTTGTTCCTGAAGCATTGACTTCGGCTCCTGAGGATTTCCGATATAGTGCTTTCAATACTCCGGCAATTTCTTGGGGAAAAGGTGAACAGCCAAGTATAATTGGACTATCTACTGGGTACATGATCCACGCCGAGAGTCCGAATTTTGATGTGGCAGTATCCTTCCTGAGGTTCTTCACCTCTTTAGAAAGTCAAATACTACAGGCTGAAGCAGGAGATTTTAGTTCAGTTAAAGGAGTTATGGAGATGGCGGAAATTGATCCTAACACTGTGCTTCTTGCTCAAATATTCCGAGATGCTGTAACTATTTTTGCTCCTCCAGATACGGGTTATCCCGTAGAAATCGCAGATACGTTCTATCAAGGAGCAGCGTTTGTAGCTGGCGGCGTGAAGAGTGCAGAAGAAGCTTTAGAATGGGTGGATGCACAATTAGAGGCACGAAGACAGAGATAATAGATAACCTTAAACTAGGGCAACTCGGATAGAGCTGGGTTGCTCTAGTTGTTTTTTTTGGCTTCGGTCCCAAAGTTAAGTTTTTCAAAGAACGATTTATCAAGTAAATACTTGAACTCAAAATATTAAGAGAGGAGAAATAATTATGGCGTTTTGGCAAACAAGGTTTGGTAGAGAAGGGGTAAAGTATTTATTTATAATTCCAGCCTTTGCTTTTTTCCTCATTTTTTTACTCATTCCAGCAATGCAGAGTATCTATTACAGTTTTTTTCAATGGACTGGACTGGGGAAGCCTGTTTGGACAGGGATTACTAATTATATACGAGCGTTCAAAGATGAGATATTTCGCCTTTCTTTCATTAACAACATCTTATACATTATGGGCACCTTTGTTGTAGAGGTGGGCTTTGGATTACTGGCTGCCCTCATTCTTAATCGTAAATATCCTTTGTTTGGGCTATTTCGTGTAATGTTTTTCACTCCTGTAGTGCTCAGTATGGTGGCCGCCGGTTTACTTTGGAACTTTGTCTACGATCCTAATTTCGGGGTACTCAATGCCATACTAAAAAGTATAGGATTATCTAGTGTAACTAGAGCTTGGTTGGGGGATCCTTCTGTAGCCTTAATCGCAGTTACTGTAGTTTCTGGGTGGAAATACGCTGGATTCTACATGATGATTTTTTATGCAGCTCTTCAGCGTATTCCTCAAGAACTGTACGAGGCAGCTCGTCTAGATGGAGCCTCCTGGTGGACGAGGATTACGAAGGTTACTCTTCCTTTATTAAGAGAAAGTGTAGTTCTTTCTTTTTTGATATGTGTAACCGGTGGATTTAGTGCCTTTGCTGTGTTTTATACCATGACTAATGGGCAACCTTACCATCGTACAGAAATCATGACTACATGGATCATAAAACAGGCTTTTGATAGAAATAATATGGGATATGCGGCAGCGTTAACTGTGTTTTTGGTTGTCCTGGTGCTTGCCTTTTCCATAGTTTATTTAAAGAGAACCGGAAAAAAGAAAGTAATAGAGTACTAGGAGGTTCGTAAATGTATACACGGGGAAGCTTACCTCGGAAGATAGGTATCTATGTCATTGTTTTGATTATGGTGGGTTTAATGACTTATCCACTTATATGGATGATTTATTCCTCGCTTAAAACCGACCGCGAAATATATCTCTTTCCCTTCTCCCTTCCTCATGAGATGCAGTTAGACAATTGGGTACAAGCTTGGAAATTAGGAAATTTAGGTCGCTATTTTATCAATAGCGTATTTATAACATCTGTATCTGTTTTTTTAGTTGCACTTATATCCAGTATGGCAGGATATGCTTTTGCCAGACTTACGTTTAAAGGCCGAGATTTTTTATTCTATACATTTTTGTTAGGGTTGATACTCCCAGCGCAGGTACTAATCATTCCTCTATTCACTTTTTTTGATAAAATAGGGATTTTAAATACTTATTTTGCCCTGATACTCCCTTATATTGCCTGGGGCCTTCCCTTGTCTATTTATATTTTTAAGTCCTTTTTTCTCACCCTTCCTGAAGATATCGCAGATGCGGCAAAAATTGATGGATGTTCCTTATTCGGCCTATATTGGAGAATAATGTTACCTCTGATCCGCCCTGCTCTTGTAACCATCGCTATATTGCAAAGTATAGGTATATGGAATGAGTTTCTCCTGGCCTTGTTGTTTATTTATGATGATGAATTAAAAACAATCCCTGTAGGCCTTTTAGCTTTTTACGGTTATCATAATGTTAACTATAAATTGGTTTTTAGTGCATTATCTATCACTACTATACCAGTCATTATAGTTTACTTTATATTTGAAAAGCAAATTGTAAGTGGATTAACTGCAGGAGTACTAGATTAGATTTAACTTAGAGGAGGAGAGAAATTATTATGCAAATAGCTGTAAGTAGCTGGAGTCTACATCGAGAGTTTTTCAAAAAAATGGATTTATTGAAATTCCTGGAGGTATGCAAGCAAAGGTTTGAGATAAGTGCCGTTGAACCTTGCCAGATGCACTTTTCTTCTTTGGAGCCTTCTTTTTTGAACAAGATGAGAAAAAAAATAGTTGAACATAACCTTGAGGTGGTAAATATTCCTGTAGATATTGGGGATATCTCCCAGGTGAAGGAGAAAAACAGAAAAAAAGACATTGAGGCTTTAAAGAGATGGCTAGATATAGGAAAAGAGCTGGGTTCTCCTTCTATCAGAGTGAATACAGGGGAAAGCGAGGATCGTTTTGCTTTAGAGAGGATAATTCTCTCCTACCAGGAGTTGGTGGACTACGCAGAGAAGATAGGAATGAAAGTTCTCATAGAGAACCATGGGGGAGTATCTAACCAGCCGAAGGCAATCCTTAGAATTGTTGAGGAGGTGAATTCACCTAATCTCAGGACTTGTCCTGATTTTGGAGAATTCTCTCCAAAGGAAAGATACAAGGGCTTACAGAAACTTGTTCCTTACGCTTTTTTAGCTCATGCAAAAACTTATGAGTTTGATTCTCGAGGAGAAGAAAAAACTATAGATATAAGTCGTTGTTTGTATATTTTACACAAGGCAGGGTATAAGGGGTATTTATCTATTGAATTTGAAGGTCGTGGGGACCAGTTTCAGGGAGTAATGAAAACCAAAGCTCTGTTGGAGAGATATCTTTAGATAGAAATAGTATATCTACAAAAAAATTAACTGGAGGGTAAAATGCCAAAATTAGCTCTAAGAGGTGGAGAGCCGATTATGAAAAATGGGAAAATTCCCGAGAAAGTTTTCCAATGGCCAGTCTATGATGAGGGGGATAAAAAAGCTCTTCTAGATGTTTTAGAAAGAAGAAAGTGGTGCCGCTTATATAAGGGTTCAGTGACAGAAAAATTTGAAGAGACATTTGCACAATTTCAAGAGGCAAAATACGGTGTTGCTGTAGCCAATGGAACAGTAGCTTTAGAACTGGCCTTAAAAACTTTAGGGATAGGAGCTGGGGATGAGGTTCTGGTTCCTGCTTCTACCTTTATTGCTACAGCTAGTGCTGTGAGCGAAGTGGGAGCTATTCCTGTCTTTGTAGATATAGATCCAGAAACTTATCAAATTGATCCCACCCAGATAGAAAAAAGTATAACCAGACGAACCAAGGGGATAATGGCGGTGCATTATGGAGGATATCCTGCTGATCTTGATACTATTCTTCCTTTGGTAAAAAAATATGATTTATTTTTAATTGAAGACTGCGCACATGCCCATGGGACAGAGTGGAAAGGAAAAAAGGTAGGAGCCAGAGGGAATATAGGATGTTTTTCTTTCCAGGAAAGTAAATCTTTGCCCTCTGGAGAAGGGGGGATTATCCTTACTAATGAAGAACACCTGGTAGAAAAAGCCAAACTTATTCATAATATAGGAAGAATTGTGGGAAGACCCGGGTACGAGCATTATATTTTATCTTCCAATTATCGCTTAAGTGAGTTTCAAGCTGCTTTACTTCTGGCAGGGATGCCCAGATTAGAAGAACAGACCAACCATAAAGATAGAACTGGAAAGTTCTTAGCCAAAGAACTGGCAAAAATAGAGGGAATTAAACTCCTAAAGCAGGACTCTCGTATTACTAAAAGGGGATATTACTATTTTGTCTTAAGATACGACAAAACTAAGTTTGATGGAATTTCTCGGGACCGTTTCTTAGAGGCTTTAAAAGCGGAAGGGATTCCTGCAGATAAAGGGTATGGGATTCCCCTTTATCGTCAGCCAGCCTTTAAAAAAGAAAACATTAAAAAAGCTTATCCTAACAGATTTTCCTCCTTTCCTGATTATGAAAACTTATATCTTCCGGCAGTAGAGAAAATCTGTGCCCAAGAGCAAATTACTTTACCACATCAAGTACTTCTTGCTGAAGAGGAATATCTTCAAAAGATAATAATAGAAGCGGTAGTGAAGATAAAACAAAACATTGATGAACTCCATGAGTAAGAAATAAAATGTGGAATGAGAAGAAGATGTTGGGCGTATATGTCAACAAGAAGATGCAATCCTAAAAAAACCAAGAGAAGTTAGCAAGTGAGTAAGCAGTTAGGGGTAGGATTTATAGGGTCTGGTTTTATAGCAGAATTCCATGCTAACCTCACTTCCGCATTTCTAGAAAGAAATGTGGTGTTTATGGTAGTTTGCGAGTCCGTTCAGTCACTATATTTGGAATATGCCATGTTTTTACAGGTTTCATAACTTCAGAAGGAATGCTAAGATTCTTATAGATTTCAAGATGTTCCGGTTCGGCATTAACTCCTTTGCGAATCTTTAAGATTTCTCCACTGGTGGTGGCTAGGATTACTGTTGCTACCTGATGAGTTTTTAGGGTGTCCTTGACTGTAAGCCATGAGGTATGGATACCCTCATTAAGAAGAGTCTTTTCAATAGCTACTAAGAGATGATAAGCAAGTATACATAAGAAGATATGGGTTTGAACTCTTTTCTTAAGTTGATGAAATATTGGTCTTTCACATAAAGGGCTTTTCATATTGCGAAAAGCATTCTCACATCTGGTTAAAAGAGAATAGGTGCGCCAGATCTCATCATCACTCATGTCGCATCTATCGGTCCGGAGCATATAGCTTCCATCTAAAGATTGGGCAATAGACTTCTTTTCAGTATTCTCTCTATAAGATAACTCTTTCATGAGACTATCATATTCTATTCGGTAGTAACGGGTTACCCGGGGGTATCTCTCCTTGATTCTTCCAATCGCCTCATAGATCTTCTCTTCCTTTTTCAATCGTCCCGTGCTAATTCTTTTGGCTAATTTTTTAAGATCAGCTATTAACTTCTTCTCGTGGAATTCCCTGATTGCCTTATCCTTTTCGCTTCTTCCCTCGCTAATACAAAGGGCTAAGAGCTCATCGCCTTTTTGGATTTTCTTAACCAGAACACTTGATTTCTTCTTAGAAGGATTTGTTGGCGATACACTTCGTATTACCTCACTAAATCCCCCTTTTTCAAACTCATCAAGATATTCATTTCTCTCGGCTTGTCTGGTGGCAACAATGTAATGATATCCCTTTTCTTTAATCTCATCGATATTGCCTTGAAAGGCCATACCCCTATCCACAACGACGGTTGCTCCTTCTCTTTTACCTACTCGTCTCTCTAGGGTATCAAGCATCTCAGTGAGGGTGGTCGAGTCTTTTCGGTTTCCAGGAAAGATCTCATGTGCTTTAGGGAAGCCATCTCGATCAATGACTAAGCCTACTACAACTTGCTTGGCATCGAATCTTTTGTCTCTTGAATAACCCCGCTTTGCCTGGGAGTTCAAAAGACACATTCCTTCAAAATAAGTAGAGGTTAAATCAT
>Ga0315547_1003195_pt1 | contig 10841 bp, 7 predicted proteins | sample SalMarSW160240MG_2_FD_202542 | JGI IMG/M metagenome (GOLD analysis project Ga0315547, IMG submission 202542) | Salt marsh sediment microbial communities from the Plum Island Ecosystem LTER, Massachusetts, United States - Salt Marsh Sediment SW1601-240 ... | reverse complement strand
AACCTAAGTAAGCACTAAGCTAACAGGTCCTAAACCTGTCCCGTTTGACCACTCCGGCATACCCGCTTGCAAAAATCAAACAAACCAACTATATAAAAACTTTCTCAATCCTGTCACTTTTTTCCAAAGTCAATTAATTTTAAAAAGAACTTTTTTAGAAACAAAAATGGACGATGAAAAAATGCCCGCAGAACTTGTAATAAAAATTATAATATTAATTTTAATTCTATTAATTCCAACAATTTTATTTCCTCGTTTTGAACAAATTGGTTTATTATTCATTTTTGGTATTTTAATATTTTTAATAATTTTTTCAATTCAAGATAAAAAACTCAAAAAACAAAAAGAAAACAACTTCCTAAAACAAGACGATTCCTGGTTTAAATCAAAATACAAACTATCAAAAGAAATTCCTTAATTTTGTTTTATTTTTTTCTTTGCTTCTGCTTCTTTTTGTTTAATCTTTTCTTCTAAATCTAATTTCTCAATTAATTCTTTATACCGATTACGAATTGTAACTTCTGTTATTCCGGCAATATCTGCAACTTCTCTCTGGGTTTTTTTCTCATCATTCATTAAAGCAGCGACGTAAAGTGCTGCAGCAGCAATTCCTGCAGGTCCTCTACCAGAAGTTAACTCAACACCTTCAGCATCTTTCAAAACTTTCAAAGCATCATTTTGTGTTTTAGGACTTAATTTTAAAACAGAAGAAAATCTCGAAACATAATCCTTTGGAGAACTCTGCGCAACTTTTATTCCTAATTTTCTTATAATAAATCTGTAAGTCCTTCCAATTTCTTTTCTCTCAACATCTGAAGCAGTAGCCATTTCATCCAAAGTTCTCGGAATATTATAACTTCTGCAAGCAGCATACAAACACGCAGCAATTACTGACTCCATACTTCTTCCACGAACCAAACCTCTTTGCAAAACATAATTATAAATTCTTGATGCCTCATCACGGACAACATTTGGCAAATTCAAATAAGAAGCAATAACCCTAAGTTCTGCCATTGCCAATCTCAAATTCCTCTCAATAGATGTTGAAACCCTTTCCTGCCATTTTTTTAATCTTAAAAATTTTCGGGTTTGTTTTGGATCTAATCTATAAATATCAGAAATCTCTCCCACATTTGTTGTTAAACCCTTGTCAAATTTCTGCATAGAAATCGGCGCACCACCACGCCCCTTTTTCTCTGACTTGTCAAATTTACCAGACAAATCAACACCAGTATCAACCATTTTATCCTCAACAACAAGCCCGCAGTCATTACAAATCACTTCACCAAGATGAGAATCATAAGTCAAATTTACACTATCACATTCAGGACATCGTCGTATGTTTGCCATGTTAGAATTTTACTATTTTAGAGTTTAATACAATGGTTTTTAAAGTTTTTGTCTTTATAAAGTTTTCGGCGAGCGTCGTCGAAAAAAGGAGTGAAATTTTCTAAAAACTATTCAACTAAAATTCCATTAACAGCACCTTCCTGAGTCGGTCTGCTTGTTATTTGAACATTGCCTAAATCTGTATCAACAATTGTTCCTTTTGTAATAACATTTTGTCTTGCTAAGAAACGATTTGAAGGCGTAGAAACAACATTCTTTATCTCGACTTTTTTCGTCTTGCCTTTTGTCTGAACATTAACAAATTTAGCCCTCAAAAAAAACGTTTTCAAAATACCACCTCTTACTCGAAGAGTTTTTCTTTTTTCTGAATCCGAAAGCTTGACAACTTTTTTTTGCCCTGCTCGCTCATTTTTCTTTTTCTTTCTCTGTTTAACATATTTTCCTCCGGAAATTTTTTTTCCTTTCTTTGTTGTCATGTTATTTTGATTGAAATTTGATTTAAAAACCTTACTAAAAAATTTCGTTTTAAATAAAGAGAAATATTTAAAAACAAATTCGCAATAAACAAATTATGGTTAATGGAATTGAACGACCTCTTGACCTTTTGAACAACTCAAAGGGAAAAGAAGTTCTAGTGCATTTGAAGGGCGAGAAACAGTTCGTTGGAACTCTCCTTGCTTTCGACATCCACATCAACTTGGTGTTGGACAATGTCAAAGAAATGCAAGATGGAGAAATGAAAAGAAGTTTGGGATTGACTTTCCTTCGGGGGGATACAATCATTTACATCTCTCCTGCTTCAACAGCACTAAAAGAATAAGTAGCGATTTGCCTGTTTAGATTTCGCTGGGCCGTTTTCTGGCTTGTTATTGATAGTGAGAACTTTCGGAAGTTTAATAAATAATTTTTCTTTCTATATTCAATGGCATCAAAAATAAAAATAATATTCTTAGGCACAGCAGCGCAAATCCCAACTGCAAAAAAAAACCACACAGGAATTCTTCTGACTTACAAAGATGAAAATATTTTAATTGACTGCGGTGAAGGAATTCAAAGACAATTCAGAAAAGCAAAATTAAATCCATGCAAAATAACAAAAATTCTTATAACTCACCTTCACGGCGACCATATTTTTGGACTTCCAGGATTATTATCAACTCTGGGTTTTAGTGAATACAATAAAACATTAGAAATCTACACTCCAAAAGGAACTAAAAAACCCCTTGAAGAATTTCTAAAACTTTTCAAATTCGAAAGAAATTTAAAAATAAATGTGACAGAAATTTCTTCTCATACAAAACCTTTCTTTGAAACAAAAGAATTTAAATTAAATTCTGAATCTATGAAACACAGAACACCAACAAATGCTTATTCTTTTGTAATAAAAGATAAAATCAGAATTGATAAAAAAAAGCTCAAGAATTCAAAGATTCCTGCAGGAAAGCATCTTTCAGAATTGCAAAAAGGAAAAGACATAAAAATTAATGGAAAAAAATATACTGCAAAAAATTTAACTTATTTGGAAAAAGGAAAAAAAGTTTCAATAGTTCTTGACACACTGGACAATAAAAAAATTGTTCCCTTTGTGAAAAATTCTGATTTATTTATATGCGAATCAAGTTTCTCGTCGGAAAATTCAAAAGAAGCAAAAGAACATTTGCACATGACAGCAGAACAAGCAGGAAAAAATGCAAAAAATGCAAAAGTAAAAAAATTAATCCTAACACACATCTCCCAAAGATATGATTACAAATTAAAAGAACTTTTGCAGGATGCAAAAAAACATTTTAAGAATATTGAGATTGCAAGGGACTTTGATGAAGTAATCTTATAAAACAAAAACATTTTAAATAGTTCTTCAACTAATCTATTATAATCAAAAGCTCCGGTAGCTCAGCCTGGATAGAGCGACTGCCTTCTAAGCAGTAGGTCGCAGGTTCAAATCCTGTCCGGGGCATCCTCAGAAGGATTTGAACAAAGTTTCGTTCGGCCACGCTTGGACGGACGACGCGAAAATCTCGCAGAGATGTTTTCAGCACAAATCCTGTCCGGGGCATCCCCTCAAAAATGCGCGGATGGCACAGCGGCTACTGCAATCGGTTGCAGCCCGATTTTTCCTGGGTTCGAGTCCCAGTCCGCGCTTAAAGACTTGAACTTGTTTCGTGCCTGAACTTTCTCAAGGGTTCAGGTGCGACACGAAAATCTTTGATTTTCAGTACGAGTCCCAGTCCGCGCTTCATACAAAGTTTTCAATAAAACTTTGTCCGAGACGAGAATTCGAGTCCCGAGTTGTTTCGCGAGATCAAAATTGCGAAGCGTAGCATGAAAAATCCGAGCGAGGCAAGGAGCAAGTCCGCGCTTCATGTTTGCATTTCAATTGTTTTAACTTTCAAATAATAACAAAACAGAAACATTTATAAAATCAGAATTTCTAAAATTTTCATGAAAAACAAAACAAAATTAGGACTTGCAGGAATTGTTTTAGCAACAACTTTAACAGGAAATGCAATTGCACAAAAAAATTACATTGATGGAACAATAAACAATGTCGAACTTTCAGACAAAAAATCAGATTCAAACTACAAAGTTCAGGGAACAGTTTATTTTGAAAAAGCAGGAGTAAACACAGGATTCTATCACAAAATAAACAAAGAGCAAAACAATGGAGAATTAGATTTTGCTTTAGTCCCTGAAAAAGAAGCATATTTCTTAGAAGATTCTCATGGCAACACAACACTCCTACCTTCAGATTATAAATCAAGCGATTACATTCCAACAGCCATTCCAACAGCAGTAATAAACAATAAAAAACGTCTTCATATTTTTGAATTAACTAATCTTCCAAAAGAAATAGAAAAAGAAATTCTAAAAATAACTTCAAGAGCAAAAAATAAATCAAGAAAAAATTCAGAAAGCTCATTTGGATACACTTATGAAATATATGGAAACGATATAAAATCAAAACTCCCTCGTGAAACAATCAATAGACAGAATTACATTTACATAAATTCTGATTGGGGAGCATTCATTGATACTTCAAATAATCAAACAAGCAAAGAATATTTAAGAAACAGCAAAGACCTTCAAAAAATATTGCTTATTCCAGAAGAATCATTAAGCATTGGAATAAACCCTTCAACAAAAGAAATAATTCTTACAACAGACGATGCATTTTACAACCCAGTAAAAGAAAATCTTCAAGTTCAAATAAACAAAGAAAAACAAGAAACTTCTGAAAATTATTACATTGTAAAACCCGGAGATACTTTTTGGAAACTCTCAGAAAAATTCTATGGAAAAGGAAAAGAAAATGTTACAAAACTTATGAAAAAAAATAATTACAAAAACGGAAAAGATTTGAAAGCAGGAGATAAAATTATTTATTGAATTAATTGAAATTACCTATTAGAAATAAGAATTTCTCTAAGTTCTTCCATTGTCCCGCCTTTTTCCAATCTTCCCTCAGTATCATCAACAAATAAAGAACCAAAAGCATAAAGCGCACTTCCAACTCTTGTAGGCAACATTTCTTGATATTGTTCTTCTGTAATAAATTCATGTATGTAAAGATAATCAGTAAAAACCCTGTTCTCAACATAAGTAGAATATCTTTCAGTAGAACCAAGCCGATTAACATAATCAATATAACACTCTATTGAATCAACATCAGAACAAAGAGAAGGCAAGTTTTCTCTGAATTCTAAAAACGCAATAAGATAATCCAAATCTTCTGAAAAATCCGCAAGATTGTTTTCATCCTCACCAGAAATAAAATTAAATTCTTTTGAACTTAAAATTCCTAAATCTTTTAACTCTCTCACAACAACAGAAATGGAAACATCTTTTCCTTCTTTTCTCTTGTCCTTCAAATATTGAATTATAGCAGGAACATTCTTTGTAGAAAATTTCTCTGAAGAATAGACTTCAACATTTCCAAAATCAGAATTTTGATTAAAAAGATAAACCAACCCTTCACCATAATTTTTGTTCTTAAGTCCACTAATAAAACTTTCAAAGTTTTCCATGTCAATTTTTCCCCTGTATTTTGTAACTCCTTCTTCTTTAATTACATATCTTGAATTGGTTTCTTTTTCAATAGAAAAATTATCAACTTTAATCCAATCAACATCTCTGTCTAAATCCAATGCCTTAAAATACCAACCCTCATTTTCAGAATAATTAAAATAAATTCTTCCTTCATCCTCAAAAAAGAAATAAGGATTTTTGGAACTTACAGGAAAATAAATTTTTTCTGTCTTTAATTTAACTCCTTGTGCAATAACAAATTCTGTCAATTCTTCCAAACCTTTAGAATAAGATTTTCCTTTCAAACCCTTAATAAAATTCCTTATCTCCAAATCAAGATTTCTGTAAATATCTTCTTTATAGTAATCCTCATTAATTTTATCCAAATCAGCTTCAATCCACTTGCTTTCAGCAGAAATAGAAACAGGTTTTGAACCAGAAGAAACATATGAAACAGTTGAAGAAGATTCAGAAATTCTCCAATACCAAGATGATTCTGCAAAAACAAATTCAAAAGATTGCTGAGTTACCTGAGTAACCGAACTTTCTAAAAAGGAAATCACAAAAAGAGGATTACTGGATTTAATTATGCTTGTTTCTGCATCGGTAATTGTTCCTTCTGTTTCTTCTTCATCTTCTGTTGTTCCAGTTTTCTTAGTTGAACCTTGAGGTTCCCAAATTACAGTAACAGGATTATCTTCTAAATTATAACTCTTGCTGTATCTTAAAGGATTTCCACTTCCAGGACTATCATAAACATTTGCTAATTTATCACCTTCATTTGCCCATGAACCAAAAATAAAATTATGCCCTCCAGTTGATGAAACAGTATTCGCATTATAAACCTGAACTAAATCTCCTTGTTTCAAATCATACTGCTCTCTTGGACAATCATAGCAATTTCCATTAGAATCTTCTTTGCAACCACAAGCACTGCAACTTGGCTGGCTTCTTTCTTTTGAATAACCAGCAGAATAAACACAAACAGGATTTATATCAAGTTTATCATAAAAATATCTAACACTTGTATAACATGTTGTACCACAAACTTTTCCAACCATGCTTTCTGCAAGCTCAATTATTTTTTTCCTTAAATCTTCCTCTGAAATTTCTTTAATTTCTTCATCCCCTTCACCTTCTTCAACCTCCCCAGCAGAAATAACATCTCTCTCTGAAACCAAATTCTTCAAAGCCAAAATACCAAAAGCATTTCCACGAAGCCAATACAATTCTGCTTTCTGATTACTGTAAAACACTTTGTCAATTATTTCATTAATTAAAACAACTTTCTTCTCAGAATCACCTTCAGATTTTATTTCTGAAACCTTCTCTGAATAACCCTGACTATCTATATAATTTCCTGATTCAGTCAATGCCTTAAGATAACTATCTGAATTATCTTCTAAAGCTGATTCTTCAATATTCAAAGTCCTTATTGCATCTTTAACTGTATTAGTATCAATCCAGCATCTTACACTCTGGTCTCCGCAATAACCAACATCTCTCCATCGTGCATCTTCTGTATTCCAGTTTGCATCTGTTTCTTTTCCAGGATTCTCTGTTGCACAAATTCGTGTAATTCCGTCGGAATATAAATCTGTATCAGTTAAACCCTCTGCAATATCCTGCAAATTAGGATTAATCAAACTATACAAACTTGCAGTTCCTGATGTACAATCATCCTCTGTCTTAACTTCTGAAGTTGCTTGTTCTTCTAAATACAAATCATTCAAATAATTCTCTGCAAAAGACGTTGAAACTTTTCCAAAACCGCACTCAACAGCACCATTCACAGAAATGCACAATTCTGTATAACCTGAAGCAGTTGTAAAATCAGGTGTCTCAGTTACATAACTTCCTGCAGAAATATAATCTGAAGCAACCAAATAAGTTGATGAAAAATCCTGATAATAAGAACCAGAACTTCTTCTCAGATAAACCTGATAAGTTGCTCCAATATCCTCACCAGAATAAATATAATAATAAACCTTGTAATGAGATTGCGGAGGATTTGTTGCAGTTGTCAAAACTGTTTCTTCAAAACTTCCAGTGTATTGTGCAGGTGAACGGGGAGTAGTCAAACTCTCCAGCAAGTCAGCACCAGAAGTATAAACTATTGACGCTGAAACCTTGCAAACCGCACTTCCTGCTTCTTCAGCACTTCTAATTTTAAATGCTTTATATGACTCTGCAGCATAATATGAAGTAAAGTAATCAACTGAATCTTTTGCATTTTGCCATGCAGATGAAAATCCTAAATATTCAGAACCTCCCCTAACACCCTCGCCAGAAATTGAACTAACTGCTTTTGAAATTCCAATCTTTGCCAAAGGAATTGCTTCTTTCCAGAAAAACTCACACGCATAAATACTATGAATCCTGTCACAAGTCCCTGTAACCTCGCCATTATCTAAATATTCCTGCAAACAATCTCTATATGATTCTTCAATATTTACCCAACTCTCCAAGCCAGCCTGAACACCAGTTGTGCAAATTGGCAAATAAATTCCTTCTTTATAATTTGGAGCACAAAGCAAAATACTTCCTACAACACCTGTCTGAACAACATCTGAAACAGGATAATTTCCTCCAAAATCACAACGCGACGACGGACAAACAACAGGGTCACAAACATTAAACAACAATTTGCAATCTTTTGGAGACATATAACTCTCGCATTGAACTTGCGAAGACGACGAAGCTGGCTTCCCAACATCATACCCAACACCATCAATAGTAACAGTACTGACACCATTCCTGTATGCATCCTGCGCCTTTTCAACAGAAGTTTGTGCTTTTCTCAAATAAAAATTTGTTTTATCCGGGCTCAAACCCCCAAATGTAACAACATCATGAGTCAAATCATACTGCTGACAAACATCATCTCCAAAATCATTTGAATAAAAAGAAAATTCCTCAAGCCCGTTTTTACCAACATTGCAAAGCCAAACAATCCGAACTTTTCCAGAAGCATCATAAGCAGCAACACCTGAATCAGCATCTTTAATTCCAACATACCAGCCATCTTCAACATCCAGAGGAACAATCGCAGGATATTCTTTGTAACTTCCTGACTCATAATAGATTAATTCAGCGTTCAAATAACCATTTTCAAAATCTCCTGAATCATATTTCTTAAAATAAACATTTAAAGGGATTTGATTCAATTTCTCCAGTAATTTTATCTTTTTCACCATAAACAAATAATGTCTTTCCACTAATCTGGTAAGTTCTTTTAACAACCCCATCTTTTCCATAAACAACTAAATAACTTTTTGCACTTGAAGAATCTTTCACAACATAAATATAATCAGATGAAGAAATCTTTGCACTCCCATCTCCATAACCATAACCACTGTAACTTGAAGCGCCAAATATTTCATATCCTGTAATTGCAATTTCAATTTCTTTACTTGTTCTGTCTAAATTCATTATTGCATAACTATTTTCCAATCCACTTGCAGATTTCAAATCCTGTGCAGCATTAAAACTCTGTGCATTAATAACCAAATCACTCAGAGCAGAATACAAATTATCCTGATAAAATTTTGTCTCATCTTTTTCAGCTTTTTTATCTGTCTCCAAAGCATTTGAATAAAGTTCTGCATAACGCTGAATATCTCTCAAATCCTGTGAATCATAAACTCCTGAACTAATTGCTTCATCTGAATCCAAAAGCCCCTGAATATCCTCAACATTAATTGAATCTCCTTCACCTTCTGAATTAGAAACACTGCTTCCGACATTATCCAAAGAATTAGAAACTTTCCTTGAATATTCTTGTGTGAATTTTGTTGAATTAATAACTCCATTTGATGAAGTTGCTTCCTGCAAAGATTTTATCTGCTCATTTTGTGCTTCCATGATGCCTTGCATTTCATCAACTTGAGCATCAATTGCATTTGCATTTTCAAAAAAACAATCTTCTAATGAAGTGTAAGGTTTACTTGAAGCAGAAGAATAAGTTCCTGTTGCAAGATATTGGTTACACCTTTCTGTCCAGCCACCCTCGCTATTCATAACTTCTTCACGGGCAATTGCACTTCCGTCAGAATTTTTAATTAAATTCTTTAAAGTCAAATAACCACCTGTTGCCAGACAAACTCCTCCAAGCGCCCGATTAAATTTATCCAAACCATCAACAACTTCATTGAGCGTCTTCATAGAATCATTCAATGTCTCAATCCTGTTATGAATCATTTCATCAGACAGCAAAATGGTTCTTTTTTCAATTCCAATTTTAAAATTAAACTTTGATTCTGATTGCTGATAATTAAAACTGGGAATTATTGTAATCTTTGCATTTCTCTCAATATTTGTATCAATCACAGTAAAAATATGCGCACTTCCAAAATTATCTGATTCATCAATTTCCAAATTTTTCGTGCTTGGTTCAAAAGCCTTGCTTGTTGCAGTTTCCTTCAAAGCATTAACTTTAATTTGTGCAGAATCTTCATCAACAGAAATTAATTCAAGATATTCATTTGTCGTCTCTCCTCCCTCAGCTGTTGCGCCTTTACCTTCCAAAAGAGCCACACCTTTTTCTTCACCATAATCTACAAGTTTCTTCATTGTATTGATATGGGATTCAGAAACATCTTCCTCATCTAAAATTTTTTCACTCCATTCATCTTTATCAAACGACCAAGACCACTTTTCATCAAACTTGTAATAAACTTTCTTATTTCCATCACTATAAGAGTAAATTACAGAAGTATCAACATCTTCCCTAAAATCATTCAAATAAACTTTCTTTCCTTTTTTCAACTCAAAACTTTCTGTTCTTCCATTTGCACCACGAACCACAACTTCAGCTCCATATTCTTCATAACTCGGCTCATAAACACCTTCAAAAGAAATTTCTTTCAAATCCCCATTAACCTGAACTTCACAAGTCGCCAATTCTGAATTTGAAATTTTATACTCATTATCACAAACAGATTTAACACTTTTCATTTTTTCTGAATCCGGATAACTTCCCTTAAACTCGTCACAAAGTTCAAGCATTGTTTTCATTTGTCCAAGTTTGTAAGAAAGCATAATTGCCTCATATAGCCCTCTCTCACCATATGTCTCAGAAGCAGTGTCGGTTGTTTGCAAAGAATAACTATTCACTAAAGTTTCATAATCTTCCATTGCATCTGTATAATATTCCGAAGACAAACTTTCAGCACCTGAATCACTTGAAACAATTTTTTTCAAAATAATTTCTCCTGAATTAGAATTAATTATTCCTGAAACAACATCATCAAAAAACCCTTCATAATCCCCTTCTTCAAATTTCAAACCAGTTCCTGATAAAATATACTCTGAACAATCTTCGTGTGTTTCACAACCCTCTCCATAAAAATTCGCAACAATTCCATCATTAGAATTTTTTAAAGAAATCTTTGGACTCGCACCTGTTGTTTCTATATCACTATATTCCAAACTTAAGCCAACACTTACTCCGGAATCATCCTTAA
>Ga0315547_1003194_pt1 | contig 10841 bp, 7 predicted proteins | sample SalMarSW160240MG_2_FD_202542 | JGI IMG/M metagenome (GOLD analysis project Ga0315547, IMG submission 202542) | Salt marsh sediment microbial communities from the Plum Island Ecosystem LTER, Massachusetts, United States - Salt Marsh Sediment SW1601-240 ... | reverse complement strand
CAGTAGGAATCGATGATCCGGTGTACACCGGACCGTCTCACCGTTATCCAGCGTAAGTGCTATAAGCGAGGCATTGCGTCGGGTAATCCGGGCATCCCTTCCCTCACCTACGACGATCCTCCCGCTTTCGTCTAAGGAATAGACACAAAAAGTCTCATCAGGCGGCAGCTTCGCCAACTCCGCGAATGACTTCTCCGTCCCATCGAGCAACTTGATCTTGGTCTCGCCGGTGAAACAGCCAAAGTTTCCCTGTCCATCAACTAGCGGATAGCGGTAGGAGAATGGCTGCGCCATGTTGACCATCGTATCGTAGATGGCCGTATCTCCGTGCGGATGGAACTTTCCCATGCATTCCCCGACGATGCGCGCCGATTTCTTGTGCGGTTTGGAGGGGATCAGGCCAAGTTCACGTAGGGCGTAGAGGATCCGCCGCTGCACGGGCTTCAGCCCATCGCGCACGTCGGGGATCGCCCTACCACGGATGACGCTCATCGCATAGTTGATGTAGGACTGCTCCATCTCCTCTTCGATGAACGTCCTCTCGATTCGCTCCATACCGAAACCCGCCTCTCGTAACAGGAATATATACCGGTAAAGGTTACCGGAATTCTAGATGGGATGCAAACTTAAGCACATTTCCAGATGTCTCGCCACTTAATAGTCCGGCCGTTGGAAAAGGATTCCCATAACTTGAGGGCCAGCGCACCTAGGCTAACTGGCCCTCAACACACACTTTGGTATAGAGAAAGCGTAGAGCACCCGCTTTCTTACGTTCTACTCCTCTGGCGTTTGCTCCGAAACAATACGGGCCCGAACACTCTGTCTCGCATTCGTTGTGAACCAAAGCTCATAGATGCCATCAGTAAGACTGGCTGCTGGGAACAGAGTGTAGTATTGCTGGCTGACGGAGCTATAGGGGCAAGTTGTGAACCAAGCCATCTTATAAGAGGCTGCCCCCGGCTCCGGAGAAGAGAGGACCTCCAGAATCTCCAAGGTCACGAGTGCATCCGTAATGATGCTACCATCTTCGCCGAAAAATTGAGCTCCTACCGCAAAAACCGGATCTTCGGGCGTAAATCCATCGAAAGAGCTAAGAAGTGCAAGAACATCTAGAGGCTCGCCGATAGGTTTACGGTCTGTTCCAGAAACCAGAATGGTAAGTGCAGGCAACGCCTTATCAATGTTCATGTCAGCTAAAGTCGCCGAAGCAACGTTTCCTGCCTTATCTACGGCAGTTCCAGTGATTGATTGATTTGCTCCTTCCTCTGTTAAGAGAGTGTCGCCTTCAACGCTATCAACTCCGGAAACCTGGTCTGCGGCTTCAAAAGAAATACTCACATCTGTATTGTTCCATACCATAGCATCCGCACCAGGATTCGCGCGCGCGCTGACGTTAGGCGGAGTTCTGTCCAAGTGCACCACAACGTTCAATGATGCGACGTTCCCTGCCTTGTCCACGGCTTGCCCCATAACTGACTGATTCTCGCCTTCCGTTGTTACCGTCGTGTCACCGGTAATCGAGGCAACACCAGAGAGTGCATCCGTCGCTTGGAACGTCACGGATACATCCGTGTTGTTCCACCCATTAGCATTGGCTTCGGGAGAACGCATCCCTGTAATGGTAGGCAACGTCTTGTCGATACTAATCCCAGCAACGACAGACGTAGCGACGTTCCCTGCCTTGTCCACGGCTTGACCCGTCACGGACTGATTCTCGCCTTCTGTCGTTACCGTCGTATCACCAACAATCGAGGCAACACCAGAGAGCGCATCCGTCGCTTGGAACGTCACGGATACATCCGTGTTGTTCCACCCATTCGCATTGGCTTCGGGAGAACGCATCCCTGTAATGGTAGGCAACGTCTTATCGATACTAATCCCAGCAACGACAGACGTAGCGACGTTCCCTGCCTTGTCCATGGCTTGACCCGTCACGGACTGATTCTCGCCTTCCGTTGTTACCGTCGTGTCACCAGTGAGTGAGGCAACACCAGAGAGCTCATCCGTCGCTTGGAATGTCACGGATATGTCCGTGTTGTTCCACCCATTCGCATTGGGTTCAACAGAGCGAACAGCGCTTATAACGGGGGGAGTGGTATCAAATGCGATTGAACTGTTGTCGGAAAGAGTATGCCACCCCACTTTAACCCAATACCTTGTCTCCACATAGACAATCTTGACACCGTCTTTTTCGCCAAGCAACCATTGTTTCGTGGGATTATAGGGTTCCCACTCCGGCCATTCTTCACCCTCATTCCGTAATCGCATCTGGGTGGGTGCAGGGAGGCCTGTATAGGCTAATGCTAGTGAGACTCCGCGCGTGACCGTGTACAAAGCGCCCTCATTAATGGTAACCTCCTGTGTATCATGTGCGATAACAGGTATCGCAAGCAACATCACGGTGATTACCAACACCATAAGACCTGAACACTTTTTCATTGGATCATCCCTCCTTATTGGCTTCTTGCACAGACAAATCTCTCTTCCCGCCAGATCTAGTATAGGCCAGTAAAGCCATCCCTACCAAGAAACTCACAAAGTGGCAAGTGTTTCATAACAAACCTCCTCTTCAGATAATCGTGAACGGATCGACCGCGTCGCGCAGGGCGTCCCCCAAGAAGTTGAACGCGAGGACCGCGATGACGATGAAGATCCCTGGGATCAGAAGCCACGGGTGTTCCTCGATTCCCGAGATGTTCGTCGCCGCGTTCAGCAGCTGCCCCCAACTCGTCATAGGTTCGTGAATGCCATAACCAAGGAAGGAGAGCGCCGCCTCGGTTAGCATCATCCCTGGAATGGTCAGCGTTGCTGCAACAACGAGGTAACTCGTGATGTTCGGGGTGATGTGGCGAAGGATGATCCGTATATCACTCGATCCGGCCGCCTTTGCGGCGGCGACGAAGTCCATCTGGCGGATGGCGAGGAACTGTCCGCGGATAATCCGTGCTATCCCTGCCCAGCTGACCACGGCCAAGGCCGCGATGATCCCCATAAAGACAATGGTGGCAGGGAATCCAAATCCCGACAGGGCTGCCCCCATCACCAGGAGGATCGGGAGCCCTGGTATCGCCATGAAGACCTCTCCCAACCGTTGGAGGAACATATCGACTCCCCCGCCGTAGTACCCGGAGATCCCTCCCAGAACAATCCCTATCGGGAAGATGATCAGGATGACGAGCGGACCGACCGCAAGGGAGATCCTCCCTCCGATCATGGTGCGGGTAAACAGATCACGTCCATACCCATCCGCTCCAAGGAGGAAGATCATTGCCTCGTCCCCGTCTGCTGAACGGGCTCCGAAGAGGTGGACGTTGGTTTTAAATAGACCAAGCATTTTGTACTCGGCCCCACGAACAAAGAGATGGATGTAATACTTCGTGCTTGTGTCCGCGACAAAGGTCGGCGTATAGGTCACCCGGTCGAACTGCCGCGTGGTCTTGTAGACGAACGGACGCAAGGAGAAGCCATCATCACTGCGAAAATGGAGTTTAGACGGGGGAGAGAAGGAGTAGGAATTGTACTGGTCCGCATAACTGTACGGCGCGACGAACTCCGCAAAGACCGCGCTCACAACTAGGATCAGTACGATCACCATACCGATATTACCCAAACGGTGTTTGCGAAAGGCGCGCCAGATCATCTGCCCCTGGGAGAGGCTTACGTGCTCACGCTCTTTCATCGCTTTCTCTAGTTCCTTCTTCTTGCGAAACCACGCCATAGTCTATTTATCTCCTTAAAATCTTAGCCGTAGCGAATCCGTGGGTCGACCCAGGCAAGCAGGATGTCCGCTAGCAGGTTCCCAATCAGCAAAAATAGGCTGAAGAAGAGGAGCCCACCCATGATCACATACGTATCCTGCTGCTGCAAGGCGGAAAAGAACGCCCGCTCAACCGTTGGTAGGTTGAGGACGATCGCCGTCACCAGAGAGCCGGAGACCAGTCCGGGAAGGCTCATCCCGAGCATACTAACCAGCGGGTTGACCGCGTTCCGGACCGCATGCTTATAGATAACGACCCTTTCGTTAAGACCCTTGGCCCGCGCGGTCTGGACGTACTGGAGCGATAGGGTATCGAGGAGACTCCCGCGCATGTAGCGCAGCAACCCGGCCATCCCGGAGGTACCGATCACCAGCCACGCTGGCCAGATGTGCCACAGAAGGTTCCAAAACTTCGCCATAGACCAGGGAGCGCCGATAAAGCGATTATCGAACAGACCACCTACTCCCAAACCGTAGTTTCCTACCTTGAAGATTGCGACAAGGACCCACAGCACAACCAGCGCGAAGAAGAAATTGGGGACGGAAAGCCCTAAGAAACCGAAGAAAGTAAGGGTGTGATCGCTCGGCTTGTACTGGTGTGTAGCAGAGTAGATCCCCAGTGGGATGGCGATGAGCCATGTCAGTAGCATCGTGGTCGATGCGATGATTATCGTCCACATAAAGCGGTCGCCCATGAACAGGGTCCAGTAGACCGGCCGCATCGTCTCAAACGACGTACCAAAATCCCCTTTGGTAATTATCTGTTTAAACCATAACCAATACTGGACGTAGAACGGCTTATCGAGTCCGTAGCTGGCCATCATCTTGTTCAATGTCTCCTGCGTAATCTGCGGGTTCATCCTCGCCCGGGTCAGGTAATCGCCTGGCATAATCTGAATGAGACCGAACGAAATCACCGAGACAAGGATCAACAACGGGAGCATATAGAGAGTCCGTCGAATAATATATGTAAGCAAGTGAAATTCCCTTTACGAAGATAAGGTGGGGCACAGTGGATCCCGTGCCCCACCTTAAACAACAAGGCTCCTATTTAAAGAACGCCAGGTCCATCGTCAGGCCGTTAGCGCCACTCGGGGTGGCGGTTGGGCTAGCGATATTCGCGTTGCCTACCTTATTGGAGTAGGCGTAGGTGAACGCTGGGTTAACGGTGTATACGAGGCCCAGGTCATCATTAGCCAGCGTGATCTGGTACTCCTTATAGATCTCAAACGCCTCGTCGTTGTCGAGCGTTGCTACGGCAGCATCGATAAGCTCATCGATCTTCTTCTCCAACTCGGTCGGCTCATCGGCCGCAGAGTAGTGCCAGAAGTGCAAGCCTCCGCCCGAGCTATAGACGTTCGCCCCGCTGTTCGGCTCGTTTCCACCGGTCAGTCCGAGGACGATCATCTCGCCGGTCGAGGCGAAGAGTTTGTTAACCAGCGTATTAAAGTCGACAGGAATGAAGTTGAGCTTGAGGCCGATCTTGGAAGCACGGTCGGCGACGATGAGGCAGACCCCCTCGCGCACGGTGTTCCCAGCATTGGTGTTCAGCTCGATCTCAACGCGCGTTCCGTCCTCGTAGTCGCGCCAGCCATCGCCGTCACGATCGATGATCCCGATTCCATCGAGGAGTTCGCCTGCCTTGTCGAGGGAGTACTCGAAAACGACAGCGTCCGTCTCGGTTACCGGACCACCGTAGTAGTCACGACCAGCGTAGAACGGCGACAGGTAGCTCACCGGGCTCCACTGCGGAACAGCAAGGCCGTTGTAGAGCGTATCGATCATCGCCTGCTTGTCGACCAGGTGCGACATCGCCGCGCGGAAGTCCCGCGTGCGGAAGAGGGTCCGCAGGTTCTCGTACGTCCCCTCGGCAAGGCCGATATCCTGGTTGATCCCGATCCACGAGGTTCCGTAAAGAGCCACATCCGGATCCACGAGGACGGTTATGTTCTTCACCGCTTCCTCGCGCTTGAGGATGGGGACGTCGGTCGCGCGGATTCCGAGGGCATCGAGTTCGCCGTTGCGGAACTTGAGGAGCGACACGTCCTGGCTCGCCACCGTCAGCACCACGTACTTGTCGAAGTAAGGGAGCTGCGTCCCTTCCGCATCGTAGTGGTAGTAGTAAGGGTTTCGCACCAAGGTCACGTGCTGGTCAGGGGCGTAGCTCTCGACCATGAACGGACCCATCCCGACAAGCTCGGCAGGATCGGTATCGAGTCCCCATGCGGAATTGAACGTACCCACGGGCACGGCCGGGTTCAGCTTATGCACATATTTGGCGAGCGCGTGCTTCGGCAGGATCGGCGCGCCAATCGAGTTCAGGATCGGGCGGAAGGTCATCGACAGGGTGACCGTCACAGTGTAGTCGTCGACCTTCTCCACCACCGGGTAGGTATCGTCCGGGAGGATGAGGATGTCGCGGGTGTCGGTCTCCACATCCTCGTTGTAGTAAAGGTCGTTGAACGAGAAGACGACGTCATCCGCGGTGAATGGGGTGCCATCCGACCACTTGAGCCCTTCTCGCAGGTGGAAGGTGAGCACCAGGTTGTCCTCGGAGGTGTCCCAGCTCTTCGCCAGCTCCGGCTCAATCGCTCCGGTGACAGGATTGATATCGGTGAGCCCCTTCAGCATCATGTTCGTGTACTGCGTGGTGCTCGTCTCGTGCGACGTGACATAGTTCCACTTCTTGGGGTCGCTGATCGTGGCGACGTACATCGTGCCGCCCTGAACACCGGGCTCCTGGTTCTCGTAAGCGGTGCCTTCTTCCCCGAGAGGGATGATCTTCGCGTCTGCCGGCTGCGTCGCATAGCCCTGTGCCATGAGAACAGCAGAGGCGGACAGAACAAACAACATTGCCATAAGTATCAATGCAACTTTTTTCATTGTATAGCCTCCTCTATCCAGATATAAGACTCGCTTACGAACCGTATCGGTGAGCAAGCGCATCCGTATAAGCCTGGAGTAATTCCGGATGCTCGTCACCTACCGCTTGAATGGCCAGCTCCAGATCGCCAGCGGTCAGATCGGATTGGATCAGCATACTCGTCAGAGCGGTAGCCCCTGCCATACGCATACCTTCGGTTTCGCCGTTCCTAGCAAGCTCTTCTAGCTCTTCCATTGTCTTGGGATTGAATGACAGGTAGAAACCGGCCAAGTACACCCCAGCCATGTAAGCCAGCTCGTCACTATCGTTGAGGACAGCTTCCATCTCGAGCTTCTCTGCTGTTAGATCGCCGCGAATCTTGAGATAGTACAAGTCCGCTGCTGCCAATCTAATTTCATGCGTAGCGCCAGAAACAGCCATCGTCTTGAGATCATCGGCTTCCATCTCAATGAGGAAATTCTGCAGAGGTGCGGAAGCAGCTTCACGGAACGCGGGGTCGATATCCCCGGTAGCCAAAGCCGTTAACTCAATGACCGTCTTCTGCGCATAAACAATGCTCAGAGCCATCCTTGCGGCAGTACGAATCCCTGCCGTTGCCCCTGAAACTACCAGTGTTTCAAGCTCCTCTTGCGTTTTTGAGCCGGCGTACTCCGAGGCCAGCTTCATGCCCGCTGCCGCGCTGATGTTGGGGGCAATTCGATTGATAATCTCATTCCCAACAATATCCTCCAGCTCTGTCACCGAGCTTCCCATACCTACTACGAAAAACAGAACCAGTGCACAACTCACTAACGCAAGCACCAGAATGCCCGTACGTTTCATTCTTGTACCTCCTTTATTACATTTACCACTATCGACCCAACATGCCCACTTACCGCGCGCCATCACCTCCAACAATACGCAAGCCAATCTAGTGGAGAGCCTTGCGGAATCTATTTGATCATCGGTAGCATACCATAGATAGCGCCCTTTTGCCAATCATCCATCGGCCATCCAAATGGCGGCCATGAATATCGTCCCAGTCTTACTCATTGCAGGATAAAAGCGAGGAAAAGAGGGATTCTTCGATCTCTTCTCTCGTCGTCGCGCACACCTCGACGAGCGCCGTGTCGAACGAAAGGTATCTATCCAAGGGGGAGGTTGCGATCCAGATCTTGCGCAGGGCTTCTCCCCCGTATGTCTCAAGGAGGTAATACACAAGGAGCCCGGCCTCTACCTCGACCGTTCTCTGAGAGGCCATCCCAAAGTCGATCGAGGATAGTGAGAACCACAGTTCCTCCTGACGCAACCGGCACCCTTCCTCCATAAGGAGATCCTCATCACAGGAGAGGGCCATGGCCACTCCGGCGCGCAGAAGCCGCGAGTACGTGTCCTTCCCCCAAGCATAAATAGGGAGAACCTCTCCTATGCGGTATGCAGCGTCATCCTCAGGAAGGAGGTGAAGCGTCGCGTTCTTCTCCGAAGAGAGAGGGATGAGGGACTCTCCCCTGTCCCGTGTTTCCGTATCGGGATGGAAGAAGAGGGTCATCCGCTCCGGAAGGTCGCTTGGTGGAAGGGCTAGCCTGTTAATCATACTTTCATAAACGTGCTCGATCTGTGAGACCTCCGGCCACCCTTCTTGGGAGACCTGCGGCGAAACAAAGATCCGCAGGCCGTGTGCTTCTGTCACCGTCCATCCCTCGTATAGGGTGAGAAGAGCCTGCATGTCGTCCTTCGCCTCTCCCTCTTCGAGGTGGGAGATCAACGTCCTTGCTTCGGTGAATGCTCCTACCGCAAGAGCACACCGCACAGCAAGGGTGATCTCACCCTGAGAGATATCCTCGACGTGCCACGTGCTCGACCTTGTCCACGCCGCGTCGGGGAACCCTCCTCCCAACATATAGTAGACCGATAGGAACGGGAAATCGGGGGCACCTCGTCCTGCTTCGATCCCTGTCGCGTACCAGCGCGTGCCCATCTCCTCCGGTGGTGCCGAATCGATGCGGTTGAGGAGGTTTACCGTCGATCCCCTTCCCCATGCTTGTTTCACCGCACGGATCCCGTCCTTCGTCTCGATGAGAAACTGAACGAATGAAGCTGCTTCTAGTGTCAGGATATCCTCTGGCGATACCTCTCCGTGCACGGAAAGTCCAAACAACTTCCGGAGATCGCTGAATGCGATCGACACCGGAGAGTACGGGGAATCGAACTGCTGATAGATCGACTCCGGAAAATGCCCCCTCTCCTCCGCGCGGATCAGTTCTGGTAGTGCTAAGAAGAGCCGATCCGGCAGAGCCGCAACCACCGCATGGAAGTCCCGCTTCGGCTCCGTCGCGTATAGCTTTGTTCCCGCATGGAGGATCTGCGATCCGCACCGTCCCCACCCGAACGCGAGGACCAGCTCAGCCAGGCGGCCCCGCGGATCCTCCCCAACGAGGAGATCGAGTGGAGCCAGATAGACCGAACGTGCCTCGGGGCTCTTACGTTTGCTGATCGAAGTCTGCATCGAGGAAGTATCGTCGTGGACGAAGACATCGATCGGAGTCGGAACGAAATCCGGATTGACATCGAGAAGATCGAGGAGTTCCTCGTAATCTTGCTTTAGCACCTCGGCGAGCGCGGCGTGATCTTCCCGCCCTGGGCTATCCTTCTGGTATCGAAGGACGAAGTCTCCTTCCTTATAGTAGACGGTCCCTTCAAGCTCTGGTGTAGCTATTGGTTCAATGACAAGCACGAGGATGAGGACGGCAATCCCGATAGCGATACCCCCAAGCGCCAATCCACCGACCAGGGTGACCACGGGGTGGCGCAAGCTCTTCTCAAACAGGCTTTTAACACGCATAATTCACTCATTATAACACATTCTTGAAGCGGAGAGGGAAGGATTGAGAGATCGGAAGATTGAATCCTTCTTGGGGTTCATTCCCCTCCGCTTGCGGTGGGGTAATTCAATCGCTCAATCTCTCATTCGTTAAATCACTCAGTTCCTTCCTCTGCGTTTAAATGCGCTCTTCTACAAGGGGAAAGATGGTTTGCGTAGCAGGCTTGACAGCTCCTTTGACAGAAGAATAAGGGCGTTGCTATACTGATCGAGCAGGGGTTGCAGCGTATCGCAAAGCACGCGACAGCAAGAGAATGGCCATGGAAATATTGAGGGTTGCATCCCGCTCAAATCTGAATCCGACTGCCGGAGCGATCGCCAGTGTCCTGGAGGAACACGGTGTCGTTGAGATTCACGCGATCGGTGCCGGTGCCGTCAATCAGACCGTAAAAGCGATCGCCATCGCACGGCGGATGGTGGAAGAAGAGGGAAAGGCCCCGATCAAGGTCATCCCTGGATTCATCGAGCTCGAAATCGACGGGGAGACGAAGACCGGGATCCGCTTCATCGTCGAAAGGTAGCTTCCCCGTTCGTCACCTTATAGAATAACACCATCATGCTCAGATCATGGATTGAGAGTTTACTCGGTTCGACATGGGAAAAGCTCGGTCTCCCTCCGGTTTCGATCGAGGTTCACCCCTCCGAGCGGCCGGAGTTCGGAGACTTCTCCACCAACCTTCCCCTCATTGGGGCAAAGGTGGCGAACCTCCCCCCACGGCAGCTGGCCGAGCGGCTAGTGGCGGCCATCCCTAATGATGCGTTCTCGCGTGTAGAGATCGCCGGACCGGGGTTCATCAACCTCTTCCTACAGCCTACGGTGACCCACACGGCATTACAGGAGATCCTACAGGCGAAGGATCGATTCGGTTTCTCAACGATCGGGACTGGAAAAACGTTACAGGTAGAATTTGTTAGCTCCAACCCCACCGGTCCCCTCACCGTCGGGCATGGCCGCCAGGCCGTTCTCGGCGATGTCCTCGCCTCCCTCTACGAGACCCTTGGTTACACCGTTACCCGGGAGTACTACTTCAACGACGAGGGGCGCCAGATCGATCTCCTGACAGAATCCTTATGGGCGCGCTATTGCGGGCTTGCAGGAGGAGAAGTGTCGATCCCGGAAGGGGGCTACCAAGGAGAATACCTGATCGAGATCGCCCGCAAGGTGAAAGAGACTTTCGGCAAGAAGTTCCTGGTCTTCGATCGACAGACCGCGTCAACATTGAAGGAAGAAGCGGTTTCGCGAATCAAGACGCTGATCAAGGATGACCTCGCCCAACTCGGGATCAGGTTCGATACCTGGTTCAGCGAAGGAGATCTTCATCGTCGCGGGGAGGTGACTG